>Ga0172379_10002299_pt1 | contig 34317 bp, 31 predicted proteins | sample GrowelOW334metaG_FD_119756 | JGI IMG/M metagenome (GOLD analysis project Ga0172379, IMG submission 119756) | Groundwater microbial communities from an aquifer near a municipal landfill in Southern Ontario, Canada - Groundwater well OW334 metaG | ecosystem: Environmental > Aquatic > Deep... | reverse complement strand
TGTCTTCGAGCATCGGGTACCAGAAGCGTTCCATCCAGGAAATGAAGGAAAAATCGGCGTTGTCGAAGCCCGAGAAGGGAATGCTCCTCACCACGGCGCTGTAGAGATGACTGTGGAGGCTGATGAACCCGGGGGCGACGATTTTTCCGGAAGCGTCGATGATCTCAGCGCCGGCATAGGCGCCTAGGTCCACCTTGTCCGCCGGCCCGATCGCCTTGATCGTGTTTCCTTCTATATAGATGACACCGTTCCTGAAGATGCGGTTTTCGCCATCTTTCGTCACCACCAAAGCGTTGACGATCAGTTTTTTGTCGTTTGTTTCCATGATTCGATCACTCTGTCTTGCTCAGCTCTTTCAATCCCGCCGAGGCGCCGGAAGAGAGGAAAGCGAGATCGGTGCTGTAGGTGATGATCTGCATGCCCTTTTTCTTCCACTCCACCAGCTTGGGAATGTTGGCGATATGCATGCCCGTGTAGACCCCATTCCGTTTGCCCGCGTCCACGACCTTCTGGAAAATCTCGTTCATGAAGGCGCCATTGAGATCTTCGGGGATCCCATAGGAGGCGGCCATGTCGTTCGGGCCCAGGATAGCCGCGTCGACGCCCGGGACGGAGAGGATGTTGTCCAAATCTTCCATCGCGGCCCTGCGCTCAATCTGGAGCATGACGAAATTCTGCTCGTTCGCTTCCTTGATAAAGCTGAGAAGATCGCCGCCCTTATAGTCGTTGTGGCCTTTGTTGATCGAACAGCCGCGTTCGCCCATGGGCGGATATTTGGAATAGGCGACGGCTTTTTCCGCGTCCTGCCTGGTCGCTATCCTTGGAACCATGAAGCCCTGGGCGCCCGCGTCCAAGCAACGCGCGATAAAGTGGTATTGAAGGTCGGGAACCCTGACGAAGGGAGTGATGCCCACGCCCCTGCACACCTTTATCATGTCGGCCACCGTTTCCATGTCGTGAGCCCCGTGTTCCATATCGATGAAGACGAAGTCGTAGCCGGCGTTGGCGAAGAGGATGGGAACCGCGGGCGAACGAAGCTCCTGCATCATGGTTCCATACACCGTTTTTCCCGCGGCCAGTTTTTCACGTATCATATTTTTCAAAGCACACCTCCTAACATATGGTATTCAGCTGTTCTGAACTGTATACCACCTAGTATAGATGGCTTTCCCAAAAACGGAAGTGTGTATTTTCAAAAATCGACAGATTTTCCCCGATACTTCTCGCTATGGATTATCCTTCCGGCCTGTCAGCCCTTCCACCTTGCGTTCCAGCTCATCGATCCCGCAATCGAGGATGTCCATGTCATGGCGGCGCGCGACATCCATGTCCTTCATGCCGGAACCGGTGAGCACGACCACGACACGATCGCCGCGCTTGATCGCGCCGGAAGCCCGCAGGGAGCGCAGGGCGGACAGCGTCGTTGCGCTGCCTGGCTCGACGAAAAAGCCCGCGCGCGCGTAAAGCCGCTGGGATTCGAGGATCTCCTCCTCGCTCGCCTCGCCCGCAAGCCACTCGAACTCGAGGGCCTTTGCCAGGATTTCCTCGCCGCCGGGAGGATTCCCCGAGGTGAGGGCTTCCGCGATGGTCGTGAAGTTCCTGAAGGGGATCACGCGCCGACTTCCCTTCATTATGGCGCTGGCGATGGGGCTGTTGGCCGCAGCCTGGGCCAGGACCATCCGCGGAAGCCGGGAAATGAGCCCCGCGGCGAGGAGCTCGCGGTAGCCTTTGAAAATGCCGCGGACGTGGCCACAGGCCGAGCAGGGCACGACGATGAAGTCGGGAACCTCGCCGGCCAGCTGTTCGAAAAGCTCGAAGGCTTCGATTTTATAGCCCTCGACGCGGATGGGCCCGTTGCCCGAGACGATGCGGAGCCCGAGACGGGAGGAGAGGCTTAAGACGCGCGTTTTCATGTCGGTATAGTCGGAGCCGCTTACCCTGACCACCGTCGCCCCATGTACCGCCATGGCGAGGATCTTTTCGCGCGGAGCGAAGTCGGGCAGGAAGACAAGGACTCGCAATCCCGCCCGGGCTCCATAGGCGGCCATGGACTGGCCCATGTTCCCGGTCGAAATCGTGGCCGTGATCGATTCGCCGCGCTCGGAGGCCATGATGGAACAAGCGATCGATCCCCTGTCCTTGAAACTCCAGGTCGGGTTCACCGTCTCATTTTTAAGAAAAAGATTTTCGACACCGGTATATGAAGCGAGGAGGGGACCAGCGTCGACCAGAGGTGTCGCTCCCTCGCCGAGCGACAATTCGGGGTGCGCCCCTTCGAAAGGCATGAATTCGGCGAAACGGTCCCAGGTTCGGGCGCCTGGGCGGAGGCTCGCGCGTTCCAGCCCTCCCATGGCCACTTCCAGCGATTCTCCGTTATCGGCGAACTCCTCGAGCCGGGCAAAGGGGTATTCGATTCCCGTGCCCGTGGACCGCAAATATGCTGCTTTCATCGTATAGCGCTCCTGACCTTGCAATAATACTTCATACCCCCCCTTGCGCACCACTTATATCTTCTTGCTGCTTTGTGATATAATCGTTTTTACCGAACCAGGATCCGAAAAGATCCCAGAATCGGCGATCTACGAGAATCGTAGATACATGTATACAGATGCCCGTCGCGTGGCTTCGGGTGAAGGAATGAATTTTGGGTAAGAAACTTTATGTCGGGAATCTTAGTTATAGCACAACTGAAGGTAGTCTCCGCAATCTTTTCCAGGCCTATGGCAATGTCGCTTCCGCGAAGATCATCACTGACCGCGATTCCGGCGTTTCCAAGGGTTTTGGATTCGTTGAAATGGGTTCTGACGATGAGGCCAATGCGGCCATCAATGGCACCAATGGCGTCGATCTCGACGGACGCCAGATCAAGGTGAACGAAGCCATGGACAAGCCTCGCCGGAGCAACGATCGCTATTAAGACCGCAAGGGCTTAAAGCGAAAAGGCCGCTCCCGATGGAGTGGCCTTTTCATTTCTTCTACTCGAGTTCGATGATCGTCTTCATGACCACGCCGGTCGCCTTATCGATGGCTACCTCGGCATAAAGATCAAAAACAAAGCCGGTAAAGGCGAATTGCTTGTCGCCGTACCGCTCTTTTTCCATTTTCCTATCCCTGACAATATCGACGGAATCCGCTACTTCTTCCGAAATGTCGTCCCAGACAATATCCCCATAGGTATCCTTGAACAGCCGCGTTTTCATGAGTTCGTTTTTAAAATATGAAAGAAGGTTTTCCGTCGCCGCCTTGTATGCCTGCGAGTCGGAAAGAATCAGTTGCGCAAAAACGCGATCGGTGCAGGTTGAGCCCAGCCTGATGGTCTCCGCCGGGCGCGGACTCACCAGGGCGAAGAGCGAAAGAGGAGAAAAAAAGGCCGCTGACAGAGCCAATATCGGCAAAATGCCATTTTTCTTTTGCATAGTACGACAATGGTAGGTCGGGAGCGCAAAGAATGCAAGTTTGACTCAATCTACACGACGACGAGCCCGGCGGAGAGAAGTTCGGCCATGGCGGAAGCGGGGAGGCGCAGCTCAGCGTTCAGGTCGGCGTAAGGGATTCCGGCGAGGCTGAGGCTTGGGGCCGAGAGTGCCGCGCGGGTGGCTTCCGCGACGGCGCGGGGCAGTTCCACCGTTCGGAGTTCGCCGCGATAAGCCCATGTCAGGCTGGCATTGCCGGATTCGGCCGAGCCAACCGCCGGGAGGCCGGCTATCCAGTGCGCGCGGGCTTTCAGGGAAGGAGGGGCGGCATCGAGCTCGGCTTCCGCGGACGCGATGAGGGTTTCCACGAAATCGCCCGCGAGGGAGGTCTTGGGCGAGCCGCGGCCGAACCAGGACGACGCGGTTTTTTCCAAATCGCCCCCTTCCATCCAGGCGGCGAGCGACGCGGCGAGAGGGGCGTCAAATCGATCAAACGCGGCTTCTCCCTCGAAGGAAAGATCGTTGTTCGCGAATCTCCAGGGTCTGTCCAGAGGCTTGAGTTCAGGCCGCTTCCTGTCCTTCCACTGTCGGTACATGCGCGAATGCCGCGTCAGCACAAAGCGATGCCAGAAGGCCGAGTCCACGAGTCCGGAGGCGAAAAGCTGGCGGCAAAACTCGGCCGAGTCGACGATGTCGGAGGCGAGCTGGCCGGGAAAGCCATAGATCAGGTAGGCATGGACGAGAAGCCCCGCGCGCCTCATCGCGACAAGAGTCCGAACGAGGCTCGCCAGGTCGAAGCCCTTGTCCGTCATGGCGAGACCTCGTTCGGTCGCAATCTCGATACCGCCCGAGACGGCGACGAGGCCCGAGGCGGCGAGGAATTCGCAGCGCCCCTGGGTCCACGACGAATCGAAGCGTACATTGCCCCAGAAGGAGAAGGGCCGGGCGCCCGAAGAGGCCCTGGCGATCTTCGGCGCCGGCGGACTCTTCATGAAAGCTCGCGCTCGGTTGGCTCGGGCGAAGTCCAGGAGGGCGGCCATCGGCATGGCTTCGTCCACAAAATGAATGCCGTGCAATCCACATCGCGAGCTCGCTTCACCGGCCGCCGCGATGATCGCTTCGGTTTTGGCCGCCACGAAATCGGCCACATACTCGAGCTCAGTATCGCAGAAGGAGCAGCGGCGCCAGTAACAGCCATGCGCGAGGCTGTACTTGAGCCATGGCGTATCGGACCATAGACGGTGCATCGGGTTCCCGGAGTCCACGACCCGCAAGTAGGAGAAGAAATCGGCGCTCCGGTAGTCGGGACAGGTCCCTATCACCGCCTCGCGCTCGAGGCGCCTGTAGCCCTCATCCCTGGCACTGTTGTTCAGAATACGCATCGGGCTAGATTCGAAAAGCGTCGAATCCCCTTCGGGAAAGCCCGCTACAATCAGCGCGTTGTCTTCGGCGCGCGTCATGGTTCGGTAGAGCGGCGAAATTCCGCCCACTCCGGTGGTATCGGCGCGCTTGGCCTTTTCATGCTCGATGATCGAGGCGAGGCTGCCGTAGCCCGCGTCAAAGCTGAGGTAGTCGCAGAAATCGAAAATGCCGGTGTCGCGCAGGCCGCGCAGTTCGGTGGAAACGTAGCCGCCGCCGAAGATGACGCGGGGCTCGCGCGCCACGCCGGCGCCGCTTTTCATCGCCGCGAAGGCTTTTCGCGCCGAACGGCCGCAGGCGAGGGCTCCGAGGAGGCATCCGGGAAAAGGTATCGTCACGAGAATAAGGTCGATAGGCTCGAGGGTGGATTCGGAAGCCCGCGCCGACCAGAACTCATTGAGGAAAGGCTCGTAAAACTCATGGATCAGCCAAGAGTCGTCCAGCGCGGCCAAGACTTCGCCGAAGTCGGCGCGACTCGAAGCCAGCCTCTCCGCGTAGCGCACCGTCCCGAAGTCCGGATCCAGCGCGTACGCGATAAAATCGCCGAGATCGTCCAGGATGCGCGTCGCGAGCGCCCGCGCCTCGTCCGGCCCGATCCGCCCCCCCCGTTCCTCCAGAAAAGCCTCGGCGCGGGCTCCCCGCGGCAATTCCGCCGCCGAAGCCAGCCGGTGCGCCATTGCCGGATCTCCCCCCGCCAAAAAATCCACGATGCCGTCGATCCATTCAATGTAGAGGCGCTCATATGAAAGATAGCGCTCGATCTGGACGCGCGTCGCTTCGTCCATCGCCGGTCGATCGCGGCCGGCCCGCGAAGCGCCCTCGCCGCCGTCCAGCGCCGCGCGAACCGCCAGAGCCGCGCGCGCGTCGCCAAAAACCTTCGCGAGCCCCTCCCGGGAAAAAACGCGCCGATAAAGCTCGATCGAATGATCATAAGAAACGGCAGTGGCGCCCCTGCCGCGCAAAAAAGCCTCAAGATAATGAACAGCTGGATAGGGCGCATTGAGCTGTGTGAAGGGCGGTTGGATCAGAATGGCTTTCATTGGCCCAGTATAGCGATCATTGGGTGGAGGAGAGAAGGTCGCGGCCAGGGAGCCTCCCTTCGCTTAACACGTGCCCGCATATCCGCGTATAATGCGATATCCACGCCTCATCAGTATGGCGCTCCCGCTAGGACGGAAAAAAATGGAACAAAGCGACGCTGAATATATCAAAATGACGACCAGGCCAATCGGCGGACTCATCACGTCGCTGGCGATCCCAACGATTGTCAGCATGCTGACCACTTCACTCTACAACATGGCCGACACCTATTTTGTCTCAAAGCTTGGCACAAGCGCTTCAGGCGCCGTCGGCGTCGTATTCTCTCTCATGGCGATCATACAGGCTGTTGGATTCATGATTGGCATGGGATCCGGCACCTGGGTCTCCCGCCTCCTCGGCGCCAACAAGCCCAAAGACGCGAGCGAGGTCGCTTCGAGCGGCCTATTCCTGTCGATAGCGCTTGGAGCCCTGCTCACGATCTTCGGCCTTTTGGCCATACATCCGCTCATGCGCATCCTCGGCGCAACAGACACGATATTGCCCTACGCGCGGGATTACGCCAGCTACATTCTGCTCGCGGCGCCCATCATGACCGCTTCATTCCTGCTCAACAACATTCTCCGAGCGGAAGGCAAAGCCAAGTTCGCCATGATCGGCATCACCGTGGGCGGCATCCTCAATTTCGGCCTCGACCCGCTTTTTATTTTTACGTTCAAGATGGGAATCGCCGGAGCCGCCATCGCGACGGCTCTCAGCCAATGCGTCAGCTTCATCATTCTTCTTGCCAGCTTCCTGAGAGGCAGAACTATCTGCAAGCTGGGAATACGAAGAAGCGCGAGAAGACCCGATGTCTATCTGCGGATCCTGAAAAACGGCCTTCCCTCATTCAGCAGACAAGGATTGGCCAGCATTTCAACGGTGGCGCTCAACGTGAGCGCCGCGTCCTATGGCGACGCCGCCGTCGCGGCCATGTCCATCGTCGGAAAAATATTCATGGTGGTTTTTTCGGTCATCATCGGCATAGGGCAGGGATATCAGCCCGTCGTGGGCTACAACTACGGCGCCAAGAAATTCGCGCGCGTCAGGGAATCATTCTTTTTCACGCTCAAGGGCACGACCGGCATGATTACGTTATTCGCGGCGGCGGGATTCTTCACAGCCCCGGCCTTGATACGGTTCTTCATCGCCACCGACGCTGAGGTCATACGGATCGGCACCTTGGCCCTTCGGGCCCAATGCCTCGCCATGCCCCTCATACCCCTCGGGGCCGTATGCAACATGACCTTCCAATCCATCGGAAAATCCTGGACGGCCACCTTCCTTTCGACCGCCCGACAGGGAATCTTCTTTTTGCCGCTGATATTGATTCTGCCCGGAGTCATTGGGCTTCTCGGCGTCCAGATCACCCAGCCCCTGGCCGATGTCTGCACGTTTTTGTTCTGCCTGCCTTTCATCGCGAAATTTTTCAGGGAACTGAAAGGCTAACGGGCAAGCCGGCGCGGGGTGGCCGGCGAGGCGCGTGCTTCGCGGCGCGAGCCTTTCAGCCAATCGACAGCCCCGCGGCGAACCGCGAGGCTGTCCTGCTTCCCTGCCGTTTGGATCGAAGGAGGCTCAGGCTCCTTTTTTGCGGCCGATGGAAAGAACGAGGTTCAATACGATGCCGACGGTGGCGGCGGTGGCGATGGCCGGCAGCTGCATGCCGAAGACCGGTATCATCCCGTTCGGGAAGCCGTATGCCCCGCCGAGGCCAATCACGAGGATGACGGCGATGACAGCCAGGTTGCGCGAATCGAAGAGATCGACCTTCTTGTTGATCATGATGGCCACGCCCTGGGCGCCGATGACGCCGAACAGGTAAATGCAGGCGCCGTTGATGACGGAGCTTGGCACCGATCGGATCGCGTTGGAGAGGGGCTGGAGGAAGGAAAGGACGATCGCCATGATCGCCGCCGCCCCGAGCACTTTCACGGAGAAGTTCTTCGTGATCGCCATCGTGGAGATATTCTCGCCGTAGTTGGTGCCGGCAGGCCCGCCAAAGATGGAAGCCACGATATCGCCGATACCGTCGCCGATAAGATTGAGCCCCAGTTTATTGGCGATTCCATAATTGCCCTTGCCCTTTTTCTTCGCCAGATCGTTCACATAAATATCCAGCTGGAACAAGTGGGCCGTGGATTCGGGAATCGTCGCGATCGCGATCGGCATAATGGCGGCGACGGCGGCCCAATTCGGGATTGGCAAGGTGAAGTGGGGCACTTCGACGATCGTTCCCGTCCAAATGGAAGCGAAATCCACCAGCCCGAGGGGTATGCTGATGGCATATCCTACCAGAATGCCGAACAGGATGGGCAACTGACCCCAGACGCCCTTCAAGTAGACCGAGAAGATGATTGTGGAAAACAGCGTGACGAGAGCCGCGATCCAGGCCTTGTCGCTCGCAGCTCCGTTCGAGAAGCCGGCCGCGCTCGTCATGGCGATTCCCGCGAGCGAGATGCCGATGACCATCGCGATGGAACCGGTTACCGTGGCAGGCAGTACTTTTTCTATGATATCCATCCCGAAGCGGCGCACGATGAGGCCGACAGCGATGGACACGAAGCCCGACATGATGATGCCGAACTGCGCCTGCGAAATCAGCGCGTCGGGAGCGAGACCCGAGGTGACGCCCGTGATGCTGATGATCGCCGCTATGTAGGAAAAGCTCGATCCATAGTAGAGGGGAATCTTCCCTTGGGTGATGAACAGAAACGAGAGCGTCGCGAATCCGCTCGCGAAGATCGTGGTCGAGATGTGGAAACCCGTCAGCAGCGCGACGGTCACCGTTGCCGGGAACATGACGAGCATTTGCTGGAAAGCAAACAGGATCAGTTTTCCCGCCGATGGAGTTTCATCTGGTAGATAGCCAATTACCTTCTCCGTTGACTTTGCCATTGCATCTCCTTATATCCCTTCCGGGAGCAAAATTTTCTAATGATACCGAAACTCAACCGCAAACAAAAGCGGCAGTCACGTTTAAAACGCAAGTTTATGCATTTTTTTTGATTAAGGGGCCGCCGGAAAGCCGATTGACAACTTCGAATAGTGTGTTACTCTACTATCTATCAATTTTGTAGAACACTTTATCACAATAAGCAAGGAGGCTCTCCGCATGATCAACCTCAAAGGTATTTCATCCATGGCCACGCGGTTGGTGCTGGCCGAACTGGCGGAAGCCTTCCAGCGGCGTTCCGGGCATATCGTCTCGATTGAATCGGTGGGCGGGGTTGACGCGGCCAAGCGGGTTCAGGGGGGTGAGGCCTTCGATGTCGTCATCCTCGCCTCCGATGTCATCGACAAGCTGATCGTCTCAGGCCACCTGCTCGCCGGCGGCAAGGTGGACCTTGCGCGCTCGGGCGTGGCCATAGCGGTCCGCCAAGGAGCGCCGAAACCCGACATCGCCACCGAGGAAGCCCTGCGCCGCGCCGTGCTTTCCGCGCGCAGCCTCAGCTATTCCACCGGGCCAAGCGGCGCGGCGCTCGCCGCCTTGTTCGAGCGCTGGGGGGTGCTCGAGGAGATCAAAGGCCGCATCGTGCAGCCAGCGCCTGGCACGCCCGTGGGCTCGCTCATAGCGCGCGGTGACGTAGAACTCGGCTTCCAGCAACTGAGCGAGCTCATTCACCTCGAAGGCATCACCATTCTCGGGCCCATGCCTCCCACAGCCCCTATCATCACCACGTTTTCGGGCGGAATCTGCGCCGCCAGCCAACAGGGCGATGCCGTTCGAGCCATGCTTGAGTTCATGGCTTCTCCCGAAGCCGCCGCGGCCAAGCTGCGCCAGGGCATGGAGCCCGCCTGATCATCGGCTAGCCTGAATGCGCGGTACGGCACGGCGCGGCACGTCGTGGCGCGGGCGCAAATGCGCGGTCGCGTTGCCGCGCGGCGCACGCCAACGCGCGCAAAAAAGGGAGTTGACAGTCTGAGATAGTGTGCTACTATACTATCACACATAAGTGTATGACACTTTATTAGAACAAAATCCGGAAGCTTCCAAGCCATAGCCTTCCGGCTTTGCGTAGAAAAGGAGTAGAAACCATGGAAAGAAAAAGAATGCTCGTTGTCAGCGCGCACGCGGCGGATTATGTTTGGCGCGCTGGCGGGACGATCGCGTCCTATATAGAAGGCGGGGCGGAAGTCCACGTCGTCATCCTCTCCTACGGCGTCCGTGGCGAGTCCAACGACCTCTGGAAGGGCGAAGGCCAGACCGCCGAAAACGTCAAAGCGATCAGGAAGGGTGAAACCCTCGCGGCCGCCGAAATCCTGGGCATCAAGAATATCGAATTCTGGGATTTTGAGGATTACCCGATGGAACTCAATCGCGAAAGGCTCGACCGCCTTACCGTGAAGATCCGGCAGTTCAGGCCCGATGTCGTGGTAACCCATGGCTGGACCGACGCCTTCAATCCCGACCACGAAGGCGTTGCCGACTATGTCTTCCAGGCCTGCGTCATGTCGAATTCGGCGGGCGCCCAATACGACGGGCTGAAAGTCACCAAGCAGATGGCCATCTTCGGCTTCGAGCCGCACCAGCCCGAGATCAGCGACTTCAAGCCGGGCACCATCATCGACATTTCCTCCACCTTCGAGAAGAAGAAGGCGGCCATGGCATGTTTCACGGCCCAGAAGCACCTCATCGAATACTACACGATGCGGGGCATCATGCGCGGGAACCACGCGAGGCGCATTTCTGGAAACCAGCAGTATGTGGCGGCGGAGTGCTTCTCGAATTTCTTCCCGACGGTTCGCGGGGAGTTCGTCTGATGGAACGCTACGTCATACGGAATATCGAGAGGGTACCGCAGGAGATCTGCTCCGAATTGGCACGCCTCGGAACCGCCACCGTCTATGAAGCCCAGGGACAGACCGGTCTCATGGACGACTGCATGCGCCCCATCCAGCAGGGTGCCTCGATCTGCGGCCCCGCGGTGACGGTTACCTGCCCGGCCGGCGACAACCTCATGCTTCACGCCGCCGTCGAATGCTGTCAGCCCGGCGACATCCTCGTCGTCACCACCGAAGGCGAATCCAACAAGCACGGCATGATGGGCGACCTCCTGGCGCAAAGTCTGATGGCCCGCGGCGTGCGCGGCGTGATCATGGACGCAGGCTGCCGCGACACAGCCAGCCTCCGCGAAATGGGCTTCCCCGTATGGACCACCGCCATCGCCTGCAACGGCACCACCAAGAACAAGGGTGGCTGGGTCAACGCTCCGGCCGTATGCGCCGGCGTGATCGTCGAACCGGGCGATCTCATCGTCGCCAACGACGATGGCGTCGTCGTCGTTAAAAAGGCCGAGGCGAAAAAATCGCTCGAGCTTTCCCTTGCTCGCGAAAAGAAGGAAGAAGGAACCCGCGAAAAAATCTCGGCCGGACAGCTCGGCGTCGATTTTTACGGCTTCCGCGAGGTCCTGGCCAAGCTGGGCGTAAAATATTACGATGACGAGGAAGCCCTGGCCGCCGCCCGTTCGGGAGCTTCGAAATGAGCGCCGACCAGACCATGAAAGCGGCGCCTGCGCTCGGTTTCATCGGCTTCGGCGAAGCGGCCTTCCATATCGCCAAAGGCCTGACGGGCGCCGGCCTTTCCCCGATCCGCGCCTTCGACCTCATGGCGAAGGACCCCAAGGTTGGCCCCCTCGTCGTTGAGCGCGCAGCGGCCGCCAAGGTCGAGCTTGTGCCTTCGCTCGCCGATCTAACGGCTCTCTGCGATATCGTGCTCTGCGCCACCAGCGCCAAATACGCGCTGTCGATCGCGGCCGATGCCGCCTCGAGCATGCGTCCCGGCACCATCTACGCCGACCTCAACAGCGCTTCGCCCGGCACGAAGAAGCGGATCGGGGCCCTTATGGCACCCACCGGCGCCCTCTTCGCCGACGTGGCGGTAATGGAACTGGTCCCGCCCCACGGGCACAAGGTCCCCCTCGCGGTGAGTGGCACCGGCGCCAAACTTTTCCAGGAGCGACTCTCGCCCTATGGAATGAAGATATCGTTCATAAACGAGAACGCGGGCAGTTCCTCGGCGCTCAAGATGCTTCGGAGCATCTTCATGAAAGGCCTGACCGCCCTTCTCCTCGAAACGCTCACCGCCGGACGGAAGGCGGGCGTCGACCAAGAGATCATGGATTCGATTTCGGGTACGATCAACTCGAGACCGCTTGTCGATACCGCGACCATGCTCATAACAAGAACGGCCATCGCGGCGGAACGTCGCGTTTCCGAGATGGGCGAAGTCATGGATACTCTGGGCGAAATGGGATTGGACAGTTCGGCATCCCAGGCGACGAAACTGAAACTGCAGGCCCTTGCCGATCTCGACCTGCGCGCTGACTTTGGGAATACGCCACCCGAGACCTATACAGAAGTCTTGGACGCGATTTTGCGAAAATCCGGCCATCACGATGGCCGGTAGATTCAAGGAGGCATCAATGAGAAGCAACCGTGCGAAAAAAGTTGTGGCTGTGCTTGTATTGGCGGCAGTAACGACAATGGGCGCGCTCGCCGCGCCGAAGTATCCGTCGAAGACCATCACCTTCGTCGCGCCATCCGGCGCCGGCGGCGCGTTCGACATGGCATTGCGCGCCATTACCAAAGCGCTTACCGACGCGAAGCTCGTCGACCAGCAGATGCTCGTCGAAGCGAAGCCAGGCGGCGGCGGCTCGGTATTCCTCGCCGAATACGTCACCAAGGACGTGAAGAACGACTACAAACTCTTCCTCACTTCCCCGACGATGCTTATCAACAATCTCAAGAAAGAGGGCAACTCTCCCTTCAGCTACAAGAACGTGACCCCCTTGGCCCAGTTCTTCGTCGATTACGCCGTCATCGCGGTTCCCGCGAACTCGAAGTACAAGGATATCAAGTCCCTCTTCGCCGACATGAAAAATGATCCCTCAAAGCTCTCCGTCGTCGGCGGCTCGGGCCCCGGCGCCGTGGATCACCTCGCCTTCCTTCTTCCCGCCAGCAAAGCGGGCGTAAACCCCCAGAAAATCAAGTACATCTCCTATGACGGCAAGGCCGAGGCGATGGCCGCGATCCTGGGCGGCAACGGCGATGTTCTCACCAGCGTCACCGCTTCCGTTTCCGAGTACCTCGAAGCCGGCAAAATCCGCGTCCTCGCGGTAAACGCCCCCAAGCGACTCGGCGGCGTATTCAAGGACGTTCCCACGCTTCGTGAAGCCGGAATTCCCGCTGACTTCGTGATCTGGCGCGGCGTCTTCGGACCTCCCCAGATGAGCGCCGAGGCGAAGGCCTATTGGATCGACGCCTTCACCAAGCTCTCGAAAACTGACATTTGGGCGCAGGAACTAGCCAAGCGCGGATGGGACGCCGAGTTCCTCGCCGGCGATGATTTCGTGAAAGGCCTCGATCAGCAGAACACCGACCTTGCCGGGCTGCTTTCCGCGCTCGGAATGGCAAAATAGCTTACAGTTGAACAAAGACCATCCGGGGCAAGGAGACCGCGCTAGCGCGGTCTCCTTGCCCCGAGGTATCCACGCAATCGGGGGAGCCGTGATCAACAAACGTTTCGATGTACTGGCCGGCACTATATTTCTGGTGATCGGCGCGTTTTTCGTCATCGCCAGCAGGGGAATCACCAGCAGTTCGTATGGCAGCAATGTCGGCCCCGCTGTATTTCCGACCTTGCTCGGCATTATTCTCATGAGCTTAAGCGCGATCGTCATCTATGGCGCGATCACCTTCAAAGGCGCCGAAAAGCCGAAATCGGGCCATAACTTTAAGCGTCTAGCCGCGTTGATCGCCGCCATCATCGTCTACATCGCGATATTCGAGCCGCTGGGATACGTGATTTCCACGTTTCTCTTCCTGACTTTCGTCTTCCAGCTCATGGAACGCAAAAACCTGGGCAAATCCCTCCTCATCGCCGCGGTCTTCTCCTGCGTTGTCTACCTCTTATATGTGGTCCTGCTGCAGGGCAACCTGCCGCCCTTCCCCGAATTTCTGACCAATCTTTTCGCGAGAGGCTGAACTATGGATACATTCCACTATCTTGCAATAGGTTTCTCGCAGGCGCTGCAGTGGCACAACATATTGTTCTGCTTTATCGGCGTGTTTATCGGCACCGCCGTAGGCGTTCTCCCTGGAATCGGCCCCTCCAGCGGCACCGCCCTCCTCATTCCGATCACCGCCACGCTGACGAGCATGCTCAAGCCCGAAGACGCGGCCACGAGCGCGATCATCATGCTCGCGGGCGTTTTTTATGGAGCCATGTATGGTGGCTCCACCACCAGCGTCCTCATCAACACGCCCGGCGAATCAGCCTCCGTCGTAACCTGCCTGGATGGCTACCAAATGGCCAAGAAAGGAAGAGCGGGAGCCGCATTGGCCATCGCGGCGATCGGTTCCTTCATCGCTGGTCTCTTCGCCCTGATCATGTTAGCCATACTCGCCAAGCCCCTTGCCGAAATAGCCCTCAAATTCGGCCCCACTGAATATTTTTCCCTCGTCGTGCTCGGACTTGCCGCCATAACGGGACTTGCCGGAAAATCGATGCCCAAGGCCCTCATCATGCTTGTCACCGGCCTCCTTTTGGCCACCGTCGGCATCGACCAGGTTTCGGGAGCCGAGCGTTTTGCCTTCGGTATTCCCATCCTCTACAGCGGCTTCGACTTTATCACCATCGCCGTTGGCATGTTCGCGCTCGGCGAAGTCTTCAAGTCGATCCTCGACGCGGACAACGGCGTGCAGGAGTTCCCGAAAATCGGGCGCGTCCTTCCGACGCGCGACGACATTAAGAGAAGCTGGAAACCCATAGCCCGCGGATCCGTGCTCGGATTCTTCACGGGCATACTCCCCGGCGCCGGCGCGACGCTTTCCTCCTTCCTCTCCTATACGTTGGAAAAGCGTCTCTCCAAGCACCCCGAGGAATTCGGCAAAGGCGCCATCGAAGGCGTGGCCGGCCCCGAATCCGCCAACAATGCCGCCGCCGGAGGAGCCCTCATTCCCCTGCTCGCCCTCGGCATCCCAAGCTCGGCTACCACGTCCGTCCTCATGGGCGCCTTCATGATGTACAACGTCGCGCCTGGCCCCCTGCTCTTTGAAAAGCATCCCATCGTGGCCTGGGGCGTCATCGCCTCCATGTTCCTCGGCAACCTGATGCTGCTCATTCTCAACATGCCCTTGGTGAAGCTGTTCGCCAAACTCGTGGAAGTGCCTTCGAAAATTCTCCTGCCGATCATCGTGGGAATTTGCATTTTCGGCATCTACGCGGTTCAGGGCAACACCTTCAACCTCTTTATCATGCTCCTCTTCGGCGTGGCGGGATTCTTCCTGGTCGCCAACGATTTCCCGGCCGCGCCCCTCGTGCTCGGCCGCATCCTCGGGCCCATGCTCGAAAACAACTTCAGAAGAGCGCTGACGGGCAGCAATGGCGACTATTCGATTTTCGTTACGCGTCCCGTTTCGGCCGCCTTGCTGGTGGTAGCGCTATTGTGGATTTTCGTGCCTGTCATCCTCAAGAAGCGCGGAAAAAGGGTGATCGTAAGCGAAGAAAAATAACGCGTCACGCAATGCCCGGAAGAGACAGGATCGGAGCGTCCGGCACTGTCATTTTCGGGCCTTTTTTATCGGAAAAAATGAGGCTATAATAAGCGGCAAGAGTACAGGAGCGTAGTTTGCGAAATCAGACAAGTCAGGCGTATCAAGTCATCAGGGAGAGAATCCTGAGCGGAGCCTATCGCCCCGCGGAAAGCCTCACCGAACTTACGCTTGCTCAGGAACTTGGGGTGAGCCGAAACACGGTCAAGAAGGCTCTCCTGAAACTGGCAAGCGAAAATCTCGTCGTCATCGAGGAAAACAAGCGTGCCATGGTACGCTCATTCTCCATCGATGAAGTACTCCAGTACCTTCGCGTCCGCGAACTCCTCGAGGGCCTCGTGATCCGGGAAGCGATTCCCGCGATGAGCGACGCCGATTTCGCGGAAATGGAATCCATCCTCGCCGTCATGAAGGAAAAACTCGCCGAAGGAGAACTGAAGCAGTATTCGCAGGGCAATTGGAGCTTCCATCAAGTGATCTACCGGAATTGCCCGAACCTGCCGGCGGTCGAAATCGTGCTATCCATCAAAAATCAGCTGAATCGCTACAATGTGAAGACAATCTTCATACAGGGCCGCGGCGAAAACTCCTTCGCGGAACACAGGGCGATCCTCGACGCGGTCAAGAAGCGCGATGTGGACGAAGCCGAGCGACTCATACGGAAGCACATCGCCAGCATGCGCGACGTGCTCAAGAAATATTACGAACTGCTCTTTTGAACTTTGGCGATCGGGGCAATGCCGAACTTGCGGAGGAGGAAAACCATGCCGCTCTTGAAACAAATTGAAGCGCGCCGAGCTTTCAGAGCCCTGGATGCCGCCCCCATTCGGAAAGAAGTATTGTCGAGACTCACCGAGGCCGCTCACCTCGCCCCTTCCTGCTCAAACAATCAGCCCTGGCGAATCATCACCGTCACCGATCCGGCCCGGCTCGAAGCGCTCAAGGCCGCCCTCACGTCGGGCAATTACTGGGCAAAAAAAGCGCCGGCGATCGCGGCTTTCGTGACCAGCCCCGACTGGGACGCTCGCCTCGACGGCGGCCGGGATTACGCGCTTTTCGATCTCGGAATGGCCGCGATGGCATTCCAGCTTCAGGCGGTGGAAGAGGGCCTCATCTCGCACCCGATCGCCGGCTTCAATCAGGCGACGGCCAAGCAGGCCCTCGGCATACCCGAAACCGCCATACTCGAAACCCTCATAATACTAGGCTTCCCTGGCGATCCTTCCGGCCTTAGCGAAAAGCACCTGGCAAGCGAAAAATCAGCCCGGGTCAGGAAGCCTCTGGATGATGTCGCCGCCTTCGATGCGTGGAATGATCGGCTCATTCCGCTTTGATCACCCTGCCATTGATTCTATACCGAATATACAAGCCGAGTGATACGACCATCCAGCCAGCCAGCACCAGGGCGCCGACAGGATTGGTGCCAAGCCTGGAACTCGAGGCGAGCAGAACATGCGTAAGAAGCAGAGGAACCGCCACGATCGTCGCGTTATGCAGAAAACGGGCCTTTTTATAGTCGAGCCCTGTCCTTGCGTAGACCCAGGCTCTGATTTTTTTTAGAGTATCTATCTTCATCCAGAACGTGGTCACCATGAAAAGCACCGTGAAAACGATGACAGCGACGAATATGGTCAAGCTTACCGCGCCGAAATCAGCCTGCAACGATTCCGTGTTCAAGCCCGCGATCTGCTTGATCGACTCATGGATCACCGCAAGGGCAACGATTACGATTGGCATCGTCGAGTGGAGCCGCGTGAGCTGCTTCAAGCCGAGCGCCTTCGCCGCCCAGACGGGCCGCGATGCCAGGATGAACTGATTGCAGATGAATATGAAAGCGGTTATCCCCAGAACGACGGAAAACGCGTACAAATCGATCGGAATGCCCAAGGTCACGAAATAGATGATGATGGGAATCAGCGGCGACAAAAAATACGCGAGATAGAACGTTGTTTTATTCATGGTTCTTTACCTCATGGCGCTTAGGATACCATAGCAAGCCCAAAAAGGACAACGCGCGGGAGTGGGAAAACCCGCGACCACTGGAGCCACTTGCCAAATGTCCGCTCGGTCATTGTATATTTCTGGTATGAATAGCGCGACAGAACCTGGGATGAAAGCCAAGGGCCCCACGACATCGAACAGGAAAATGCTCAAAAGCGTATTGTTCGCCGTGGTGGCGGGGCTTCTCATCAATATCCTCATTGGACTTTTTGTCAACTTTGGCAATCTTTTTGAGGCGTTCAAGCAAACGTCCGCCATTGCCGTGATCGCGCCTTTCGCGTTCGTGCTCGTCATTTACCTGATCGACTCGCTGCGATTCACGATAGTATTCAGGAAATTCGACATCCACCTGTCGTTTTTCGATGCGCTGTACAACAATATCATCGGCTACTTTTTCTGCAACATTACGCCGGGCTCGGTAGGAGGGCTGCCTTTCCAGGCATTGCATTTTTCAAGGCTGGGCATCGATTCCATCATATCGTCCAACGTCACTTTTTCCCGGCTCATCGAGTCCAATCTTGTTCAGTTGCTCATCGTGGCATTGTTCTTCGACAAGGGCATCGGAATGATGTCGGCGAAGGGAAATGGCTCATATCTCTTAATCGCTGGCATGGCTGCCACCATCCTCCTTACCGTCGTGCTCGTACTGGGTTTTCTGAATCCCCGCCTCCTCGGCGTGATCGCCCTCAAGCTCGAAAAATCGTGGCTTGGCAAGGTCATCGTCAAGATTACGCGGAAGCCTACATGGGCCGAGGATATTTCCGTTTGGAGCCAAAAGCTGGGGGCTGGCTTCAAGGTGCTGTGGCAGCACAACTTCGGCACCATGATTCTGGATATCGCGCTCTATATGGTGGATCAAATTTTATCGGCCATGGGGCTCTACATTCCATTGCTCATGCTCACCGGTTCGCCGGTTCTTTTCCCCGAGTTCCTTCTTTCGAACATACTGTGCGCCCTCGTTTCGCTGTTCATCCCCACCCCCGGGGCTTCCGGCAGCGTGGAGGCCACCCATCTGATCGTTCTGGGCGCTCTCACCGGGAAACCCGCGGCTACGCTCAGCGCGATACTGATCTGGCGTTTTGGCGCATACTATATGCACCTGATTCTAGGGGGTCTCGTCTATTTCCTGGCGCCAGCGAAAGAAAACGTCTATTTTAAAGGCGAGGACGGTTCCACGAGGAAATTGCCGCAAGCATCATAAAAAAGCGCTCATACCGCCATCATTTCATTTATCCGATTTCAGCCCGGCCCCGCATAGGGGGATGAGGCTGTCGGCGACTTCCCGCCCGGCATCGCGATACGCGAGCCAGGCAGCGTAGGTGGCCGCCGTCGTATGCTCGCAGTAAACGCCCCGCGCGGCTAAAGCGGCCCTGGCGGGGAGGATGCGGTCTTCCGGCGCGGTGACGACTTCCACTCCATACGAATAGATATACTCGAGGATCTCGTCACCGCGCATAGGTTCGCCGATCGCTATTCCCTCGGCGAGTGTGGGAAGCGGCGTCACCTTCGCCGGATGCAGCCATCCCTCGGCAACCGCCTTCGCGAAAGGATCGCAGCGCTCGCTCTGAACGACGACGATGTGCGGCATCTCCGCGATGAGCCCACTTTCCACCAGCTCCTGGAGCGCCTTGATCGCGCCTATGAAGAGGGTGCCATTGCCAAGCGGGATGAAAAGGTTGCGCGGAACGCGGCCCAGCTGCTCATATACTTCATAGATGTATGTCTTGGTGCCCTCGTAGAAGAAGGGATTATAGACATGGCTGGCGTAGTATTTTCCTTCGCCATCGACCTTGGCCCTGCAGGCGTCAGCGCACATGTCGCGCGTCCCGGGAACCAGGTTGACGCGGGCGCCATGCGATTTGATCATCGTTATTTTCCTGGGGGAGGTCCCCTCGGGAACGAAAATCTCGCAGTCGATGCCTGCCTTCCCGCAGTACGCGGCGACGCTGTTGCCCGCGTTGCCGCTCGAATCCTGCACGACGGATTCCACGCCGATTGCCTTGCAGTGGGCCACGAGCATCGCCGCCCCCCTGTCCTTGAAGGAGAGGGTCGGCATGAAATAGTCCATCTTGAGAAGGAGATCCTCGTCGAAGCGTACCACGGGGGTCATGCCCTCGCCCAAGCTTACCTCCTTCCACATTTCGCCCTCGATCGGCATGAAGGCGCGATACCTGAACATGCTCCATGTATCGCGGTCGATAAGCGAAAGGTCGAATTTCCGGGGCTTGTAATCGAGCTTCCAAAGACCGCCACACCCGCACCTTGCCGCCCTCGTGCTCACGTCAGCGGTGCCGCCGCAGCGGGAACAAATATAGTTCATTTTCCAGGACCTCCGCGATCGCTTCGATCTCAAAGATACTTTCTCGATTGGGCTGCCCGCCAGGAAGGGCGCCCGCTATTCCCCCGAATCGTAATAGTTTGCCAGGTTCAAGGTTTGGATAAGCATATCGTGGGAGATTTTCCGCGCGTCGAGCTTTTCCACGGAAAGGTCGATTTGGGCGATGACAAGATCCTCCTCGCTGGCATAGCCTCCCTTGTAAAGCCTCTCCAGCAGGGTGACATAGTCTTGGGCGTCGGCGATGTCCAGCTCTTGAAGTTGCTTGTCCAAATCGAGAATCTTGAGGGTATCCTTGGTTTTGCGTATGCCATCCACGAAAGCCTTTCTGGCATCTTCAAGCTTGAGTCCGATGATCTTCGGATATTCGCCGCGCTTCAGCGCGTTCAGGGACCTTTCGCCTTTATCGATGGCTTTATACGACAGCGAGATGGATAAGCCCCAATCGATCTGCTTGTTGTCCATGTCATAGGTGAGCGATGTGGTGAAGCTGGGGTTGGGCAGATAGGGAAGGATCGAAAAGCCTTCTCGCTTCCTGGCGGCCTCAAGGCTGATTTCAAGGGCGCGTATCGCGAGGGAACCGTCCGGCATGTTTTCGTCGATCGCGGCCGTCCAGGTCGCCTGCATGCGAAGCACATCCTCATAGAGGCTATCGGCGCTATTCTTAATGTCCTCCCCAAGATTGGCCAAGGTGTTCGAAGCGATGAGCACCGATTTCTGCGCCCCCAGGACGCGGCGTTCCAGTTCCCGAAGCTGGGTCGGATTGACCGTCGCCTTCCTTACTCTTTCGAGGACGACGAGGTCGCCCTTATTCGCCTCGAGAAGCTGCGTATAATATGTCGCGTTGAGGATTTCGGTCGCGAGATCGATGCGCACGGCATCCTTGACCTTTTTGATTGCGGCTTTCGCCGTCATCAAGTCCGCCTCGGCATCGAGGCGATCAGCGCTGGTTTCCACGAAAAGGTCACGGGTCAGGCTCAGGCTGGGGTTCCCGAGACTGAGCCCGCCCGATGACGAGGCCTTCACCGGCGCCTTGAGCGACAGATCGGCTCCGAGGATGTTTTCAAACGTGACGGAAGGAGTCAGGACTCCCGCGGTAAATCCGCCGGCACCAAGGCTAAGCGCCGTTCCCGTACTCGTGGCGATGGTTACGGTGGGGATATAGGGCTTCAAATAATATGCGAGGGCGACCTCCGCGGATTTCAGCGCAAGCTTCGCCTCGAGGTAGGTCGCGGACGCCTCCAGGCGAGACGCGTAGAGTCTATCCCAACTATCGGCCCAGCCTGCCGCGGCAGCCAGAAAAAGAACAAAGGCGAAATACAAACGTCGCATAGTTAAATTCCTAAAGGATTTTCTCCCATCGCGCTCAGGTAGAAACCAATCGATTTGATGTAGCTCTTCTTGACCGCGAGAAGGTTTTTCCTGGCCGTAAGGACGGCGATCGCTTTTATGTTCTTGTCATTCAAGGAAAGCATCCCGCGATCGTATTGGAGCAGGGCGTCCTGATACGCGAGTTCCTTGAGGGCGAGTTCGGCCATCCGTATCTGGAGCAGCGAGGCCTGATTCTTGATCGTGGATACGGCGCTTTCGAAAGAGCTTCTCGCGTTGCTCTCGGCATTCGATACCGATGCTTTCGCCTTGATATTCTCCGTCTCCTGGATGCGCTTGTCGTAGATCGAGGCATTCGTCGCCAGCGAAGCTGTCTTGAGCGAAGCTATCTTCTCCAAAAGTAGGGCTCGCTCGAGAGCGGTATCCTTGGCGATCCAATCCTCGACCTTGGCGCTCATTTCAAAGGCCGCGACTTCGGGAAGGAGGCCCGCTTTCCATTCCTGGCCCGCCACGAGCCGGAAATTGTCCTTGGCATCCTTCAAGGTCCAGGCGGAGAGCTCCTGATTGTTCAGGGTCGTCTTGAAGGCGATATCTATTTCCTTGAGGATTTCCTCCGAGATGAGGCCGTTCTTGAACCGGGAATCGGCGTATTTCCTGTCTTCTTTCGCGTTCTCAATGCTCAAGCCCATCGATTCCACATCGAGCTCAGCGGTCGCCGCGGCGAAGGCCGCGTCGATCACCTCATTGTAAAAGCTCAAGACCGATGCCCGGTAGCTCGACAAGGCGGTGACATAGTTGAACTGCGCGTTGACCCGATCCAACTCTACCTTGGCCTCGATTTCCCCCTTGGTTTTCTTGAGCTGGGCGAGTTCGAGATCGATCTTGTAGATGGAATAATCCTGATTCGATTCGGTAGCCGCCGCGAACAATTCCCCGAGCGATCCCGCGGCAGCGGGAGCCGCGGAAAGAATCAGCGAAAACGCCAACGACGACCAGAAAAAACCGCCTCTGTATTTCATGCTTGCTCCTTACCTTTTAAAAAGCATACTCTCATCGTTTTTCAGCCAGATTGTTCAGCTCGTATTGAAAGAGCTTTATGCCTTCCCTGGGAAAAGCTTTCTTCACTGCCGCCACCGCTTCATTGATAAGGAGGGCTTCGGCTTCATTCCCGTACATGATATACAGGATGCTCAGCTCCGGCCAAACAGCCGTGCCGTGTCGCACCCCGCTCCTGCCCCTTCCTTTCACATCCTCGATCAGGGAATAGCAGAGATCCGGAATTCGCTTTTCGAGTTCCTCGACGAGATCCTCCTCGACGGAGCGATTCGCGTAGATTTCAGTTCGTATCATCGCGCACCTCCGCGCCGCCCGTGGATTCGGAAGCCATGTCCTTGTTCAAAATCTCCATCTCCCGCGCTTTTTTCCTGTTTTTCCTTTCCCCGCGACGGTTGAATATGAAGTAGAGGACAGGGGTGAGGAACAGCGTCATCATTGAGCTGACGATGAGCCCGCCAAACATCGTTTTGGCGATCGGCTGGATGCTCTCCGTCCCTTTGCCGGGGAAGAGGGCAAGGGGCATTATTCCGAGCAAGGTCGTAAGCGTCGACATGAGTATGGGCCGCAAGCGATGACGCCCCGCCTCGCTGCATGCCTCGAAGAGACCGAAACCGCGCGCCCTGAGCGTATTGGTATAGTCGACGAGGACGATGCCGTTGTTCACCACGACACCCGCGAGCGCCACGACGCCAATCAGCGAAAAGAGGGAAAAGGTGTCGTTCGTGAGTTTGTAAATCCAGACTACCCCAATGAACATGAGGGGGATTGATATGAAGATGATGAGGGGGTCGATGAAGGATTCGAATTGGCTCGCCATAACCCCGTACACGAGAAAAACGGCGACAAGGATGATCAAGATGAATACCGGCAGGTAGGTATCCACATCCATGTTTTCCCCGCCGACGCTTACCGTAACGGTTTCTCGAGGCACATATTTTTCGTCCAGCACTCCCTGCACGATCTGAGCCATCTCCGTGGAAGCAAGTTTCGAGGAAGCGGGGAGATCGCCCGTTACATGGATGATCCTCTCCTTGTTCTCGCGGTTTATTTGTTGGGGCGCCGTGCTATTGGATATGGTCACGAAATTGGACACGGGAATTCTCAGCCCCGAGGCGCCGATGAGGAAAACGGACTTTAGATCGGAAAGCGTTTTCCTGTCCTCTTCCCTGAGCTTGACGATGACATCGAGGGTTTCCCCCGCCGAATCGTAGGTTGTGGCGGTTATTCCATAGATCGAGGAACGCATTTCCCTGGCGATTTGGGAAACCGAGAATCCGAACATCGCGGCTCTGTCGCGGTCGATGCTGATGAGGAGTTCGGGCGAACCCTCCTCAAGCGAGATGCCGATATTTTCGACCTGAGGCAGTTCGGCGGCTATAATGCGCTTGACTTCCTTCGCGGCCTCGAGGGAAGCCGTCTGATCCTTGGAGCGAATCGCCACATCCACGGCCGAACTCGAGGAGAAATGCCGGCCCGTGGAAAAGCTGAAATCGGCGCCCGGGATAACCGCGGTATACGGCGTTAACTTCGTTCGTATCGATGTGGGGGTATCGATCTGGTTTTTGGGATCGGGGAGCATGATCTGGAGGTACCCTGCGTTGGAGGAGGAATTGCCCCCGACCGAAACGACGAGTTTCCTATAGCCTTTGATTTGCTCCTTCACATTCTCCTGAAGCCCTTCGAGGATCTTCTGCGTATATGTCCTCGTCGTGCCTAGCGGCAGGCTGAGATTTATCGTGAGGCTATCGTCGGTATTCGATCGAGGGAAAAGATTCAGCCCAAAGGCAGTCATCTGAAGAAGCGCGCTTGCGAGGATGAGGGCCACGAAAGTTACCGTCAGCGATTTATTGTTCAGGCAGAATTCGAGCGCCTTTTTGTACCCCCTCTCCTGGGCGGAGAAAAGCCTTTCAAGGGTATCGTCCACCCGTTTCAGGAGCGGGTTCCTGAGCGGTTTTTGGACGCGGGTGTCCAGATGCATAACGGGGCCGCAAAGCACGGGAACTATGGTAAGCGCCACCACGAGCGAGGCGCTGAGAGAGAAGCAAACCGTGAACACGAGGTCCTTGAAAAGCTGGCCCATCTGGCCCAAATCATTGCGGAAAAGAAGGATGGGTATGAACACGCAGAGAGTCGTCAGGGTAGAGCCCATGATCGCCGTCATCATCTCCTGACTTCCGAGAATCGCGGCTATCCTTGGCTTCGTGCCGCGCTCGCGGTATCGGTATATGTTGTCCAGGATGACAATGGAAGCGTCGACGATCATGCCAAGCCCCATGACGAGACCGGTAAGGCTTATGGTGTTGAGCGTAAGCCCCATGAAATACATGCAGAGGAGGGTAATCAGGATCGATATGGGAATGGAAATGGCGATGATGAAGGTAGCCTTGATGTTCCGCAGGAATATCAACAGGATGAAAATAGCGAGCAATATTCCCAGCCAGGCCGAATTGTACACTTCATTCAGCACCGAGTTCACGAGGGTCGTGTTGTCCGACATGATCTCCACCGTCACTCCGGCGGGAAGGGACTTGTTGATGCCCTCGAGCGCGATATGTACCTCGCGGGATATCTGGACGGCGTTGCTGTCGCTTTCCCTCACGATCTGAATATTGATGACACGCCTGCCATCGATGTACGTAATCCTCGAAGGATCGTCCTCGGTCTCTTTCACATCGGCGAGGTCTTCCAGGCGGATGACGCGCTTGTTCCCGTCGACGCTTGAAGCCACTGTCTTGATCACGAGGCCTTTCATCTCCTCGATGGAAGAGAGGCTCTCATGTGATCGAATTTGATACTCCATGGTACCTTGGATGATCTGTCCGCCCGAAAGAAGGATGTTCTGGGAAGCCAGGGCGGTGGCCACGTTGGTGAGCGTCAGCCCATAGGCCGCCAAGCGGTTTTGGGAGACTTCCACGGCTACTATCTTGTTGCTTCCCCCATCGACGCTCGCCGTAGCCACTCCCTTGATTCTTTCCAGCTGAGGCTGTATTAAATTTTCCCCAAGCGTCTGAAGCTCTTCGAGAGGGCGATTGCCCTGGATGATGAGGCGTATGATCGGCTGCGCCGAAAGGTCGAATCGCCTCACCGTCGGCGTATCGGCGTCCACGGGCAGTCTGTTCAGAAGCCCGCTGATCGTGGATTCGATTTCGGACTGAGCCTTGTCGAGGTTAACCCCATAACCGAATTCGAGTCTGATATTGCTTGAACCTTGTGATGAAGTGGACGACATCTTCTTGAGCCCTTCCAGGGAAGAAAACGCGTTCTCGAGAACTCTCGTGACATTCTGTTCGACATCTTCAGGGCCAGCGCCCGAATAGCTGGTCCTCACGGAGAGGAGGGGCATTTCCGTCTCGGGATTGAGGGAGACGGGAATCCGCCCCACGAACACCAACGCGATGCCGCAGATGAGGATGAACGCTATCACTACCGTGACAGGATGATCGATGGACTTGCGGACGACACTCATCGCATGGCTCCAGCCTCTTTTTCCGCTTCACCATCGACTATTTTGATGCTGTCGCCATCGGAAACCGAGCTCTTCCCTTCCGTCACGACCTTTTCGCCTTGAACCAGCCCTTTTTTTACTTCAAAGAAGTCCTCCCCTTCGAGACCAAGGAGGATGAGCCTGCGTTCGACGGTGTTGTCGCTCTTGATGACGAAAACGGAAGCTTCCGATGAACTGAGTATGATGGAGGCCCGCGGCGCCACCACGACATTCTTCCTGCTTTCGGTGACAAGCTTGATCGTCGCGAACATGCCGACGAGGATTCGCGGATCCGCTTGCCCGAGTTCGAGCTTTATATCGAGGGTCCGGCTCGTCGTGTCCACGACGGGGCTCATCTCGACAACCTTGGCGGCAAAGGTCGCGCCGGGAATCGCGTCAAAGCTGATCTCCGCGGGGGTTCCTATCCTGAGGTTGGTAAGATAGCGTTCCGGAACCGCGGTGCTGACCTTGGTTTGGGAGATGTTCCCCACGGTCGCGATGACGGTATTGGCCGCGATAGTGTCGCCTTCATGGACCGGGATCGAGAGCACCGTACCCGATACCGTCGATTCTATCGGATTCGGCATATAGGTCTCGCCGACTTTCGAGGGATCGACGACGGCGATGATCGTCCCCTTGGAAACCTGGTCTCCGACGGAAACTCGCCGTTCCAGCAACTTCCCGCCAAGGTTGGGGTAGATCTTGATCTCGTTGCTGCCGACGACATCGCCGTGGATTTTTGTGTAATTGCTCACCGATCCCATTCGTATCGTGTCCGCGCGAACCACGATCGCCCTCTTCCCTCCATTCGCGGTCTGGGGGGGTTGCCCCTGTTTCGCGCCCTGCGGGGATGCCGGCTTTGACGCCGAGGCCGAGGTTGGAACCGATCTGCGCGAAAAGGATATTCCCAGCTGGTTCAGCACGATCGAGGTGCCGACGGCGACTATGACGACGATGATGATTATCTGCGGCAAGTTTCGCGAGATCGCGCGCTTCATACGGCTCAACTCCTTCCGTAATGAGAAAAGGTACTTCTCGGAAGCATCCTGGTTTTCTGAATCCCATGCAAGGATAAAGCAGCCACTCCTATCAAGCTAGTCCCGCACGCTGGAATTGAGCATAAAATAAATGCTATCGCGAGCGCCTCGGGATTGGCACCTGCGAGAGTATCGCGGCCGCGAGCATAAGGGCGCCGCCGGCGAAAAGACGAAGCGTGGCGGGCTCGCCGAGAAGGAGAACGCCGCCTATGGCGCCGAAAAGTCCTTCCATGGCAAGAAGGATGGACGCGTGCGCCGGGGGCGAGGTCCGCTGCGCCACGATCTGCAGCGTGAAGGCCACGCCGCAGGAGAAGAGGCCTCCGTAGAGGATGGGAATTGCGGCCGAAAGCAGGCCTTCATACGGCCGGGGTTCGAAGATAAGAGAGGCCACGAAACTCAGAATGCCGCAGACCGCGAATTGGCCCGCCGATAGTTCGACGGGATCGACCATGGAAGCGAAGCGGCCGATCACGAGAATGTGGAGAGCCCAGAAGAAAGACCCCGCCAGCACCAGAAGATCGCCGGGCGCCATCGCGAAGCCTCCGCCGACCGTGATGATGTAAAGCCCGATTACCGAGATGATCGCCGCGAGGTAGTCCTTAGGGCCTGTCCTTCGCCCGAAGAGCGAGCCGATCAGCGGAACGATGACGACGTAGAGACTCGTCACGAAAGCGGCGTTGCCGGCCGTTGTGGTGACAAGCCCGACCTGCTGGAAACTCGCCCCGATGAACATCGCGCTTCCCGCGAGAATGAAGGGAAGCGATCGTCGGGGCCGCGAAACCGGTGCCGTTTCGGTCCGCAAGCCTAAGGCTTTTCTCCTCCGCCATATGAGGGGAAGAAGGACGAGAGCGCCGATCGCGTAGCGTACGGCGTTGAAGGCGAACGGACCTAAATCGTCCATGCCGACGCGTTGGGCGACGAAGGCGAAGCCCCAGATCGCCGCGGTGAGAAGCAACAAGCCGTCGGCGTACACGATGGAGATTGAAGATTTCATGTATATCCTTGCCGCCATTGTATCCAAAAGCGCTGCCCATGGTATACGCTTATCGAAACCACGGTGGAGAAGAACGATGTCCCTGATTGAAGAAAAGGCGGAAACCCGGAAACGAAGCAAGGCTTTGCTCAAGGCCATGAGTCCGGAGGAAGCGGAAAGGTTCAGCAGGCTCGCGGCCGACAATCTCGGAGCCCTGCCCGAATATAGCGGAGCGCGTATCGTCCTCGCCTTCCTATCCATGGGAGAAGAGATCAGGACCGAAAGCCTTATCGAATCGGCCCTGGAAGAGGGCAAGATCGTCGCGGTTCCCCGCATGGAATACTCGCCCGAGGGCGAGCCTGTCATCGTCTTTGTTCACCTGCCGAAGGAGTACCATTCCTGGCCGCGCGATCGCTACGGCATACCCGTTCCGCCCGCGGAGTCCCGCCCGCTCTCGGAAGAAGAGCTGTGCTCGGGCCCGGCGATCGTCGTGACACCCGGCCTCGCTTTCGATCGCAAGGGAGGCAGGCTCGGCCGCGGTAAAGGCTACTATGACCGCTTCCTCTCTGGCGCCCGCGCTTGCGCCGCGCGCCGGGGCGCTTCGCTGCTAGCCTGCGGCTTCTGCTACGCCGCCCAGCTTGTGGACGAAGTGCCCGCTGGCCGTGACGACGCGGCCGTCGACCTCGTCGTCACCGAGGAAGGGAGGATCGACCGGCCCAGGGATTCCTGAACGCCGGACGACTTCGCGACGCTGGCCGCTTTCGCAAAATTCCCGGCGACCGCGCATATCCTCCGAAATATTCTACTTGTATCTCTGTCGATACAGCGGTCTCAGTTCATCGAGAGGCTTTTTGTCAAAGATGAGGGTGCGCATGTGCTCTTCCGCCTGCAGAATCGACTTCAGCTTTTCCAGGACTTTTTCCGCCAATTCGTAAGGTATGGCGCATACGCCGGAATCGTCCGCCACGATCAAATCGCCGGGCATGATAAGTATGTCGTGCAAGGTCACCGGTCCGTTTATTTCTATGGCCCTCATCCTGAATTTTCCCGTCAGCGGCGTCGTGCCCTTGCTCCAGACCGGATAATCCAACTCCTTGATCATGCCTACATCCCTCACCGCTCCATTGACGACGGATCCCGCCATTCCGCATGATTTCGCCACTGAACACGACTGTCCGCCCATGTTGGACACATCCAGGTTGCCTCCGAAATCGGCGACGACGATATCCCCCTCTTCGGCGATGTAATACATGTCTCTCGTGACCATCCGGATAAAATCTTTGTCGTTGTACCCTTGTGTCGTGGTTTTCCTTTCAGGGATACTTCTGATCGTAACAGCCTGCCCGACAATCTGCTTGCCCGGAATGACTGGCTTTACATGCGAGCTGGCGACTGCCCCGCGTATTCCAAAGGAATCGAGAATGTCGGAAACCGAACTGGACAGATCCTGCATTTCCGAGAATTCCTTGATGATGCTCTTGTCTATTCTTGGGAAAGAAATTGTCGTTATGCGTTCCCGCGGGAAAAGGCCCCATATCCTGCCGGCCTTATCATACTCCGCGTAGTCCACGTCTCTTTGCTTTCGCTGTGCAGCCAATTCTTGATTGGTTTTCTCCGCGAAATCATCCATTTGTTGCGCCCCCTTCTCGACACTATTTATATTGATTTTTTTGCCGTGGACGTAGCTCCGCCCATGGCAAGATATAAATAGCGATATTGCCTAGCTCTTCGCATTCTGCGCTTTTCTCTTCTTGAAGGCAGTCTTGATGGCCGGTATGCAGAAGGTAACGATAGCCATCGCCACGATAATAAGGAACATTGGTCGCTTAAAAATCACCCATAGATTTCCATACGTGATGGCGTACGATGTCCAGAAATTCGCCTCCATGATCGGCCCCAGAATCAGCCCCAGCAGAAGCGGTCCGACGGGAAATTGCATTTTGGTCAATACATACGCCAGAAAACTGGCGATCAACATGACAAACACCGCGAACATGGTCTGCGATTCCGAATAGGCGCCTACCACGCAGATAACCAGGATTATAGGCGCCAAAAGCTTTTCCGGCATTTTTATGATATACGAGCCGAGTGGAACAAAAAGATGCCCCAGCAGAAATACCAAGACATTGATAATCAAATAGCCCGCGAAGAAGGTATACACCATGCTGGAGTTGTTCTTGAACAGCATGGGCCCCGGTTGGATGCCTCGCATTATCAGCGCGCTCATGAAAACCGCGGCGGCCGCGCTGCCTGGTATGCCAAGCGACATGGTCAGGACCAGGCTGCCCCCGACCGCCGCGTTATTGGCTGTCTCCGAGGCCAATACCCCCTCGGGATTGCCCTGCCCAAATGTTTCAGGCTTTTTCGAAGCTTGCTTCGCCGCGTTGTAACTCATGAACGCCGCGATCGTGGGTCCCGCCGCTGGAGCGATTCCGACAATAACCCCGATTATGGACGATCTGATCATTAGAACAGTGTGTACAAGTATTTCTTTGGGTCTCAGGAAGAATTTCCTTGCGCCCAGCGGAGGCGAATAGTAGGCTTCTCCGCTGTCAAAACCCGTGATCATGTCGAATACGTGCGGGAGCGCCAGGGTCCCCAAGAGCAGCGCGACAAGCGAAAAGCCGCCTATCAGATTATAATCGCCGAACGTGAACCGCGGCGCGCCGTTTGCCGGAGACGCTCCTACCGTGCTGGCGATCAAACCCAGAAGGGCCATGAAAGCGCCTTTTACCACATTGGTTCCCACGACAGACGAAACCATCGCCATCCCCCACAGCCCAAGCGCCAGCATTTCGGGAGCGCCGAATTTTATCGCTATGCTCGCGATGGGCGGCGTCAAGAACATCAGCACCAATGCTCCCGCTACTCCCCCGAAACTGGAACCGTAGAGTCCGAAGAGCAAAGCCGAATTCGCTTTGCCTTTTTTGGCCATCGGGAAACCATCGAAGGTGGTCGGCATGGCTGCCGCCGTGCCCGGTATCCCGAGCAATATCGCCGATATGGAGCCGCCATAGAGCGCTCCCGCGTAAATACCCGCTAGCATCAGAAGGCCGGTATTGATATCGACAATGCCGTAGACGATGGGCAGCAGAAGCGCCATTCCCGTTGTCGCGTTGAGACCAGGCAACGCTCCAAAAACCGTTCCCATGGCGACGCCGACGATCATGGCAATAATATGTGGCACTTGAAACGCGGTTCCCAATCCGCTGACGACCGAACCCAATATTCCATTCATAATGATCTCTCCATGTAGCTGATGCTCCTTAGAACAGAATTTCCGGAAGCGAAACTTTGAATAAATACGCGAATACAAACCAGATGGATAAGGACACCGCTATCGGGATAAGTATGAATCCCAACGTGCTTGTTTTATATTTGCTCAATACCAGGAATAGGCCAATGAACAGCGTCGTGGAAATGATGAATCCCAGGTGGGGCAGAATGACGATATAGGCCGCGAATATGATATAGATCAGCAATACCGTCCTGAAGTTGCCGAACTTGTAGGTTTCCTTTTCCTTGCTGAAGATCAAGGCAATGCCCAAAGCCATAAAGGCGACAAGCAATATGCCCGGGAACAGCGTTGTTTGAAGCGTGTTCCCTCGTAAAGAGAACAGCAGAAAAGCGGAGACGAGAATGCTCAGTATCCCGATTATTTTATCTTTCATGACTGTGTTGTTCTCCGATAAGGACAGGAGCCGCCCTTCGGAAGGCGGCCCCTGCATGCGAAATTATGGCTGAACTACTCCGGAATCTATGATCGCTTTGTAAATAAGGGCGGAATCATTGATTATCTTTATGGTCTCCGCGCTGTTCTTAAAGTAAAGCGTAGTGCCAACATCGTTAAACGCTTTCTTGGTTTCAGGATCACTCATCGTCTTATTATAAATGTCTTTCCATCCCTGGACGATGTTGTCAGGAGTATTCTTAGGCAATATAAGCGCCCGCCAAACCGTTAGCGTGACGTCATAGCCCTGCTCTTTGAAGGTGGGGATTTCCGGCCAGAAGGGTGAGCGGTCCTCGCCAGAAACGGCAAGTATCTTAAGGTTACCCGCTTCGACCTGAGCCCTGACTTCGGAAGGATAAGGAACGCCCGCGTCGATATCGCCACCCAAGATGCCGAGAACGACGTTATTCCCGCCCTTTACCTGAACTCTCGTAAACTGGACTCCGGCTGTCTGCTCAAGCAAATACCTCGTATAGTCGTGATTCGTCCAGGAACCGGAGACACCCATTCTAATTTCCTTAGGATGGGCTTTCGCGTAGGCTATGAATTGCTTCAAATCCATATCCTTGTATTTTCCCTTGGTGCTTACAACCAGGTTCCCTGGATCTGATGAATCCATTCCTATGTAAATGAAGGAGTTTTGATCATAGGAAACCCCTTTCACCAGATACTGATCGGTTACCAGGGATATCGCCGCCTGTCCGACGGTCAATCCGTCCGGTTTCGCCGCCTTGAGCTGTTCTTGAGCCACAACTCCTCCGCCCGCTATTTGATTGACGATGTTGATGGCGACGCCAGCATACTTTGTCGCGCATTTGGCGAAGACCCTCGCCGCTATATCATGCCCTCCACCCGCCGCTGACGGCACGATGAGCGTAATGGCCTTCGTCGGCTTCCAGAGTTTGCTTGCGTCGCTCTGAGCCCACGCCGTATTTGAAGGAGCAAATCCCAAAGCCCCCACAAGCATGATAACCGCCAACAACACACCCGCTATCTTTCTCATCCAACCACCTCCCTGAATCTAGTGTAATAATCAATTGCTGACAGTTTAGCTCCACATATTCATGGGCGCAAGCAAAATTATTCTGAGAAATCAAATAAAGTATAGCAACAGTCAACAAATAAACCTGCCATTCGCGCTGTGTCGCGGGATTCTTCACGCGCAAACTGGATGAGCCAGTCGTATGTTCGATACCGAACAGACAATTTCATGCGTCAAAACACATTATTATGGAACGTGATAAGGGCAGCGAAAAATGACGACAACAATTGAACATAGAGACCGCGCTTTGCTCAGAAACATTGCCTACAAAGCCATGCTCGATCGAGGGCTAGCCCCTGATTTTCCCAGGGCGGTACTAGCGGAACTTGATGCGATCAAAGGGGCGGCAACTGAAAGCGACGCGAACGTAGTCGCTGATATGCGGAATCTTCTCTGGTGTTCCCTCGACAATGACGATTCCCGCGACCTCGACCAGCTCACCACATCCGAAGCCTTGAGCGACGGGACGGTCAAGATACTGATAGCGATCGCCGATGTGGACGCGATCGTGAAAACGCGATCCGCCATCGATACGCACGCTCAGCTGAATACCACTTCCGTCTACACTGTCGCCGAAGTGTTCCCGATGCTTCCGGAAAAGCTCTCCACCGATATCACTTCCCTGAATTTTAATGCCGATCGTCTCGCGGTAGTAATCGAGATGATCATAGACATGGACGGCTCGATGAAAAGTTCTGTCGTGCACAGGGCAACCGTTCACAACCAGGCACGGCTTTCCTACAACAGTGTTGCCGCCTGGCTCGATGGTATCGGGCCAATGCCGCCAGAGATCGGCAAGGTAAACGGCATGGAAGAAAGCCTTCGGCTTCAGGATAAAACCGCCCAAAAACTGAAGGCGCTGCGCCATTTGCACGGAGCCCTTGTTCTCGAGACAATCGAGGCGAAACCTGTTTTCTCGGGCGATACGCTTATAAATCTCGAACCGGATACCCATAATCGGGCAAAAGAAATAATAGAAGAATTCATGATAGCCGCAAACGGCATCACCGCGCGGTACCTCGCCTCAAAAGGCATTCCCTCGGTGCGCCGGATCGTTCGCATTCCCAAGCGATGGGACCGCATCGTCGCGCTTGCCGCCAAACAAGGCATGGTTTTGCCCGCGAAGCCCGATCCGAAGGCGCTGGAAGACTTTCTTGTATCATCAAAAAAGACTGAGCCTCTTCGATTCCCGGATTTGTCGCTCAGCGTCATAAAACTTCTGGGACAGGGCGAGTACGTTGTCTTGGTGCCGGGCGGCAATGATGAGGGGCATTTTGGGCTTGCGGTCAAGGATTATGCCCACTCGACGGCGCCGAACCGCAGATACCCCGATCTGATCAGCCAGCGATTGGTGAAAGCAGCCATCGCGGGCCATCCGACTCCCTACGCGATTGATGAGCTGGAATCCCTTGCGCAGCACTGCACCGAAGCCGAGGATGCCGCCAAAAAGGTTGAGCGGCAGATCGTCAAATCGGCAGCGGCGATTCTGCTTGCGTCACGGATTGGCGAACAATTCGACGCAATCGTTACGGGCGCGGCGGAAAAAGGCACCTGGGTCCGCATCATGGATCCTCCGCTCGAAGGAAGGCTTGAAAGCGGGTTTGAGGGGATGGATGTTGGGAATACGCTGCGGGTCCAGCTCGTCAGCACCGATGTGGAGCGTGGCTTTATCGATTTCAAGCGCGTGAGATAATTTCCCCAAAGGAGGGAATTTTGAGCAGCATTATTATGAAAGATGGTACCCAAATTTAGGGGCTGCAGTAGATAAAGTCCTATGATAGACTCTAAAAGTGGCAATAAGTCATTGCAGGTTAAAGAAAAGTACTCAGACTCGATTATTGGAATATTTTGTGCTCGAGGTGACCGCTA
>Ga0172379_10002298_pt1 | contig 34323 bp, 29 predicted proteins | sample GrowelOW334metaG_FD_119756 | JGI IMG/M metagenome (GOLD analysis project Ga0172379, IMG submission 119756) | Groundwater microbial communities from an aquifer near a municipal landfill in Southern Ontario, Canada - Groundwater well OW334 metaG | ecosystem: Environmental > Aquatic > Deep... | reverse complement strand
TCAAAACCTATCGCACTACAAAGCGCGGACGAATTCGAGGGAAAAAACGCGCAGACGAACACAGTTAGAAAGTTTACTTTCTAACGGGGCGAGGGAGGTGAGGAAGCGAATACTTGGAGCTTCCGCAAGACTCATTGAGAATTTTTATGACCCCGCATTGCGGGGGATATAAAAATTCCAATGAGTGGACAGCGTCTGTAAGACGGAGCCAGCCTACTCCGACCGAAGATATAAGCACTTCGTCTTATATAATCTCCTCGGCTCGGAAATACCAAAATCAGAATTTTGTCATTTCACTCGCTCTACGTCGATTATAAGCCATTTTTTACCGAATTTTGCCAAGCGACGATGCGAAACTCTGTTTGTTTTTCTAATGTGGTAGCTTTTCAGTCAGTTTCTAAGCGCTTAAAGTATCTAGAAAACCCATGCTAATTGCCATAATTTTAGGCACCCGGCCGGAAATAATAAAAATGTCGCCCATTGTAAGAGCCTGTCAAAAACTAGGCGTTGATTTTTTTATATTGCACACCGGACAACATTGGAGCCCAGAAATGGACAGCCGGTTTTTTGCAGACCTAAAACTGCCGAAGCCGAAATACAATCTCAAAATCAGAGGCAAATCATATGAAAAACAGATCGGCTTTATGGTAAGAGGTATAAGCGATATTTTAAAAAAAGAAAAACCTGATGTGGTTCTGGTGCAAGGGGACACAACTTCGGTTTTAGCCGGTTCTTTAGCTGCCAACAAGCTCGGCATTAAAGTTGGACATATTGAGGCCGGACTTCGAAGCCGCGATTTGTCTATGATCGAAGAAATAAACAGAATTATAGTTGACCATATTTCAGATTATCTTTTTGTGCCGACAAAAGACGCATTCAAAAATCTAATTGAAGAACACTGCGACAAAGAAAAAATCCATTTAACGGGGAATACAATTGTTGATGCCGTTTTGCAAAATATTGAAATCGCCGAAAAAACAGCTAGTCCTCTCAAAAAATTAAAACTTGAAAATAAAGGTTATCTTCTGGCCACCGCCCACAGGGCTGAAAATGTTGATAAAAAAGAGCGCCTTTTGGGTATAATAAGCGGATTGTCTTTAGTTGGAAAAGAATCTTCCGCACCGGTCATTTTCCCTGCACATCCGCGGACAGTTCAAAAAATCGAAGAGTTCGGCATCAAAATTCCAAAAGAAATCAAAATTATAAAGCCGGTCGGTTTTATTGAAATGCTACTGCTGCAAAAAAATGCCGAGATGATTTTAACTGATTCCGGCGGAATTCAAGAAGAAAGCTGTATACTTAATGTGCCATGCGTAACTTTTAGAGACAACACTGAAAGACCGGAAACGGTAGAATGCGGGGCAAATATAATTTCGGGTGTTATTCCTGAAAATATTCTCGCTTCAGCCATAAAAATGCGCAATAAAAATCATATTTTAAAAAAATGGGATAATCCTTTCGGTGACGGCAAAGCGGGCGAAAAAATTATAAAGATAATTACAAAGTAATTTTTTTAGTAAAATGTATACTCGACCATCAAAAAACTTTTTCTTTCCGCTCTTGAAAAAAGAGCTGGCTAAAACGGGGGATGGCATAGGCGTTGATGTTGGATCTGCCGGAATGAAAAATCGCGGAATGTTTTTGACCGATATTTATATCGGTATCGATATAAACCAAGAACTTTTGCAAAAAGGGCTTGAAAAAGAAAATTCCGCAAACACCTTTGGATTGGTCGCGGATATCACAAAACTCAATTCCCTTCCATCAAATTTCGCCGATGTTGTGGCAAGTTCAAACACTTTATACTGCCTGCCGGAAGAAAAAATTCCCGAAGCGATAAAATCGCTTTCAAGAATTACCAGAAACGGCGGTTCTCTTCTTTATCAAATCCTTAAAGGCAAAGATACTCAATTTGAAAAAACCATCCAAGAATTGGCCAAACAATTCCAAACGGTAAAAGTAATTTACTACAAAAATTTTATCAACAATTTATATGAAAAGTTTTTTGAAAGAGACGGCAATTTGGGAAGCCATCCTCTAGCCGGTTCCAAGCCATTTTTGTTTCTCTCTTATCTTTTGAGCCGTCTTGAATATTTAACATGTAAAATGCCTCTTTTAAACAAAGAGGTTTTTATCATTTGCAGAAATAAAGTTGAGAACAACAAAACCGCCGAGCATTTTGATATCACAAAATTTAATGAAGTAAGCAACCGGTTATATCGCCTTATATAAAACGAATCTACCATCTTCGTAAACCGGTTTTAGGAAATCGTATTTTTTTGGTTGCCATTCGGGATTGCTAATTTTGTCCCAAAGGAGATAGTTAATTCGATACTTTTTAACGGCTTTCTCAAAACCGCTTTTTTTTATTTCATCGGACAGAGCCATAACATTCTCAATTTCACCTTCTGGAATTTTTTCATAATTTACCGGCTTTAAAAACAAAAGCTGCCGTAATTTGTTTTTGCTTTGATCGTGAGCGTATTTATTGGTAAATTGAGTGCCAAAAAAAGCTTGCTGATTTTTTTTTACAAATTCCTCTGTAAAATTTTCCCAGAAATTATTTATAATAAAACGCTCCCGAACTTCGGCATCGCTCAAGAAAAAACCGTAAGTCAATCCGCCATAATAAATATTATCCGAGGTGTAAAGAGGAATAAAACCGCTCGCTTCGCTGTTTGCAAAAACAACCGATTCTTTCGGAGCGTTATTATTAAGCCAGTTGAAGGCAGGCGCGTAATTCTGCCATTTTAGAGTCAGAGAATCATAATAAGATTCTTCTTGGATTTTGTCTGACATTTGGGTAAAAGCAAAAAATATCGCCACAATTATGACAACGGTTGTTCCCCATTTTTTCCATTTGGAAAACTTTTCATTCTTAAATAATTCATTTAAAAAAAATAGAGACAAAAAAGCGAAACAAAAAGCGCTTTGCTGCCAGTAATGGCTGGAAAACTCCAAATTTTTGCCCGTTATTATATGCTGGTTGGCGACAATCGCCGAAGACAGCACCGCGCTTCCGAGCAAAACTGACGCTGTATCCGGTTGAATTATTTTTTTCTTCCAAAGAAAAAGGAAAAGTAAAATCAGGATTGAAGCCATAGCCACAATTTTAATGCCGGAAGGAAAATGAGTATCGAGCATTCCGAGCCTGGCTAAAGTTTCGCCGTAATAAGGAAGTTTGGAACTCTGCCACATTTCCAAAAAATACGGAATTCCTATGGCAAATCCTCCACCAAGAATAAAAACGTAAGGCTTGAGTTTAAAACCATTTAATAATAATTTTCCGCATACGGCAAAAACAACCAGAAACACCGCGAACAACGTCCAATAATAAGTATAGACATAAAATAAAAATCCGAAATTCAAAGTCGCCAAAACTCCATAAATTTTTCCTCCGCTCTTGGAAAACTTGAAAAGAAAATAAAAAGCGGTCAGCCAAAAAATTATGTTGAAAGTCGGACTAGGCATTCTTCCCAGAATGTAGAAGAAAAGCCCACCGTTTAGAAACAATGTTCCCGAAATGGATAAAAGCCGATCTTTCAACAAACTGAAAAAAATTAAATAAGTAAGCAAAAAAACGATAATTGGCAAAAAAAACATATTAAACATAAAACCGGCATTAACATCTCCGCCAAAAAATAAACCTATTGGTTTTGCCAGCAAATAATCCGGCAGCCAAAATTGCATAGAATTTTCATTTTTATGCTCGTAAATATACGGATTACCGAGTGTTGGATGCCCATCCAAGACTTCCTTCGCTCTGACGCGATAGTAAACATCGTCATTGGCCACGCTTTTATAAATGCCCTGGAAACCGGAGCCTGCTGAATTTATAGCGTAAATTTGCGGATAAAAAACCGAAAAACCGATGATAACGGATAGAATGATCGCGATATAATGTTCTTTTAAAATATTCTTCATTTTTTTAAAGTCTGGCCTTTTACGGCGATTATCAGCATATTATCTCTTAAATTGACGAGGATAGATAATTTGTTCAAGCCGATTGTTTTTAAAATGGAACCGATTAAATTCCAAATGCCGAGCTTCTGCCATTTATGCAAAGTCTTGAATATATATTCCAAAGTGAATTTTTTTCCGATTTTTGAGCGGTAAACCGCGTTTAATCCGGCTTTTTGCATAAAAATACCGATATTTTTTTGATTGAAATAGCAAATATGTTCCGGCGGAATAAAAAGGTGCCATCTTTTTCCCAGTATTTTCGCGTAAAAGCTTCCGGCGTCAGGAGTATTTATAACCAGCAATCCTCCTTTCTTAAGAAGTTCCGCGGCTTTAAAAATTTCCTTCCGCGGATCGGCAAAATGTTCAAGAACATCAAACATTGTAACGACATCGAATGCCCCGCCGGCAAAATTTGAATCAAGAAGCGTTCCGGTTTTTATATCAAGACCTTTCTTCCTGCCAAGACTGGCAGCATAGTCGGAAATTTCCAGCCCTTCGGCGCGCCAGCCATTTTTCGCAGCCAGCTCCACAAAATAACCGGTAGCCGCTCCGACGTCCAAGAGTTTTCCCTTGCCGCCGGCATTCTTGCTTATAATGGCAAGAACTTTTTTAAACCAATTTTCCATCGGTTCTTTGTCGCTGTCATAATCAACATAGCCGAATCCGTTCAAGGCTCCGGAAAAATAATCTTTTGAATAAATGTTTCCGCTTTCCGGCAACGGAAAAATAAAAATAAATCCGCATTCAAAACAGCGCCAAAAATCATAACCGCATTTTTTAAATGAAAAAGCCGTTTTGGGCGATCCGCACGCCATGCATATTATTTTTTGAACAGCATTTTCCATGGGGCAAGAACGCCTTCGCTTATAATATGGTTTGATATTTTGGATTCGCCTCCGATGCGATTCTTGAAAACTATCGGCACTTCAAAAAATTTAGCGCCAAGTTTGTACAGAGTATATTTTAACTCAATAAGAAAAGCATAACCGGAAAGGTCAAATTTTTCAAAATCAACTTTTTTTATAAAATCAGTTTTAATGGCTATAAAGCCTGCTGTTGCGTCAAAAACCGGCATTCCCAAAATCATTTTGCAATAAAAATTTCCGCCAAAACTCAAAATCCTCCGCCATAATTCCCACCCGACGGTCTGCCCGCCTTTGACATAACGCGAACCGACAACAACATCATTTGTTTCAGCTTTTGCAATAATCTCCGGCAAATATTTCGGACTATGGGAGAGATCGGCGTCCATAGTTATAAAAATATCAAAATTAAAATTTTTGAGAATTTCTTTGAAAGCGTAAATATAAGCTTTGCCGAGCCCTTCTTTATTTTGTCTTTTGACTAAACGCAAATTGGGAAATTTTGTTTTGAGGGACTCAGTAAAAGCAGCCGTTCCATCGGGTGAATTGTCATCCACCACAAAAACTGTACACTCCGGAAGAACGCGAAAAATTTCCGGAATGATTACTCCAGCATTTTCTTTTTCATTATAAGTTGGAAGCACTACAGCAACTTTCATCGGCGTATGAAATTAATTATATTTTTAGCTCGGTTTTCCCACGTATATTTTTTTATATCTTGAAGCGCCTGATTTGAAATTTTTTCAGCAAAATCTTTGTCGCTGCCAATTTTTATAATTGCCTCGGCCAGTTCTTTAGGGTCGGCCGGCTTTATTAAAATGGAATTTTCTCCGTTCAAAACTTCTCTGATTGATGGCAGATCCGAAGCCACAATCGGCTTGCCTGCCGCCATATATTCAAAAATTTTAAGCGGCGACATATAATAATTATAGTGGTCATTCAAAGGAAAAGGCGCCACCAAAATGTCGAGAGCTTTCATATATAGAGAAACCAAAGAATGTTTGACATTACCCACAAACAAAACTCTGTTCTCCAAAGAATGTTCTTTGGAAAAATTTTTATAGAAATTAATGTCTTTCAATTCGCCGCCAACAAGACACAAAAGATAGGAACTATCCAAATTCATAAGAGACAAAATGGCGGACGAAACGCCTTTTTCCATAGACATGGTCTTGAGCGAACCGACATAACCGATCAGTTTTTTATCAATAGGCAGCTTTAATTCTTCTTTTGCCTTTTCAGGACTCAAACCAACTTCAAATTCTTTCAAATCAACAGCATCGCCGGCAACCAATATTTTTGATTCGGGAATATTCTGCTCAGCCAATCTTTTCTTTATGAGCTCGGTCAAAACTACAAGAACTCGCGTTTTCTTCCATATTTTTCGGTTGAACCATTTTACGATTTTTGGCAGAGAATGAATTTCAAAAACGCATTTTTCAAAGAAAAGCGCCACAAAACGATCTCTTGTGTACAAAATATCGTACTTCTTGGAAAAAAGATGAAACTTTAGAGATAAAATAAAACTGAACAATCGGACATAATAAACAAAAGATGACGGGCTGGTAGATGAAAAATTTATACAAGAAACTCTTGTTATCTTGAAAATTTTGGGAATATTATAGTAAGTAAAAATATCTTCCTTTATTTCGGTTTTTCTCTTGGGCACTATAAGTTCCACTTCCGCGCCATTTTGGGAAAAAGCCTGGCACATTTTCATTATCTGAATGGTATGCGCCCAGTTATCCGGAAGTCCGACGTTGGCAATATAAATTAATTTCATTTAGTTAATTTGCAAATTTGTAAAGCTTATAGGAATTCCCTTCTTGACCATATGAATATATGAAGGAAGAATTATTAAGCAATATTTTTTCTTCGGCTAATATCTTTTGGCTTTCAACGCTATTTGTTTTTATCAATGTCGTTCTTTCAGCTTCACCTACAATAAAATAATTTCGCGGTTTTTCTATGGTTCCAATCCTTTGATCATTATTTTTTTCGCCACCCATTCTGGCGTATGAATTTCCATTTTCCAAATAATACCCAGACAAAATGGAATACGGCTCAATCGGCCAAATTATGGCAATTTTTTCATTTTTAAAATTCTTATTTATATAAAGAGTCACATAATACAATTTTCCTATTCTGTCGGAAATGTATTCATTTTTGTCCAACTTTCCGCTTAGAACAAAAAATTTGTCCTGAAAATATGAAAAGTTGCCCAAAAGCATTATAAAGAAAATAAACGATATGAACAAATAGCCGATTTTTAAAAAAGTAAATTTAAATGGATAATTGCTTTTTCCAGCGAGCAAAATAATTCTCTGAAGAACGATGGCGGAAAGTATCACTCCAAATACGGTTGCCGGAATGACAAAACGCGAATTATGAGAAGAAAGAAAAATAAATAATAAATAAATTTCCATTGCCAAGAAAAGCATGTAAGAACCGGCCCCAAATTTAACTTTTTTCCAATTAAAAGCGAAACAAACAATTGAACCGTAAAGAAAAAGGAAATAGCCGGAACAAATCAGTTTGGCGAGCGAACCTTTGACCGAAACAAGCTTTTCGGCAAACAGATAAATGGGGAAAATTATAAAATTGAAAAAGTTTCTGTGTAAAACCACGACATTGACAGGGTCAGAGAAATTTTTATCGGAAAACATCGGATAAAAAGGATTAAGAAAAGTAATGACGTTTTTGCCGTACCAATATCCGCAAACAGCCAAAGCGAGCAGAAAATAAAAAAATAAATGCTTGGCAATTTTAGGAAAAGGAATTTTAAGCAAATACATAGAAACCAAAATTACGGCGAAATTGGCGGGAATTATGAAAAGCGCCGTGTACTTGGCGCTCAAAGCCACGCCGGTAAGCAGAGCGCCAAGATAAAATTTATTCGGCTTAAATTCCCTTTCCACGCTTTCAATGGTTAAAAGAACGCTAGCGATGATAAAAAGGGCAACAAAAGAATCTATGTATCCGCCATCCATTACCACCCTCTGAAGGTCAAAAATGGACAAAATAGCCAACGCCACCATACTTGAAGGAATATTCTCGGCTCTCTTTTTTGCGAAATCAACCACCAAAGCGATAATGAGGAGAAGCGACAAATATTGCAATAATGCAAAAATAAATGGATAACTCCAATTATTAAAAAGCAGAGTTGGTATGCCGTAAGACAATTCAATCAAAGCGGGCAAATTCCCAAAGTCGCTGATGCCGGCGATAGGCGAAACAATTTTTCCTTGTCTGACCATATCGCTCATCATCGGCAAATGATAATTTATGGAATCTCCACCGGTAATCGGCATAAAAAGAACGGCAAAATTAGCGATAAGCCAGACAACTAAAAGAATTTTTAGAAATATATTTTGCGAAAAAAAAGTTTTTGTTTTGGCCGAGATATCCGAAATTTTAATTTTTTTGGAAAAAGAAACGTCGTTTTTAATAAATTCTCTTCCAAGAAAGATAACAATCGCAAACAAAACAAAAAGGGCTATTTGATCAAACAATCCGAACAGCGCCAAAATAAACCCGCCGATCGCCACAATCGCATATCCAGCAATGAGAATATACGCCGTTTTGCCTATCGTATTCTCAAAATGAATATTAAACCGCTTGAAAACCAACCGCCCGACAAGCGACAAAAGATAGATATAAACCAGAGATTCTATTGTAACTAAGACATTAGCCATAAAAATAGGCATAGATATGGAGTCGTAAATATGATAACATAATTTTTACTATGTTTAACCTAAAAAAATTATCAATAATAATCCCTGCCTATAACGAAGAAAAGACTATTCAAGAAATCGTCAGACGAGTTAAAAATGCCGATATCGGCAATTTGGAAAAAGAAATTATAGTTGTGGATAATAATTCCAAAGACAAGACTTTTGAAATCGCCATCTCTATTCCCGGCATAAAAGTATTCAAGGAATTGGCCAAAGGCAAAGGCGCCGCGGTCAAAAGAGGTTTTAAAGAAGCTTCCGGCGACATACTTATAATTCAAGACGCAGATTTGGAATACGATCCGGCGGATTACAAATCGGTCATTCAGCCGATTTTGGACGGCAAAACTGAAGTAACGCTCGGGGTCAGAATAGAAGGCCGACATAAGGGACAGTATTTAATTTATTATTGTTTGGGCTGGCTCGGAAATCACGCTATCACATATCTGACCAATGTTTTATTTTGGAATAATTCAAGAGAATATGAAGGCTGCTACAAAGCCTTCACAAAAAAATTGATTGATTCCATTCCGGTAAAAACAAACAATTTTGATTTTGACAATGAATTGGTCTGCAAAATTTTAAAACGCGGATATAAAACCATTGACGTGCCGATCCACTATTATCCTAGAAACTACGATGAAGGCAAAAAAATAAGCTGGAAACACGGATTTCTGATCCTTTGGACAATAATAAAATGCAGATGTAGCAGAAAGTGACGTGGACAATACCACACCGAAGATTCATAATTGAAATTATAAAAACAGTAGTTGACAACTTTTGCTATATCCCTAATTCGTGCGAATTAGCCGATGATAAAAAATATAAAACAACCCTCGCCTAAAAAAGCGAGGGTTTATTGTTTGCGATCTAATCAAAAATTATCCGCTAGTTCGCAAAATATGCGGCGGAAATTTCGTTTGCCCCATTGAGTGCTCATAAAGCATGGATGGGGCGCTTGTGTTGAAAGGAATTTGAAGTTTTTTCCTGACTTCTTCTTCCATGTTGTCGCGAAGTTCCACAATCCGCTCCGCAGTCAGTCCATCCGTAAAAACGTAAGACTTGTATTCATCAGGGACCCCTTTGAAGTAGGCGGGTGCTTTGCTGAAATCCAAATCAGCTTGGTACAGTTTTTCTCCCGTTCCGGGGTGGGTATAAACCCATATGCCATCTCCGTTTCTTAATTCAGCCTGATCGTAATACGACGTTCCGGGATAACAAGTTATAACCGTTACGTCAAAATCGTCAGGACGAACTTGAAGAAGCCAATTTTTGGTGTCTAACACCGACTGTTCGGTTTCTCCGGGATGTCCGATAGACATTAGAGCTTTAACCTTCAAACCGTGATCTCTGGCTATCTTAAAACAGCGACTATTTTGTTCCACGATCGCTTTCTTGTTGATGATTTCCAAAATTTTCGCGGAACCGGATTCAAAACCGACCAGTATCCAGCGGAAACCCGCTTGATACATTGCTTCAGCCTGTTCGTCGGTCAGAAGCTCGGATTTGATGAAACCGCGCAGTCGCCACTTCACACCTAGCTCTTTTTGCTTTTCAGCAATCAGTCGCATTAAGGGAATTATATTGACGTTGACGTTTAATTCGTCATCGTAAAACATAAATCCGCAATAACCGTATTTTTCGCACAGGAAAACTATTTCTTTGATGACGTTTTCCGACGATCGATTTCTAATTCGCCGAAACGACGGCGATTTTCGACCCCCGCAAAAACTGCAGTTGAAGGGGCAACCAAGCTGGGCGATAAGTGAAGTGGCAGAAACGCCTTCAATGGTGTAATGATAGCTGTGAAGATCAATGAGATTCCTGGCTGGAAAAGGCGATTCTTCCAGACCCTCATCAGTGAGAAAAAGCGGTGAATTGACATCGTCCGCATCGATCAATTTCGGCGCATTATTTTGAAGCGCTAAAGAAATCGTTTTTTCTCCATCTCCGGCAACCACAACATCAGACATGCATTTCAGTTGTTCCAGCACTTTGGCTATCCTGCTATTATTCAGACTGTTTTTAACGGCCTTTTTATATGCAGAATTCACCAATGTAACATGCGGTCCGCCTAACACAATTTTAGCGTCAGAACGAACAGCCCTAATTTCCGATATGATCCTGGCTACCGCCGGCAAGTGAGGAGTGGTAGCGGTCAAACAGAAATATTTTATGTCAGTCGACATTTTGGCGTAAATGGAAGCAACCTGATCAAAGTTTTTTATTCCTGTAAGATCAAGCACTTCCACTCCAGATTTTCCCAAAACCGCCGCCACTTTCAATATCCCGAGCATAGGGAAAACTCTCTCGTCCAACAAAAATATGGACGGAGGAATAATCAAACATACCTTGTCCATACTTTTTCCTTTCAAAAAGCTTCAAACTTTTTGTTACTAAATTCAATGAACAAAAACTTATGAGAGTATATCGGCAAAGCAAAATTTAGTCAAAATTCTCAACCAAATAAACACCGAAATCATACTTTGCCAAATTTCTCCTGTTTAATCAAAACCCAATCTTGGACACGGCCTTTGGCATGCCAAAGTGAAATTTTAGCCGCTTTGAAAGATAAAGATGGTAAAGAAATTGCTGGCAATTTTTGAAGCAACAATTTTTTTTCAGTATTTTTGACATTTCCATACATCAAACTCAAATGCGGTTCGTAACCATAACGATGATTGAACAATTTTTGCGCTTCCAAATTAAGCTCCATCAGCGCATCCGTTCTCTCACATTTCAAAAAAAACGCTTGGAAGTATTTTGGTTTGGTTTTTATCGAAAGAAATTTGATCATCGGACTTTTATAATTGCCGGCTAAAATTTTCATTTTCTTCATCAAAATTTCCGGAGCATCATTAAAACCGCTAACTAGCGTAACGTGCGGTTTAAAAGTTGCAGTGCCCGACGACAAAGCAAAATATTCTACCAACTTTCCCAGACGCAATGCGACATCATTTTCCGGCTCAAGCCAGATTGAATATTCATTTAAAATGCCTTGTTTTATGGAATCGACTTTATCTGGCATATTTTTTGATTGCCTCTTTTAATTGCTTGCCAATGCCTTGATGTGCTAGTGAAAAAATCAGTTCTGTTTGCGCTAATGCAAGCTTATTGCCAGTATCGTAATGGGAATCTTTCGTTACATAAGCAAAAAGAGAATTGGTTTTTGCATATACATCCAAACATTTTGACAAACGCGCTTCTTGGTCCGGCTCTCGACTGTCAACAATTTTTTGAAGCAATGGAAAAATATCGCTATCCAGCACATATTTTCCAGTCATAGCCAGCGTACTGGGCGCATCCTTGGGCAGGGGCTTTTCAATAATACGGCGCACTCGATAAAGATTTTTACCGACTTTTTCCGGATCAATATTGCCAAAATTGGACACAAGCGCTCTTGGCACATGTTTAACCGATATGACAGATCCTCTGCATATTTTATAAGCATCTTTTAACTCTCTAAGCAAAGAGGTTCCTGGCAAGGAAAGAAGATCGCCCATACTAACTGCAAATACCTGTCCGGGTTTTATAAATTTTTTTGCCGCTAAAATAGCCTGAGCGTCGCCATCACGCCTGTTCGTAATTACACACCCAACTTTAATGCCTGTAAATTCTTTTAAAAGTTGTTTTGCGGCTGAACTTTTCAAAAAAGCAGGCAGTTGCCGATTTTGCTTATGGACAACAAAAAGTATATTTTTAATTCCGGCAGTATGCGCTTCTGCTATCAAATAATAAAAAATTGGCTTATCAACCAACCTCAGCAATTCCTTGGGAGTAAAAAAGGTCATCGGCCTCAAGCGAGTTCCCGCTCCGGCTGCCGGCACGATAAGTGTAGAAATTTTCTTCATAATGCTATATTGATTTTATTTAAAACACTATACAAAAAATAAACAAAAAAAGAAAGCGATGTTTTTTATCGCTTTCTTGCCAATAAATGTTTGCCTATTCCGAAACCGTGGAAAGAGGCCATCTTACGGTTACGCCCCAAACGGGAGCTGATACCACTTTTACAATTTTGCTGGTTCCCGGCAACAACAATGTAAACTGGCGCAAATCCCCGCGAAGGATGATTGTTTTCGCTTCCGACGAAGGCAAAATCAATTCCAAACCAAGGGCTCCGCCAGCAACCAAAATAAATTCGTGTCCGGCAAAAGTTTTTCTGGGATAAATCGGCTGATCGACATACTCCCACAATTTAACCTCGAATTGAGACATCTTAAATGGGCCTTCGGCAAAATGCCCGATCACCCATCCGCGTTGAGATGAAGCCAGCATTTCAGCCATTTCTCCAACAATACCAGAATCCATTATATTCCTTTCTTTAAAAACAGCCTGAATTCAAATTATTCTAATCGTAGAGTAATTCATTTATATCTTAAAGTCAAGAATTTGGATTGAAATATGAAAGCCCAATTTGCCGAAGGCAAATTGGGCTTACTATTTTTTGAATCATAATTCATAAATCATGCTTCATAATTCTACCTCAAATGTGCTTTATGAAATGTTCCGTAAATTTCGCCGGATTTTTGTACTTTTCCAAGTCGGCTTCAACCATCATCTTGACCAGCGCTTTAAATTTGGTTTTCGGCTCCCAGCCAAGCTCTTTCTTGGCTTTTGAAGGATCTCCCAGTAAATAATGGACATCATTCGGCCGAAAGAATTTTTTGTCCACTTCAACGTATTTTTTATAATCAAGCTGAACGCACGAAAAAGCTTCCTCGCAAAATTCTCGGACAGTGTGGCTTTCTCCGGTCGCTATGACGAAATCATCCGGCGTTGACTGCCCCATCATTTTCCACATGGCTTCAACATAATCGCCGGCAAAACCCCAGTCGCGTTTGGCGTCCAAATTTCCCAAATATATTTTATCAATAAAACCCATTTTTATTCTGGCCACGCCATCGGTGATTTTTTTGGTCACGAATTCTATGCCGCGAATCGGCGATTCATGATTGAATAGAATTCCGCAACACGTATACATTCCATATCCTTTTCGGTAACTTTTAGTTACCCAGTGAGCGTAAAGTTTGGCCGTAGCGTAAGGGCTGTTTGGCATAAAAGGCGTGTCCATTCCTTGCGGAGGCAGAGCATCCCCGAACATTTCGGAAGTTGAAGCTTGATAAAATTTAATTTTCGGATTGACAATTCTTATTGAATCAAGAATTCTGGTAACTCCCAAGCCCGACACTTCTCCTGTGGCAATAGCTTCATCAAAAGAAACACCGACAAAACTTTGGGCGGCAAGATTGTAAACTTCATCCGGCTCGGACAATTTCAAAGCTTGAATGATTGAAGTTTGGTCAATAAGGTCAATCGGCACAAGCTCAATATCTTTTTTGACATCAAGATAATGCAGCCGCCAAAAATTCCTGGTGCTTCCTCTTCTGTATCCGCCAAAAACTTTGTAGCCCTTGCTGACCAAAAACTTCGCTAGATACGCTCCGTCTTGTCCGGTAACGCCAGTTATAAATGCTCTTTTCATATTTTTAAAATAATAATCCTTAGAATGAGTTTATGGCAAATGCTTGCAATCATTAATTGTAAGCACCCGCCATGGATTGCCATTATTATACACGGCTATTTCCGGTTTGTAATCTGCGACAGAAACGCCTGTGTTTGATATTTCCAAGGACCAAAAACCCATGTAATCCATCGGACTCAATCTTTCCCCGAATAAAATCAATGAAATAAGAAATCTGATAGTCCTGGCATGAGAAACTGCGACAATTGATTCTGAATCTTTAAATTCAGTTATATGCTTAAGAATTTTCTGGCATCTGCTTTTGATTTCCGAAAAACTTTCTTCATCGGAATATTTCCACTCGCCATTTTTAAAATTATCGATTATTTTTTGGTTAATGGACACGACATCAGGGTCTGTAGTTTGTTTGCCTATAAGCTCGGTCGGAACTTTAACTTCGCGCAAAAGATCAAAAACTTCCAAAGGAGCCCCTGTTTCATTCTCAATGACTTTCGCAGTCTGCATGGTTCTCTCAAAAGGACTGGAAATTATTCTGTCTATCTTTAAATCTTTAAATCTTCTAGCCAAAAAGCCGGCCTGCTTAATGCCGTTTTCGGCCAAAGGCACCTCGGCATGCTGATGTCTTTTTGCTTTATTAAATTGACTTTCGGCGTGTCTGACTAAATATAATTTCATTTTTTCATTTTAACATATTTACTGGCAAGAAATGCTTTTCTTCCAAGATATCCTTCAATCAAAACTTTTTCAAGTTCGGGTTCAAATTTTAAGCCGGATATCGTTTCCGTTATATATTCATTTGTTAAAACATTTAACAGTTGCGCCGATTGTTCCATAATCTGTTTTTCCGATACATCTTTAAAAATCATTCCTGCTTGAAATTTGGGATTTCTCATATCATCAATTTCGGGAATGGAATCTTTGGAAAAATTTTTTCGGCCCTCGTTGGCGCGTATCGGTCCCGTCCCGCCATTATCAACGCGGTATAAATGGCTATTATCGTCTTTTATAACATTGTCAAAAAATTCTCCAACCACGTCCCAATTATTCAAAAAAGCGTCAGCTGCAAATCCTTTTACCAAATCCGGATGTCCGACTTGCTCGTCAAATGTTGCTCGAACGCCATCCCCCACCTTTTTTGAAGTGATAGCCGGTCTATCTTCAAAAACAATCAGACTTTTCTCCGGAACATAAATGTTTAATTTTTTATAAAATTCATTTGCCAAAAATTCGCCCTTGGCCGTGCTTTCATATTTATAAAATTTCACATAATATTCCGCGCCGGTATCTTTATCTTCATACCATCCGCCGGGAATACTTCCCATTTGCCCGCTTTTTTGAATCAAGTTCATTTTAGACTTTTATTTATTACAGAAAAAATGTACTTTTGTTCTTTCAATGTCAGTGAAGGGTATGTCGGCAAAGTAATGACCGAGGCGCCAAATTTTTCCGCATTTGGAAAATCGCCCTCTTTGTATCCAAAAGTTTTGCGGTAAAACGGCTCGAGGTGGATTGGCGGATAATGTATTGAAGTGTCTATCCCCGCTTCCGCCATTTTTCCCCGCAAAAAATCTCTTTTGTCCGGCGAAACTTTTATAAGAAACATATGTCCGGCATGAACGGAATTCGGCAAAGATTTCACATAATCCAATCCGGCTTCTTCGCACAGTTTTTTATAATTTGAAATGACTTTCAAGCGTTTTTTATGGCTTTGTTTGATTTTTTTAAGCTGTCCCAAAAGAAGCGCCGCTTGAAAATCAGTCAGATCATATTTGTATCCAAGTTCAAGCATTATTCTTTTGCCGTCTTTGTTTATGACGCCGTCTCGCCGAAGCAATCTGATTTTGTCGGCATCTGCCTGATTATTGGTAACATAAGCTCCGCCTTGTCCGGAAGTGATATTTTTTGCGGCGTGGAAGCTGAAACAGGCGGCAAAACCGAGTTCTCCCGGACGAATGCCATCTCTTGCAGATTCAACCGAATGAGCGCAATCTTCAATAACCGGAATTTTATATTTTTCAGAAATTTCTTTCAGCTTTCTCATATCTACCATTTGGCCGTAAAGGTGCACAATGAGAATAGCTTTGGTCTTGTCCGTTATCTTCTCTTCAATTTTATTTTCATCAATGATTCCGGTCAGCGGGTCAACATCCACAAAAACCGGCCTGGCTTTTTGATACAAAACAATATTGCTGGTCGCCACCCAAGACATCGGAGTGGTAATGACTTCGTCGCCTTCTTTGACTCCGGCCAAAATAAGCGCCAGGTGCATTGCGGCAGTGTCACTGGAAACCAGCACCGCGTCCTTGGCGCCCAAATAGTCGGCAAAATTTCTTTCAAATTTTTTGGTATATTCGCCCGTAACAAGCCACCCGGTTTTTATGGATTTTTGAAGCTCTTTTATGTCTTGCCCGCTGATATTCGGCTTAAGAAAAGGTATTTTCATTTTGCCAATTTTGAACTAAATTGGAACACAAGTCAAGAATTTTTGAGGCTGTTTTTTTGATGCTGAAAAGCTCTTCCGCTTTTGAAATATTAGCTTTAAAAATTTTATTTCTTTCTTCTTCCGTCAAATAAAGCGCTTTCAACAAATTTTCGCCGAGAGCTTTCCTGTCCCCGATAGGCGAAATAAAACCGTTCACTCCGTTTTCTACCGCTTCCGGTATACCGCCCGAATCATAGGCGACAGCCGGCAAACCGGACGACATCGCTTCTTTCAAAGCCAGCCCCATGCACTCTCTCGGCGTAGTTGAAGGAAAACAAAAACAGTCGGCAGAAGCGTAAAGCTTTGCCAGATCGGCTTCATCCAAACGCTGAAAAATTTTAAAAGAATCTTCGTTAAAATTCAAAGAAGCGGCGTAAGAAATAAGTCCGGATGGATCGCCTGAACCGCACAAAACCAAAAATACGTCTTTGGCTCTTTCGCCCATTAAAGAAATTGCGTCAAAAATATGATCATGACCTTTTCTTGCGTGAGTAATGGCGCCGACTGATATTATAATTTTCTTGTCTTTTGGCAGTCCAAATTTTTCTCTGAATTCTGCTTTTTCCCCGACAAATTGTCTACCGTCAAAAGCATTGAAATTTATTCCGCTGTAAGCTATTTTTATCTTTGACTGATTTTCTGCGTAAGCGGCCGGACCTTTTGAACAATGAACACTGCTTGAGATTATCAAATCTGAATTATTGACAATGTATTTCCACAATTTTTCATACTTTGAAGCAATGTTTATGGTGTCATCTTTTGATTTATATTGTATCTCGGCGTAATTTTCAAGAACAGCCGGAAGATTGTATTTTTTGGCGGCAAGAAGCGCGACAAGACTTTCAAGACATCCGGTTTCAAAAAGCACGATATCCGGCTTGTATTTTTTTATGGCTTTCAAATCTTCAACGCCTTTAGCTGAGCAATAGAGAAAAAGAGTCAAATCAAAATTGGGAAAAAGTTTTTTTTGAGTAAAAAAAAGTTTTGTAAAAAAAGCGGGATTGTAAAAAAAGTTTTTAAGAACAAACAAAATTTTTTCAAAATTATTTGGTTTCTTTTTAAAATCGTAAAAATAAACCGCTTCCGCTCCAAGCTTGTCTTCTTTATCGTGGCGATGGTGAATATGCATAAAAACTTCCGCTCCGTTTTCTATCCAGACGCGAGCATGCATCAGGCATTTTTTCATAATGCCGCCATAAGGCGGCGGCAAGCATTCGCCATTGTCCCCCGCAACCAATATTTTAATTTTTTTATCCATTGAATGAAATAATATAACGAATGCAGACGTTAATCAACGTTACTTTTTATAGAATTTAGTAACCTTGACATAAAATTTTAGCTATGCTAGTATATTATTGGTCACAGGAAACAAACACGAAAGAAAGGATTGAACTTGAACATCAAGAAAAAACTGGCAGAAAATATGACCAAATTTGGCGTATTTTTTGAAGCAATAAAACAATGGCACAAAGAGTTTGAAGACAAAGGACAAGGACACGCCGGCCACGGTTTTGACCATAGCCTCATGACAGCGCAGTATGCTGTCTTGATAGCCAAGAACAAACATCTCGGTGAGATGGGATGGATCGCAGGTTTGTTACACAGCATAGATCGATTTTGCGCTAATAATACATTGCAGGTAGGGCTGATCGTGGAAGCATTCCTTAAAAAGCTGCCCATCGGCTACTTCACCGCGAAAGAAATTGGACAAATTCTTCAGGCCGTTCTTGAACACGGAGGACCAAACTCCGAGCAAGACAACAGCGTCTGCGTAGTGCTTAAAGACGCGGATCGGCTGGCAAACCTCGGGCCACAATCAATTATTCGTTCCGGGCAGTTCTTCCCTAATATTTCGGTTTGCGAGATGGATTTCTTGGAAATGAAAAAGAATCCTGCCGGCACTTACCAAAGGCCAAGATCGGTTCTTGATAATATCAAGGATATGATGGAATGGGAAAAAGACCCAAGATTCGGGCTTCGTTTGCCAAAAGCCAAACAACTGGCTCAAAAGTACTTTAAGTTTTTCCGGGCATTTATTGAGTTTAACATGGCTCAATACCGAGAAACGGGGATGATTTAAAATCCCGTCAATTCACAAACGGAACACGCAAGTGTTCCGTTTTTTTATACATTTTATTGAAAAAGGTTTCGATTACCTTCTTTGCAATCAAAAACATAACTGTTTACAGATTTGTCGCTAGCGGAAAAAGCGGTTCGGCAAGTTGTCAAATATTTCCAAACCAGAGATTCTTTGCTTATCTCCGGAAAATCAACAACCAGATAATAGCCGTCATAATTCGGAAAATTTCTCAAATTCTTGGCTTCATACATCGGATCGGTATAAAATCTGGCGCCGTATTTTTTAGAAGAGTAAAGTTCGTATCCCCCAATGTCATAATAAGTGGTTATTTTTTCTATTTGCGGATCTTCCACGACATAAGCTAAAGCTTGCTTGGCGACCAGACTAACCTTTCCGTATTGCAAACCGAAAATAAATTCAGCGGAAAGAATAATATTGTACACAAGCCCGACGCACAACAAGCACATAATGAAAAATTGTTTGGAGTTTTGGTTTTTTACGACAAAATATAATATAACGGCAACAAACGAAAGCGTAAACGCAAACAAAATATAGGAAGCCAAAACATAAAAACCTATGGGGCCGGAACCGCCGGTTATGGGGATAAGAAAATCAAAATTAAAATGTTTTACGGCATCAATGTAGGCAAATTTCGGATTGAGCGGAAAAATGGAAAAAGGCAGATTGAAAAGCCACATAGCCGGCAAAACCGCCAAAGAGATCGCACCAGCCAATTTCCAAAAGAAAGTTTTAGTTTTTTCAAAAACAAAATTGTCCGCCAAAAAAGACCCGGCAATAATTGCGCTCGGAATTATCATAAACATCATATATCGCTCAATAGTCCGATTGGTGAAATCAAAAATGACAAAATAGAAAAGAAAATTGTATAAAACATAAATAAACCATATTCTGTATTTTTTTATGGATTCTTTTTTGCTCAAAATAAACAAATAAGGCAGGAGGAAAAGAGGCGAAAGCAAAATAACAGACTTAATTCCAAGAAAAAGCACCTGTGAATAATTTCTACCGCTAAAGTTTACAAAATGCCATACATTGGAAAGAAATCGGCCGGCATTTTGAACCCCTGAAATTTTATCGAGCAAATAAACCAGCGCGCCAACAATGGCAACCGCCGCCAAACTCCAACCAAAAAGTTTAATAATGGTTTTCCCTTTTGGTTTATGCAAAACAAAATATTCTGTAACAATTGCGGCCGCAAAAAGAACAAAACTGAGCTTTATCAAAAAGCCGAGTATAAAAGTTACGAACAGCAAAACAAACCATTTGATATTTTCTTTTTTCTTAATTTCAGTGAAATCAATTCTATAAAATAAATAAATTGAGAGCAGACCGAAGAAAGGTAAAATCGCGCCATCTATGTCTATTTCTGAACTGGCGATAAAAAAATAAATGGACGGCAATAAAAGTCCCGCCGTCCACAAAGCCGCTTTTTTTCCATAAAGACGTAAAGCAATGAAATAAATTAAAATTATATTAAAAATGCTAAAAAGGATTGGCAAAGCGCGCAGATGGTCATAGCCCAAAACGGCTCCAGTCCCCCGGTAAAGCAGAGCGGTCATAGGCGGATGATCGCTTTCAAGATTCAGTCCAAAAGAAGAATCGGCAATCATCGCCCATTTGTATTCATCCTGATGATAAATCTGGGCAAATGGCAAAACCCGGCTTAATATGAACAATATAAAAATAATTAAGAAGATTTTAGTGTAAGTTTTCATTTTTTTTAATTACCGCCAAAATAGAGACGCCTACTGGAAAATTCATAAATTTAAAAAGCCACACTTCAAATAAGAAAATCCCTTTAAGAATGCTGTTTGCAAATTTGTTTCCCATTTCAAAATCTGAAGCCCTTTTCGGCTTTATGATTTTAGCCAAAAGGCGAACCGAAGCAATGGCCGGAAAAAGAATAAAATTAAAATAAGAAAGTCTCAAAATTCGCCCATCTTTTTTGTTCAAAACGGCTTGGAGGCTATTCTTATTGTATCGCCTAAAATGCTTGGCCGCCACATCTTGAACGCCCCACAAAAATGAAAGCGCCGGAACCATAATGATTATAATTCCGCCAGGGAGGAGCGCTTCAAACATTTTATCAAAAGCCATTTTATCATTTTCAATATGTTCCAAAACATCCAAACATAAAATGACGCTGAATTTCTCTTTTGTTTCGGGAAAGTCGGAAACTGTCAAATTTTTTACTCCTGCCATTCGGCCTGCCTCAATGGCCTCTTGGGATATATCAATGCCATAAACATTAAAGCCTTTTTTCTGCAATTCTCCGGCAAAAAAACCGTGATTGCACCCGAAATCCAAGATTTTGGCGCCAGCCGGCTTTATGCCATAATCGGCAAAAAGATTCAGCACAATTTTTCGGCGGCCAACAAACCACCAGTGATCTTTTTCAACTTCTATATATTTTTGGTAGAGATGTTTTTGCATTAAAGTTAAATTAAAATTAAAAAATCAAAATGGAAAATGACAGATTAAAAATGTAAAATTAAATTGCATCTTTTTCTAACATTTTTCAATTTTGCATTGTCACTTTGATTTTTGATTTTTTAATTTTACATTCTTAGTCGCTTCCACATTCTATAAATATTCCCGAGCTGTCTTACCGCCTCCGTCCATGGCGACACTTTGCTTCTTCGAAGTTCATCACGAACTTCCCTCCACGACACCGGCACTTCAAGAATTTTGAATCCGTTTCTGCCGGCCAAAATCATAAGTTCGGTATCCCAAAACCAGCCATTATCGGTTGTCTTCGGAATGACTTCCAAAACTAAACGCTTGCTCATTGCCTTAAAACCGCATTGAGCGTCCATAAAATTAACCCGAAGTATCACTCTTATTAAAATGTTGTATATCAAAGATAGAAGTCGGCGCTTTAAATTTCTTTCAACATCGGCTCCGGGAATATATCTTGAGCCGGTAACAATATCATTTCCCTCCGTAACTTTTTCCACAATCAATTTGAAATCTTTAAGGTTTGTGGCCAAATCGGCATCCATATAAGCGTAAACATCGTAGCCTTTCTGCCTGCCCCAGCTTTCCCTTAAAGCCGCTCCGCGTCCGGCAGTCTTCACTTCGTCAAAAATAATTCTGTCTGAACTTTCTTTTGAAAAAGCTCGGCCTATTTCTCCGGTTTTATCTGCTGAATTATTGTCCAAAATTAAAATTTTCCAATCATAATCTTGAAGATGGTTTTCAGCGTAAAACATAACCGCCCCGACAGTTTTTTCCAAAACCAATTCCTCGTTATAGCAAGGAAGAGTGATGAGCAATTTTTTATCTTTTGAGTTCATTGAAAATGAAAAAAAGTTTTTCAGTTAAAACCGATAAACTGTGCTTCTCCAAAACAATTGTTCGCATTTTTCTGCCAATTTCTTCTCTTTCCATTGCCGGCATCGCCAAAAGTTTTTCCATTTTTTGGCTCAAATCATCGGCGTCGTTTTCTTTAAATAAGAACTTCCCGTATAAATCTTCCGGCCAGATTTTTTGCAGTCCGATATTTGAAGCCAAAACCGGCATCTCCATTGCCATTGCCTCAAAAATGGTTTTATCCATGCTTCCCGAGCCGGTTGCGTTGAGCAAAAAATGATTGGCTCCATAAATTTCCGGCGCTTTATAATTGGCTACGGCCGGAAAAAACTTGATAAAACCTTTTTCCTGAAGCGACTTTGAATCTTTTTTCATTTTTTCAAAATAACTTTCGTCCTTGGCTACCGCTTCTCCGCAAAATGAAAGGCTGAAATCGTTTTTCTTGTTTGATAAGATTTTTACCGCTTCAATCAAAGTTTCAAGATTTTTTACCGGAGAAATTCTTCCCAAACATAAAAAAGAGCCGGCTTTTGGTAAAACATTATTATTCTTTTTAAATATGTCCGTATCAATGCCAACCGGCGTCATTATAGCCTTGCGATTGCCGGCGAAAAAAGAATCGGGCGAAGTGTAAAGTATTTTGTTTGATAAAAATCCTGCGTAACTTGCCATTGGACCGCCCTTTTTATGGTTATACCAAAACACAATTTTTTTGCCAAAAAGCTTCCAAACTTTCCAACCCAAGAGAACATACTCCTTGTTCATATGAACAAGGACAACGTCATACTCGTTCCTTTTTTGCAAAATGTACCGGTAAAAATTAACAAGATAATTTATCTTGCAATACAATCGTTGTCTAATTCCAAATTTCAAATTCCCAATTTCAAATTTTTCCTTGCCAAGAGAAAAAACTTCTACGTTCTTCGGCAATTCCACAATTCCCTTTTCCAAACAGACAACCGTAATCTTCTCGGCTTTTTTGGCAAATTCAACAAGCCAGCCATGGAAAAAGCCCAGAACATCATCCTCCTTATCAACTTTTTGAGTGCAAATTAAAAGTTTCATTCGTTTTTTTAGAGCATATTCTAACAATTTTTTAGACTTTCCGTCTTTCTATTTCAACTCAAATACTCTTATCGCTTCATCAAAATTTTTTAGTTTATCTTTTACCCATTCTTCTTGTTTTATATACAACGCTTTATACACAACCCTATTTTGTCGGTTATTTACATCTTCGCACCACTTTTGTAATCTTTCAAATTTTAATTTATCGTCTGCTTCTTCCCTCCCTTTTGTTTCAATAATATAAACGGTTATTTCATCTTTTTTAACAAAAAAATCTGGAACATAATTCAAAATTGAACCGTCCGCACTTTTATATTCAACTCGCAAAGCATTTGCTTCTTTGTTTTGAAAATTTTTGGCAAAGGAAATTACATCCTCGCAGTTTTCGAGAAAATCCGAAAACACTAGCTCAAAATCGCTATCCCCGACAATTTTATTAAAAACAGATTTTTTCGGTATTAAGTATGATTTATCATTGACAACAAATGGTCTTGCTTCACTGATTTTAATATAGTTTTTAATTTCTGTATCACCCTTGTCCTCCACAGTAAGATCATTGATAGCTTTTTTGAACGAATCTTTAATAATCCGTATATATTCTACTTCTGATAAGTTTCTTAAAATATTTAGATCTGATAAATTAACTTGTCTATCAAACATACCAGTCTGCAGAAATTCTTTTACCTTGCCGAACAAAATATCGTAACAGCCAAAGAGCCGTAATTCTCGCATTATTGCTTGCGCAAAAAATCCGACAACACTTTGATAATCCGGCTCAATATCGCCGGTGAGTATTGTTGTGTGGTGTGTTTTTTCGTCAACAACATCTTTAAATACAATTTCTCTTTTTTCTTCTTCGGAAAAAGTTTTAATAGCAACTTTTTTATTGCCAAAAGCGGAAACATCCAAGTGGCTGAGATTTTTGTATTCTCTCTGAATCCTTGGTGTCATTACCGGAATTTCAATATCAAGTTTTTCAATATCTTTTTTGGGATTATCTTTATCAACTTCGATAACCATTGGCGTAACGGGTTTTGCGCCCTCGCCCATAGCTTTCTTTTCAAGAATCACTCCCTCGCCATTTATTGACTCAACAAAATCCATAAATGCTGGCGTGCCAATTACGCTAACATACTCATCAACATCATTTCTGCCAAAAAACATTCTTCGAAGCCCCCTTCCCAATGTCTGTTCGGGTAAAATTTTTGAATCTGCCGCGTATGGTCTAAGCCCTACAATCGTCGTAACATTTTTAACATCCCAACCCTCTTTGAGCATCATCACCGAAATAATCACTTTGAACGGACTTTCCCGGCTATCTATTTCATTTGCCTGTTTTCTTAAAATATCCAATTCCTCTTTATTCTTGCCGGAAACCGTTTCTGAAATTTCACCGCTCTTATTGGTATGAATTGTTAAAACCGCGTCTTTTAAATCTGCAAAACTGGTTTTAATATATTCGGCAACTTCATCGCAATTCTTCGTGTCATCAGTCATAATAAAAAGAATTGATTTTTTGCCCATAGGCTTCAGGGTCTCATAAGTTTTCCGCCATTCTTCAATACCAAGATTTATATAATCTCGGTATTTTTCACTAAATAAAGCGCTCTGATTTTCTTTTAATTTCCCGCGACTAGCCGCATCCGGCACCACTGGATTTTTTACAATTCTTTGATGTATGGCTTCAACAAGCGGATAGTCGGAAATTACTTGCACAAAAATTGAACCGTCGTTTTTCTTCGGCGTAGCAGTAACATCCAATTGCAAAGCCAAACCCGAGCCTTTTTGTTTTAATCTATTATCAATATCCTGTATTGACTTAAACCACGCCATTTTTTCATCATGTATATGGTGAGCTTCGTCATTAATAACAATCAGCTCGTCGATATCTCTGACAATCATTCCCAAATCAACGGTAGAATCGTTTGTTTTTGTAACAGGCCTGTCACCCAAAAAATACGATGATGTATCTTCATCGTCCACGCTTGCGTCTCTTACATCGCCTTCAAACACTCTGTGAATATTAGTCAAAAATATATTTCCGGTATCAGAAATGTTTCGGATGTCGTCTTGTAAATGAATTGTAATCTGAAAATCATTCTGCCAATTTTGACCTTGATACCCATTATCCGGCAAAACTGGATCGCTAAAGAAAATTTTTAATCCAGCAAAATCGCTTTTTATTCTTTCAAAAACAATGACATTTGGGGTTATCAGAAGAAAATTTTTTGCCAATTTGGAATCTTGCTCGTATTTTTTATGAAAATACGCCCACGCCACCACCAAACTCATCACTTTAGTTTTGCCGGCGCCAGTTGCCATTTTTATTACAAAGCGAAGCCAATCTTCGGTGAACATTTGCGGACTTAATACTCCAGTAGAGTTATAACGAATTAAATCATATTTATCTTTTACCTTTGCGACTTCATATAACCATACAACCGTTTCCAACGCTTCCCTTTGAGCAAAATAATAACGGAAAGGAAATGAGATCCCCTTCTCGTCATATAAAATGTGCTCCTCTTTAAACCACCAATTCAAAAGCGCTTTGGATGTTTCGCTCGCTCCGGCATAATTTTTATCCCGCCATTCTTTGACTTTCTTCCTTAAATCGGCCACAAGCGGCGGAATGAGCTTATCAAACCCCTTTTCTCTCAAATCCTCGTCAGCAGGAAACCACCGAGTATTCGGGTCAAGTATCGCGTATGGGTCTTTTGGAAAGTCTTTGTGTAAAGCCATATGTTTAAGTTACCAATTTTTCATTGCCTTTTTGTTTATATTTTGCTATATTTATTCTTGTAGTCTTTTGACTACCTTGTCCGTCTGAGACGGATCCGATATCCAAACCACGCCCCTAACGGGGCGTGGTTTCTTTTACGCCAGTAATATCGGCTTTTATAGCCTGTGCGTTAATATACAAATCTGCAACTTCTTTTAGAGTATGAAAAACCTGACCAGAAGCAATCACAATTATCTTTTTCCCTTTCCGTTTCAAAAATTGAGACAAATAAGTAAAATCGCTATCGCCAGAAAAAATACAAAAAGTGTCATACTCTTTGAGTGTCCGAATCGCATCAACGCTAATTTCCACATCAAAATTACTCTTTGGTATTTCAATATAGCGTCCTTGCCCGTCAATTTTCGACTTTCTGCCATCTCGGCTAATCACCGCATCTCCGACATAATGTCTTATAAATTGCATTGGCTTCGTGTTTTTTATAAATCCGCATTTCTCAGCTTTTATTGCAATGTGCCAGTTCTGTTGCCTTCTTGGATTCCATCCATAATAAAATCTTTTCTGCTCGGAAAATAAATTCACAAAATTCGCCAATTTTTCAATATCAACAATTAGCTTTTGACTTTCCAAAAGTTCGATTTCTTCCGGACCGTGTCTGTCCTTGTCGTACCAGTAGTTCACATTACCATAATCAATAAAGCTAGAAATCCTGGCGAATTTCTCTGTGTCAATACCCAGTGTCTTTAGTTTTAAGTCGTGTAAATTCATTTTACAAAATCATCTTTTTATTATTATCAAGTTCCAACAAAATTGCCGGCTATGTATCATAGCCGATTGACCAAATGTTTGATGATGTTACTAGCGTTCTATTCATACTATTTTAAAAAATTTTATGGCAGTTTTTTCTATTAATTTAATTTCTGAAAATTCGTTCATAAAGATATACTATAAAAGTCGCTATGGTTTATTTTGATCATCAATTACTTTGGCCACTTCAATCCTTATCTTTTTGGCGGCTTTTTGTGTAACTTGATTCAGCATAGAGTCCCTTTCCCCTAAATTTTTAAACGAGTATCCACTATGCCACCAAAAATCATCTATACAAATAAATCTATCGTGGAATTTTTTACTTTTATAGACAGCTATCAAATGTCCATCCTGTTTTAATTTTTGGACTTGTGTAAAAAAATCTGTCGGAGTAATCTTATCGGTGTCAGTAATAATAATTTTGTCAATTTTAGGTTTTAACGGTTGAATCATTAAAAGGATCTGATCGTCTACATATGAATCAATAATAGTAATGCTACTTTTCGCAGATTCCATTAAATTTCGAGGCTTAATATACGATTTGAACGAATCTCCTTTTTTTTATATAATTTTGATCTACAAATCTTTCTACTTTCGCCTCTTTTTTAAAAGTTGATGATTTTTTTGTGTCTTTTTGATCACCTATAAATAATTCTAAATTTAAAAATGCTCCACCTATAATTCTTCTTAATTGGTACCCAGTAATAAATGGTAAAGAAATTACTAAAATATCGATACGATTATCAATAATTTTTTTAAGCAAAGGGGCAAAATCGCCGTCACCAGATACCAATACAAACTTTTTGAATGACGGCAATCTTTGCATTGCATCTACAGATAATTGAATTTCTAACCCCTTAGAAATAAAAACTCCTTCTCTTTTTATAAGCTCAGTACAAAATACCCGATATCCAATTTTTTTCAACAAAGCATAAAAGCTTGTTTGTTTTTTATCAGATGAATTTATCGCACCATAAAAATAAACTTTTGTGTTTGTTCCGAAACTTTTTATTAGGATACTAAAAAATTTAACATAATCAACCTTTCTATTTATTCGTCTAGTAACCATATAGAGCCAATCACCATCTATAAAAATAGCTGTTGGAGTATTGTTGTTTATTACTGATTTTATTTTTTCGCTCATATTTTTACTTCTATCACCTTCGTCGTGTCATTCCCGAAAATGTCCACCACTTTTATAGCGACCTTGTAAGCGCCTTTTGGCATTTCCTTTGGCGCGGAAATCAGCTCAAGATTTCTGTTCTTTTTGGTGCGAAAACTTTGCCATTCATTGTCAAAAATGTAATCGCCTGTCCATTTTTCAACTTCTTTGCCGTCTTTATCAATTTCCTTGATAATTTCTTTTCTGCTCGCAAAGTCAAAATCCACCGCCCAATAGTCAATCCAATCGCTCCATTTTTTGGTCAAAATTTCCTGCGACACTTCCTCGGTTTTCTTGTCTTTTGAAACCTTGATAAGCTTTCCGCTATCAAGAATAATTTTTGAACCGCCAGGCTTAAGCCCTTCAATAATTTCAGTAATATCGTCTTGATTATACGAACAAGAAAAATCCGCCAGCTCAATTTTTAATTCTTTACTGTTCCCTTTTCCGGAAATAATCGGTTTTACTTCCATAAACGCCATATCATAAAATTTCACTTGTCCTTTTTCCACCGCTTTTTTATCAAAAACTTCTCTCGGAATAATTTTCAGGGCAATATCCACGCCGAAATCTTTTGCCCGCGAAACATCAAGTCCCATTTCATAATCAAAACCAAGCACATCAACTTTGGTAATGTCGTGAATAGCGCATTCTTCCAAAATAAAATCCACGAATTTTGAAGAAACCGGAAGATTTATCGGACCGATAGCCACAAGCCGGTCTCTTTTCTTGCCGACAAAATTTTTGAATGTTTCCACCAGTTCGGCTTTGTAGGCGGTGAGAATAAGTTTTATAAATTCTTTCTCTTTTTGCTCCGCCTGTTTGGATTTTTCTTCGGCGCGCAAATCGCTGTTTATGGAAATGAAATTTTCTCTTTCATATCTTCCGACATTCAAAATCTCAAAAGCACGAAAATTCTTGCCTTCTTTTTTAAGTTCTCTTTGCACACCAATCATTCTTTTGCGAGTTGTATGAATTCCAAATTTCCCCAAATCAGAACCAATCCATTTTCTTCCCAGTTTTTCCGCTACCGCCAATGTCGTCCCTGAACCGCAGAAAAAATCAGCAACAAGATCGCCTTCATTTGAAGAAGCTTTTATAATTCGTTCTAATAAATCCTCATGTTTTTGAGTCGGATAGCCAACTTTTTTGTCTCCTCTTAATGCTGGCAACTCAATAAAATTGTCGGCTTTGTTTTCCGTTACTTCAAAATAGGCAATTTTGCCATTTTCATCTCTTAATCTTTGAGCTTTCCCCGTAATTGGGTCCCAAACATGCTTGCTTGCCATTCTAAATCCGTCTTCATTTTTTATTTTTTCGTAGACAATATTCCAAATATGCTCACCTTTATTTTTTGTGTAATAAAATACAGTTTCGGTATTTTGATGAAATTTTTTCGATAAAGCTTTTAGCCCTACCGCAGTATAATGCACTATCATTTCATTTTGGAAATTATTTTCACCAAAAACCTCATCGAGCAGTAATTTTATAAAAGGACTCACCCTCCAATCACAATGCACATAAATACTCCCGTCTTCCGCCAGTAAATCGTGCATCAATTTTAATCGTTCATAAATCATTGCGATAAAACTGTCGGCGCCTTTGCCCCAAGTGTCGCGGTAAGCGATTTCCTCAATGACTGACGGCTTCTTGGTAAAACTCTCTTCGTCATCGCCATCGCCGATTTTTATATCCATTGAAAAATCCGCGCCTACATCAAACGGCGGGTCAATGTAAATCAATTTCAATCCACCTTGCGCTTCTATTTCTTTGCGCATCGGGCCATTTTTTAGCGACGACAAAATCAGTTTATTGTCTCCCCAAATTAGTTTATTCGTCCAGCCAGTTATTTGTCTGCCGGACATATCGAAAAGCGAATCTTGATTGCCAAATTTTTCCGCACTTCTCGGCTCGTCTATCTGCTCTATAGTTTGAAATGGCAACACTACATTTGTTACCTCATTTGTTTTGCCGTTCCACAAAAGCTCAACTTCCCTTTCATCATCAAACAGCAAAAACCGATATTTCTCCGGCAAGGGCTTCCCCGCCTGTATCAGCTTCAGTGCATCTCGTTTTTCATTGTCTGATAGTTGCATAGTCGTTAAGTTACTTGGCAGAGTTTCGTTTATCAAACACATTAGATATTGGTTGGGTATCCCGACCAGGAAAAACTTTTACATTCTTGTTCTCACACTTTGGACAACTATAATACGCATGGCTATAAGTTGGTTGCATCCGTATAGTTTTTCTATCATCATCCCAGCAACAAGAACAGAATGGCCCATCTTTCCTTTCTCCATTCTTAATCCAGTAGGCGTTACTTTCAAAATTTAAAGATTCTTGAATTTTTAATTTCTCCTTTAAATCCTTGTTTTCTTTATCCAATTCAGAAATTCTGTTCTGCATTTCCAACAGTTTTTCTTGCACTTCTAAAATCTGCTGGTATTGAGGTATTTTGCCAGCTTCTTGTAAAACTTTACCAACTGATTTTAGTTCATCAAAAATTGCCATATTCTCTTTTGTCTGAATTTACACTAAAAACATACCACATTTTACGGGTTTAATCCAATAAAAATGAAAAGAAGAACCGCCCTGTTCCACAAAGCGGAACAGGGCGGTTTTTATTGTTTATTTATGGGAAACTCACTCTATAAAAGGAGTAATACACATAGGCAATCCAAATTATACTTATCAATATTAAAAACAAAATAACACTCAAAAAATATTTTAATGACTTATTATATTGACTTTTTTGATTTATAAATAATAAACCAAAAACACCTGCAATTTCTAGCAAAAACATTATATGACCCAAAAGAGGATAGTTAACAAAAAAACTTCCAGTATCAAATAGAGGTATTATTTTAAACTTGAAAAAAGTCGTTATCAATCCTCCCCACAATACCTCTGGTAAAATAAACATTGCACCTAAAATCATTAACCAGATTTTTTGAGTTTTCGTCATAAAATTATATTTTAATTATTAATTAACCAATTAATGTCCTCCGACAAGATTTGATAACCTTGATCGCTTAATATTTTACCATTTTTGTAGAGTTTGAGCTCGGTAAGGAGCAGACGAACTAAAATTTTATCAATTCTCTTTTCAAATTTTTCTATCCTTTTGACAACTTTTTTGCCGTTCAGTTTTTCCTCAATAGTTTCTATTTTTTTATCAATCCGTATAGCAGCTTTTAATTTGTTTATCAAAGAATTTTTCGCGTTTTTGTTTTTGAGCCAACCAAGCGAATAGGCTCGTTCAACGTCATAAATTGCACTTTCTGGTGTAGCGATTATTCTGAAATTTATTGTTGAGGTAGTGAGATTATTAACAAAATCGGTTGAGCTCGCAGTAAGTGAATGATTGCCAAGTTTTTCATAAAATAGGTCAGCCATATCGCCATTTTTGACTTGTTTATTGTCAAAAGCCAAACCAAAGGAAAAAACTCCTGTGCCGATGTCGGTTGAGGTAGCATTTATGGTGATTGTGTCGGAACGCAAGTAGTCTTTTGACTCCGGAGAATTGATTGTTATAACTGGTGGAATAAAATCATCCGGCGAATTCCCTTCAGAAATAATTGATGGCTGGATAGTTTTAATTTGTCCATCGCCATTTGTGTCAAACGATAAAGTTGAAATACTTTCCTCTCCATTTCCAACAGTTATCTGTCCGACTGAATTTGTTGTTACCGGAACATTGCCCCAGACTATAGTTTGAGTTGGAATATCATTGAAAATAGTTTGATCTTTTAATGTAAATACGCCGTTGCCTGTTCCCTTTAAATTTATGGTGTATGTTTGATTTTCGTCAGTCGGAACAAAAACAAATTTATGTTCTCCCATTATTTGATAATCGGCTCCCGGAATATCATTTTGAATACTGCCGTCTTCCGCTATGCCGGAACGATTGCCGTTCTGGTCAATAATTTCAATGGCGAGAGGGCTGAAGATTTCAAAAAGACGTCCGCTTAATTGGCATTTGAACGGATTATTGAATAAATCAGCTTGAGTTAAAATTTTAGTCCCAACATTTAAAGTCGTGCTGGCGACAATATTGACGATTTTTTGGCGAATACCTTCAGAACTTAACATCTTGCCATGGTCTGGTTTAATAGCGTAAAAAACATTATTGTCGTTTATTGCCAGACTATTGGCACTTGCCGCCGGTACAGTTCCATCACCGGTTGTTTCGGTTAAAGTGAAAAGTAAGTGTTCACTTCTATCGTTTTTTATTTCGTTTATTTTTCCAATAGTTCCGCTCTTACAGCCAACAATTGAGTATAAATCTACTCCGGCTGTTCTTATATCAAAATTATCAAAGCTTTCTGAATGAAAATTTTCAGAATTTGACAATCCTTGTGAATTTAAATTGAAACCTGTTGAAAGCAGATTTCTTAAATCAGTGAAGTTAAGATTTTCTATTTTACTTGCGGTGCCAGGACCATAAGTTGTAATAGAAAAATAACTGCCAAATCTATCTGTGTATTCTTTACTTGGAGCAAGATCATAAGAAACAGGTAAATTTTCAGATATTTTCTTCATTTCATCACTAGATAGAAATGGGATGTTAAAATTGTCTCCTTCCAATAAAACTTTTGTAGCTTTCGGGGCTCCGAGATTTGGGACACCGACAAAAATTGCTTTATCAATATGGTTGTCCGATGGATAATCCATCGCATATTTTTTAACCAGAAGTCCGCCGGTTGAGTGAGCAATGATATCAACTTTGTCGCTTCTGGTTAGAGTTCTGATTTCTTCAATTTTTTGTCGTAATATATCAATATTTGTTTTACCATTACTAAAAATTCCACTTGCACCGTAGCGCCAGTCGTAGGGAAAAGTAAAAAGAGTCGAAGTAGATGTATTGCCTTCAGTGTAACCGGAGGATTTAAATTCTTTAATCAGACCATCAGTATAATCATAATTTAATAAGAATTCAGGTGTACCTGTTGCAATTCTAATTATTTCTCCAGTTACTAACTGATTGTCAATCGGTTTCAATTCAAAGTTAAAAGCCAAAGGGTTCATAAATTCATCCCCAACATCAGTTTTCATAGTATCTAAATCAACCCACAACTTATTATCATCTTTCAACATATCCACCCCCAATATTCCCGGCACAATCAAGACCGGAGTTTTTTTGACCGGTTCAGGCGGTGGCGGGAGCGATGGATCATAAGCGAGCCATGGGACGAAGTCAACGCCGTCGGAGACGGCGTTGCCAAGGCCGGAGGGGTTTTGGCTCTGGTTTTTTGGACCGCTCGCGTCTCCCCACCAGTTGTTTTCAGCAGAAACAGGGGTTAGGTTATTTGACACCAATCCTGATTCATAATTGTCATATATTCGACTATTATGAACCGAAACGGTTGAGGTGCCATTTTTTACATCGCCTAAAATTTTTATTCCCGTACTGTTTTTTGTCAGCTCTGTTGATTGAATATCAGCAACACTGTTGTTTACAGATATTCCATTACCATTATCATAATTAAAAATAGACGAATTTCTAATTTTTAAAAAAGATGGAATCGTGGTCGTGCCATAAGAAGCTGAATAAAGAGCAATGCCGTCGCCAGCCCATGCCCCGCTAAAAGTTGAACTGGAAATGTCTGCGGAGCTTCTGTACATAATCAATCCTGAACCGGATGCACCATTGGTAACTGTGGAGCTTGCAAGAGTAAGCGATGAGTTACTATCTAACATAATTCCGGTACTATCGTTAAAACCTACCCTAATAGTAGAGGAAGATATTTTCATTTTTGATGAACTCCCAAGCAAAATCGCCACCTCCCCCGAATAAACAAACAAATTTGAAAAATCACTTTCAGATGATCTCAGACTTGTAATACCATAACTGTATGGGGTTGGGGGTATTCGGATATTCCTTCCTGTGAGTTTTGAATTATCAATTGTAATGCCATATGTACAATACCTTATGCTAAGGTTTGATATTGTGTTGGAAAACCGATTATTATAAAAAAGTATTGACCATTCATTATATTGAGATCCAAAATAATTCGGCTGTCCATCGGAGTCACCGCCGAATTGATCATCATAAAAAGATGTAAAATATACAAGATCGTCATCTGCTCCGTTTATTGAGACTTGGCCAGAAAACTTAAGACTGGCAGAAGCCTTAAATTTAACAATCGTTCCCTTTTCTATAGTCAAAGTTGAGGTTGAAGTTATTTCTGAGGCGCCTGAAATAATATATGGACTGTTGTCTTTGGTCCAAACCAGATTTCCGTAAAGTTTTCCACCATTGATTACGGTTTCGGCGGAGACGTTTTGGGGAGAGCCGAGGAAAATGGCAGTGAGTAAAATGATGCTAAAACAAAAATATATCGATTTAGTTTTTATTTTCATGAGACTTGGGTCCCTCCTCCCCTCAGATGAGGGTGAGAAGTGAATGTCTTCACTTCGCAAGACTCATTGAGATTTTTTATGAATGATAATGAAATAAAAAATCCAATGAGTGGACAGTCCCTGTAAGGGAGGTGTTGAGTCTGCTCGCCCCGTTACAAATTTCACAGAATGTTTGCTTAATAAATTGCTAAACATTTATAAATAATTCTGTCAGAAATGTAATTATTTTGATTTCAGTAAAATTTGTAACGG
>Ga0172379_10002297_pt1 | contig 34329 bp, 27 predicted proteins | sample GrowelOW334metaG_FD_119756 | JGI IMG/M metagenome (GOLD analysis project Ga0172379, IMG submission 119756) | Groundwater microbial communities from an aquifer near a municipal landfill in Southern Ontario, Canada - Groundwater well OW334 metaG | ecosystem: Environmental > Aquatic > Deep... | reverse complement strand
GTCGTTCCAGCCGTTATTTTAAATATATCCTTATCCACCTTCTTTAATTCCTTTGATGAGTCCGAATACGCCTTGAATGTTGTCTCAATATGTTTACCTAGTCTGTTGTGGTGTTCTTCATAGGCCTTGAGATGCCGCATTAACTGTTCGGCATGAACCTGGATTTCCTTCACATTCTCTTCGATCTGCAAGGCTTTGAGGCCCAGGAGAACTGTTTGAAGATACGCATAGAAGGATGTGGGGGAAACAATCATGACACCCTTTCCGAATGCATACTCGATAAGGTTGCGGGAATTTACCTGTACGGCTCCCACGCTTGATGAGATGAGGTTGTGGTATACACCTTCGGCAGGCACGAACATGAATGCGAAATTTGTGGTTCCGCGGTCCGGCCTGATGTATTTTGAGGTTTCGTCAATTCGATTTTTTACATCCGATTTAAATTCCTTTTCAAGTGCCTCGCGACGTATAGCATCTGATTCTTGGCTAATTCTATTGTAATTCTCAAGGCTGAATTTTGCGTCAATTGGTATCAACATTTCCTTAACAAAGATAACCGAGTCGGGAATCAACTTTGCCCCGTCTTCATCCAAGCCAAGATCGTATTGCATCTGATATTGCTTTGGTTGAAGTACTTGAGACAGGAGAGTCTCTAACCAGTATTCACCAAGTATCCCTCTCTGTTTTGGGTTTTTCAGGATATTCTCCAAACTTTGCAGTTGATTAGAGAACTGCAAAACCTGTTTGTTTGTCTCATCTAGTTTTGTGAGCCGCTCTGTTGTATCTCGCAATACTCCGGAAGTATGAGCAAAATGCTTTTGGATGAGGCCAGAAGATTCGACGAGTGACTTTGAGAGCTGTTCGTTCATTTGGTCGAGCCTCTGCTGCACGTCGGTACGATTTCGGTGTTGAGATTCCTGAATCTCACGTCGTAGATCACCAAGCAGGCTTATCAGTATGGCAGGATCATGGGCTGTTGTTGGACTTTTTCGACGGAGAAAATATGTAATGCAGGCGATGGTGAGGGCTGTAATCACCACGATTTCAATAATTGATTCCGTCGACATATTTACCTTTGACTATGGTTTTTCGTTGTCGTATACTATCGTCACCTCGGCGATAGTATATCATGGAACGAGGCAAGAGGTTTTAGGACATTTTACGACACATCTGGGGATTTTGCCCTCGTAGCTCAACGGATAGAGCAGATCCGTCCTAAGGATACGATGGGGGTTCAATTCCCTCCGGGGGCACCAGTGACGGGTTCCACGTGGAACGTGAAACGTCATAGGCGTTTAAGAGACTGTTCCTCTTTCTGCTCCTGATTGGCTAGATTGAGAAATATATCAAATGGGCCTGTAGCTCAGTTGGTAGAGCGTCGCATTCGCATTGCGAAGGTCTGGGGTTCGAATCCCCACAGGTCCACCAAAAGACATCCAGAATTCTGGATGTCTTTTGTAATCCAAGTCCAAAATTCATACCAAGGCCAAACATCTGGTCAATTCGCATTGACTGATAACCAGTGAGCCCTGATTTCAATGACTATCCCGCAGCAAGACATTATTGATCCAGACGAACAGACAATCCTCCAATCGCTTCGTGATCATCTATCTCTGGTGTACAAGCAGAGTTCTGGATTACAAGCATATTCGTATCAGACTAAGCTAAATATCATCACTGGATTCTTAGCACGGCATCATATCTTGTCGTTGGAATTGTCGCCGTGTAGTGCAATCCGACAATAAAGCTAGAGGATTATCATCCAGGACTGGGTTTGACTGACTCGATCAAATAGATGAATTCTCAGAATTCGAAATCTCATCCTTGGATTGCATGAGGTATGCTCCACGTGAAACTTTCAGACAATCAAGATTATTACTTATCAACACCAGTGTGGACAAAATGGCGATTGTGGATAGTTTGGGGGGAAATTGTGTTGTTTGACATGAATTGTTTGATATCAGCCGTGATTTGATAGATACGTTTACACAATATTATGCTTAGATTAGCACAATAATTGCTTGACCAAAATCTGTATTCAATGTAAAATAACCCTACCGATTGGTGAATATGAGGAAGATTCTTGCAGCCATCGTCATTGTGGGGTTTTTTGGTACGGCCTCCCGAACCATGGCCCAGATGAGTTCCGCCAATTACGAAATTCGGTGGGATACCGTTGGCGCTGGAGGTGATGATATTAGCTCATCTTCTTCCTACATTCTTCGAGATACGATCGGCTCTACGGCTCCTGGTGGCTCGTCGGGTACCAGCTATGAGCTGGAAGCCGGCTATCGAGCCGGCATCAATAGTTCCTTTATCGACTTCTCGTTCTTTTCACAGGACAATTCCACAGTCGAGGATGCAACTGCCCTTGCAGGCAATACAATATCTTGCGCCAGCGATCTATATTCCGTTGGCGATATGGTTGCGCTTGTTCAGGACCGCGGTGCCATGCAGGTTTCGGTAATCGGTCAAATCATCTCCAAAGACATTGGAACGATCACGGTCGACGAACTTCAACCGGCTGGTGTTGTTCCACTGATCGACGGTGACAACGACTATGTATATCGTCTCGACGGAACGTCCGTCGACCTCGGTACGATCAACTCATCCTCGGTGAGCACATCGATCGTCGGGATCCAGGTCAGTTCTGGATCGGACGGCGGATATGCGGTCATGATTGCCTCGGATGGTAACCTTCATGATGGCGCTACGGCGATCCAAAACGTCTCCGATGGTTCTGTGACAGCCGGAGCGGAGGAATATGGTGCTCGATCGTCCGACTCATCCCTTGCTGACTCAACCTTTGACACGATGGATAGTCCGCTCACCGATGAGTACCAGGACATCGCTGATACATCGACCCCGGCTACCAACGCACGTGCGCTCCTGACGCTGAAGGGATCGATCGACGGTGGAACGCCGAACGGCTCGTATTCGCAGACACTCACGCTCATCGCCTCGGCGACCTATTAGTATGCTCCGTCGCCTCGCCAGTCTTATTTGCACCGTAGCGGCGTTGTGGATGCCATTGTTTGCCCATGCCTTCGCGATTTCACCAGCGACGGTCGATCTCACCGCCGCACCAGGCGAGAAGGTCGAACAAACAATCGCGATCATCAACAACGGCGCTGCCGAGCAAACCTATTATCTCGGCACCCAATCATTTTTGCCCGACGTAGCGTCCGGCAACCCGCAGTTCATTTCAGGTGATGACGATCAGTCTGGATTGTCCGGATGGATCGATTTTCCCGTTCCGTCCGTCGTGATTCCTCCTCGCACGAAAGTTGATGTTCCGTTTGTCGTGAGTATCCCGTCGGACGCGGAGCCAGGGACGCATTACGTCGCGGTTACCGTATCCGTCGCGCCGTCCGATATCGTGGCAACAAACGGGGCGACCATCGAGGCAAAGACGGCCCAGCTTGTCTTCGTCACTGTCGAAGGCAATACCGTGGAGCGAATCGCACTCCTCGATTTCGTCTCGCCGGACGAGGGAGAAATCAAAGGCATGCACGATTTGTCCTATACATTCAGGATTCAGAATCAAGGGAACGTTGCCGTGCGTCCTGCTGCTTCGATCGTCGTTAAGGATATGTTCGGTCGAGTCGTATTCAACAAGGATGCAAACGCTGAATTAGGGCGTGTGCTTCCCGGGACAACGCGGACGTTTTCCGGCGAGCTCGTCGACCAACCAACAGGATTCATTCAGACCATTAGGCTGCAATGGAATCTCCTGGCGATTGGACCGATGACCGCGACGCTCGTCGTTGAAGGCCTTGATCCAACGAACACGCCTTCTATTCAGTACGGGATGTTCCCCCGGCAGTTGTCCTTGTGTGTTATTGGCGCGATCGTGGCCCTCTGGCTCATCTGGCGAGGATTTCACTGGATTGGTTCAAAACGTATCAACATTTCGACAGGATCATAAACGTGTGTGTTCGATCCAACAAAAAAGATTTGGAGCGCCGTATCTGCCATCGTTGTCCTAACGATGTTGGTTGCGGCCGTTTCAAAGGCGGCCACGGTCGCGAGCGCGAATGACTATCCAAGTACCCTGGAAACGTCTTCGCTCGCGAATCATTCATTGGTCTTTACAACTCCAAGTGGTGTCTCGGAAGGCGAGACGATGATTATTTCATTCGCATCGCCGTTCGACGTGTCATCCATTACAGAAGACGATGTGGATGTCGAGGATGATGGACTTGATCTGACGACCGCCCCGGATTGTGCGGGGGCGGATCAGACATCCGTCGTGATCGTGGGGAATGCGCTTACCGTGACGATTTGTCCGGGCGACGCCGGCTCCATCGCCGCGTCGAGCGTCGTGACCATCGATATTGGGACAAACGCAACGTCGTATGGAACGGGGACGAACCAAATCGTGAATCCGTCCGTTACAGGTACCTACTACATTGGCATTGCCGGATCCTTCGGCGATTCCGGATCGATCGCTCTCCCCATGCTTGAGGAGGGATCGCTCGCGGTATCGGCTGAGGTTACGGAGAATGGCGATGGAGGCGGGACAGGATCTGGAGGTCCGACCGGTTGCGGTGATTCCGTTGCTCCTGAGATCTCCTCGGTGATTGTTTCCGGCGTGACAGCGTCGTCTGCGACCATTACATGGAACACATCGGAGAGCGCGACGAGCATCGTGGATTTCGGCATTACGGGATCCTATGAGTCTGGCACGGAGTCTGACACAAGTCTTATCTTGTCTCACTCAATCGTCGTTGACGGCTTGTCCGGAGGAATGATGTATCACTTTCGGGTTCGATCGGCCGATATATGCGGGAATCAGGCTGCCTCGTTCGACCAGACGTTTACGACGACTGATACGGTGGCGCCGGTCATTTCTGGAGTGAGAGTATCTCTTTCCTGCGACACAGACGCTGTCATTGCCTGGTCGACCGACGAATCTGCGAATTCTCTCGTTGAGTACGGTTCCTCGTCGGCTTACGGCTCCCGTTCGTCCGACCCGAACTATGGGCCCATGCACGCCATGCGATTATCCGGGCTTGGACGCGACCTGATGTATCACTATCGCGTCTCGTCTGCAGATGTGTCCGGCAACCTCGCGAAAACGGATGATGCCACGTTTACGACGAACCTGGATTCGGCACCGCTAAACGTCTCGGGATTTTCCGTGACGCCTGGTGATGGCATGGTTAGTCTTGCGTGGACAAATTCGACTGTGGATTTTTCCGGCGTGCGCGTCCTGATGTGTGACGATACCTATCCGACGAATGAGTCCGATGCGTCCTGCAGTAGCGTTTATCTCGGATCAGGCTCGTCCGTCTCGGTTTCAAGTCTTACCAATGGAGTTACCTATTACTTCGGCGCGTTTTCCTATGATGCGTGCGGGCAGTTCGCTTCTGGAGCTCTCGGATCGGGTACACCGAGTGCTTCGGAAGAAGAGCCGCTCCCTCCCGAAGAGGAAGTACCGCCTGTAGAGACTCCTCCCGAAGAAATTCCCACCTCTGGGGAAGGTGGGGAAACGCTTCCGGAAGAAGTCCCTGCAGGCGAGGAAACCCCTGCGGAATCCCAAGGGGAAGAGGCAGAGGCGCCAGTAGTCATTCCCCCGACCACGGTTGCGGCCGGGGAAGAAGTCCCACAAAGGGACATTCAGTTCTTTGTCGCGAACAGGCAGATCCAGCTGTCGACCTCAAGCTCCGGCGAGGTCCATATGCTGTCGAGCCGCCCGCTTAGCGTCGAGCTCCTGACGGAGCACATCATTAAACCGGTGGACCGCGTCCAACTCGTTTTGGGAGAGAGCGCATATCTTATGGCCCTCACCCAGGATGCGACCGCATACGCGACTGACGTTTCCTCCCCAGGATCGTTCGGCTCACATGCGCTCGCGGTATCCATCCGTTATCTAGACGGGACCACCCAGTCCCTCAGCCTGGTTTCCAGCGTCGAACCCGATGGGTACGGGTTTGCCGTCGAGGATAACCAAACGCATCGCGTCGGGGACGCGAACGCAATGCTTCTCATTAACGGAACCGCTCCATGGGATGGATCCCCCTTTGGGCAGTTCAATCCGTTCTCAACAGGAAGCGACGGAACTTTCGGATGGTATGTTCCGAACACGACGTACGCTCTTTCCGTCTCGGCAGCCGGGTACGCAGCCGCGACGACAGGGACGTTTTCCGTGACGGACAACATCGCCAATCCCACCGTGCAGTTGGAACCCATGCCAATTGCCATTGTTCCCGAAGTCGTGTCCCCGACCTCATCTCAGACAGAGACAGGGACAGAGATAGAGGCAAAGACAGGTGTTGCTTCGATCGTGGCGTCCGCAACAGGTGCGGCCGCGAACGCGATCGAGAAAATCCGCAATATTCAAGGGGTCGAGCAAACGGCCGCGGTCTCCATCCCCGCATTGGCCGTCACGACCACGGCGGCCACCGTGGTGCTGGCAGCAAGCTTTGACCTTATTCCGTTCCTTCAGTACGCGTTTACCTCCCCGTTGCTCTTCTTCTGGCGGCGTCGCCGGAAGGCGTTCGGGGTGGCCTACAACGCCATCACGAAAATGCCGCTCGATCTTGCCACCGTGCGACTGTATCGCATGCCGGATGATTGGGACGGCCAACCCGATGTTAGCGGCCGGCTTTTCCAAAGTCGCGTCACGGACAAAGGGGGCCGCTACTTCTTTCTTCCGCCCTCAGGTCGCTATCGGATCGTTGCAAGCAAGAACGGTTTCGACTTTCCATCCCAATATCTTGCGGGACGGAAAGATGATGGTGCGTTCCTTGATGTCTATCACGGGGGAATGATCGAGGTTACGGGCGCTGGCGCGGTGATTGCTGCGAATCTCCCGCTCGAACCGTCGGGTTCCCCGCAGTACCACGAGCCCCGTTCCATCCTCTTCATGCGCAAGCTTCGTGTTGCGCAGCAGGGTGTGGCAGTTGCGGGCATTGTCCTTTCATTGGTTGCCGCCGTGATCCGACCAAGCATCGTGTCGGTCTCACTGGTTGGCGTGCAGATCGCCTTCTACCTTCTTGTTCGCCGCCTAGCCGTTCCTCGAAAGCCAAAGTCTTGGGGAATCGTCTATGACAAGTCTACCGGCCGGCCACTTGAGCGCGCCATCGCCCGCGTGTTCGAGCCAACGTACAACAAGCTGCTCGAGACAGCCGTCACGGACAGCAGAGGCCGGTATGCGTTTATCCTCGGTCCGAACGAGTACTACACCGTCTACGAAAAGCAGGGGTTCGAGCCGTCTGAGGTTCACCCAATCGATTACCGCGCCAATGCGGAACCTAAGGAATTTTCAGCGGACGTGCCGCTTGCGCCAAAGGCAGGTGTTCCGTCGTCTCAAGGATCGTCGGAGATGACGCCGCTTGTCCCAACGCAGCCTCCGACCGCGTCGGTATGAGTCTCACGAGGACGAACAACCGACTGTCCCGCCATTTCGCGGCCATGCTTCTTGCCATGGCCGTCCTTGCGGTTTCAACGATCCCTTTCGCGGACGTACGTGCAGCCGCCCCTGTGAATGCCATCTCATACCAGGGGCGGCTGCTCAATTCCTCCGGCGTACCGGTCGCGGATACAAGTCTGGAGTTCGTCTTTCGGCTATTCGACGCTTCGTCTGGCGGTACTTGCCTGTGGGAATCCGACGACGGGGTCGCCTGCGATAACCCTGACGAGACGCAGACCGTCGCGATCACGGAAGGACTATTTTCTGAAAATATCGGTTCCACGATTGACCCGGAGGGTTTGTCCGAGGCATATCCCGTGGATTTGAGCGGCGTTTTTGAGGCATCCTCCGCCGTTTATCTCGAGGTGCAGGTCGATGGCGAGATCCTCACCCCACGCAAGCAGATCGTCGCCGCCCCGTACGCGCTCAACGCGCAATCGCTCGACGGTTTGGATTCAACCGCGTTTTTGTCAGCGACAGGGGACACGGCTACCGGCGACTTCGACTTTACTGGTACGACCCTCCTCGGAGGCTCGCCGCTTGTCTTTGAAGGAGCGACTTCGAACGAATTCGAAACGTCCTTTGCGATCACGGATCCGACCGCAGATCGCACGATCACGGTCCAGAACGCGGACGGGACACTCGCCTTCCTTACTGACATTCCGTCCATCCCGGCCGGAGCGTCGCTTTGGGAGACAGGCGTCTTTTCCACGTTTGAAAATGACGATGATGTGGTCATCGGTACGGATGGGGACGAGACGATTACTGATCTTGGTTTCGTCTTGAATGGGAATGACCTGTTCGTTGCTGGGGACACCGGCGTCAAGGGCGTCATGTATGCCGAGGGTGGCGTGATTTCTGGAGCTGATCTGCTCCCAGATGCGGACCATGTTCGATCATTGGGATCTGGAACATACGGTTGGTTGTCGCTCTACCTTCGCAATACGGACGATAGTGCCACGGTTTCCTTGTCATCCGATGGAACAGGAGAAACGGATTCAGGCGCGTCCGTGATCGGCATCTTCGACGAGTTTGCGAATTCTGCGGGCGGGAATGTTCAGGACACGTTGGACGATTTAGACGCAGCCATTGCGACCGGTGGCGCTGGTGCCCTTTGGACGCTTTCCAGCGGCGTTGCTTATCCAACAGCTGCGTCGACTGATTTCGCGATCGGCGGGACCGCCGCGACTAGCTCACCGTTTGGCGTTGATGAGTCAACGAACACGGTGTATGTCGGCGAGGGATCAGGGAGCAATGGTACGGTTGCGTTTAAGGCTTCTGACGCGGATGCTGGAAGTCTGGCCTATACGACGGACGACAGGTGGACGTTTACTGGTGGTGATGCGTTCGTCGGTGCGGCCGCGGTTGGCTCGGTTATGTCGTCTTTCTCCCCGAGCGGTGACGATTTGTATGTGGCCGGCGACATCGCGGCACAGGCAAATGTCTACGCGGACGCGTTCGTTGCGGGAGATTCCGCTTCGGCCACGTATGGCGACGCGCTTCTGAATACGACAAGCCAGGATTACGCGGCGAATATCGCGGTGTCCGGCGCGGATGCGCTGACGCATACCTTGAGCTTCCAGGTCGACGGCAATGTCGGACTTTCAATCATGGCGACCGGCGACGGCGCCGGAGGTGTTGGTGCGCGTGTCGTTCAAGTGGGTGTGTCTGCAGCCGCGGACACAGTCACGATCGGTGACGCGAACACGAACGTTTCGCTTACGGACGCGCAATGGTCCGTGTCTTCTGCCGGGGACGCGACGCTTGCCTCGGTTGATCTTGGCGGAACCCTCACTCTTCAAAACGATGAGACGATCGGAAACGCCGCGGATGATGTGATCGCGTTTACTGGCGCAGGCGGTGCGGACAATACGGATTTTCTTTTGAACCTGGACGGCACCCTGCCCATCATTTCATCAAGTGATTCCCTCATTGGTTTTGCGGACAATGTTCAGATTGATCCGGATGCCGGCAATGCAACGATAAGCCTGTACGCCTCTGACGGCGATACCGGAAACTTTTCCTATATTACGTCGGATTCCTTCAGCTTTTCGGGTGGCAACATGACGCAGACGGCGCTTGGTTCGTTTCCAACCGGAGTCGGCAGCACGGCATCCGGGTTCTCGACAAGCTCAACGTTCTCCGGCACAAGCGGCGCCGGACTTGGAAGCATTACGATCGACGGCGTTGATGTATTCGTGACGAGTTCCGCGTTTGAGGGTGGCGGTGGTCCAGCGACCAAGCACTATCTATATGGTACGTCGAGCACAGCATCGAGCACGGGAACAGACGGCCAAGCCGAAAGAATCATTGGTGTTCGCGGCGTCGCGACAAACGCGTCTTCCAACGCTTCCGCGGTTGAGGGATACGTAGCCGGTGTGTACGGCGAGGCAATGCACGATTCGGCAGGGACCATTTCAGATGTTCGAGGCGTCTCAGGGATCGTCCATGCAGATTCAGGAACCGTCACAGACCTCTATGCAGTGCGCGGAGAAATCCAGTCAGGTGCCGGTACTGCCACGAACGGATACGGCGGATATTTCTTCAATACGAACGAGGGAAGCAACCGATTCGGCATCGTCGCATACGCGACTGGCGGCGGAAATAATTACGCTGGGTATTTTCACACAGCTCCTGTTCGCGTTGAAACGAGTGCAACAGCGAGCGCTGCCACGGTCGCAACTGGAGCCGGTGATTTGTTCGTAGACGGTCAGCTGGAGATCGATGGGCAAGGCGTTAGTGCAGGAATTCTTTCTGAAATTGACAGCGGAGAGCTCACGACAGGCGAGGCGTTTACGGTATTGAGAACCTCGAGCGGAACGGATTTTACGAACACGACGACCGGGCTTGTTGATCTGGCGATCTCGGATACGGCTTCGACGGGTAGGATCCTCTATCTTTCAAACGACGGAACGGGTACATCGCTCTATGTTGATCCGAACGCGGACACGGGCGACGTTGTGTCTGATTCCATCGGTGGTGCGGTACACGTCACGAATACCGGCAATGACGATTACGGCTTGTCTGTCTACACGAACAACGCCTCGTCCGACCAAGCCCTTGCGTATTTCTATAACGACAATTCCAGCTTTGACGATTACGTCGTCGACATTCGGTCGGACGCTGCCGAAGCTGATACCGCGAACGGTACCGCGCTGCACGTTTTTATGGACCAGGTCGACGCGCCTGGAGCCAACGCGGTTGGGACCCAGGCGCTGGTGCTTGATACGAACGAGAACTTCGGCGCGGCCGACGGACTCCTTTCAGACGCGATGATTCTCGTCCGCGAGGACATCGGCGGTACAGCTGATACGGTGTTTCGCGTGGATGCGGACGGCGACGTTTGGGCCGACGGTACCCTTGGCGTCGGCGCGGCGGACGTCGCGGAAACGTATCCATCGACGGATGCGCTCGTCCCAGGCGAACTTGTCGCGGTTGACGCAACGGGAGCTGGTGTCGTGCGCACATCATCCGCATATCAGCCCACGCTCATTGGCGGCGTCTCGACACTTCCTGGTGTCCTGCTTGGACAAGAAGATCCTGGATACCGCATTGGCTTAAGCGGCCGTATCCCGGTCCTTGTTACGGACGAGAATGGCCCGATCGCGCCAGGTGATCCAATCACTTCTTCGTCCATTTCAGGATTTGGAATGAAGGCGACGGAGCCGGGGACTATCGTCGGATTCGCGCTCGGATCGTTCGATGGCGTTGGTACCGGGACGGTTAGTACGTTCCTTAGCCCCCAGTTTTACATGGGGAGCGTGATCAACACGGATGGAAGTGTCACTCAGATTGAGGACGACGTTGAGCTGAGCGGCAGCCTGTCCGTGCTTGGCTCCTCGTCCGGAACGGTGGAACGCATGTCACTCGTCACGGACGTGACCGATAGCTCGGATTATCGTCTCTCGATTGAGAACGGGGACGGGTCGCCTGTCGCGTACGTTTCGAACCAGGGCGACCTGGCGATTTCCGGCCGGTTCTATCCTTCCGACCGGGGGGCGATTCAGACATCCAAGTACATCTACTACGACGGATCCGCGGGCGCCGGCGGCGACTTCATGCGCACGAACGCGTCGGGCTGGGCCACGGGATCGTACGACTTTGCCGAAATGTTCCCCTCGTCCGATGTGCTCGAAGCCGGCGATGTCGTTGTCTTCGGTGGGTCGAACGAGTCGGTTGCGCGTTCGTCAGAGCCGGCAAGCTCCGGGTTGGCCGGCATCGTTTCGACCCGCCCGGGATTTTTGGCCGGGGAAAACAAGCCAAACGAATATCCGATCGCGCTTGCGGGCCGCGTGCCGACAAAGGTTTCGCTTGAGAACGGACCGATTAAAATTGGCGACCCGCTTACGTCATCGTCTCGTGCTGGATATGCCATGAAGGCATCCGACCCGGGCATGATCGTCGGCTATGCGCTCGAACCGTTTGACGGAGAGGACAGCGGGAAAATCGTCGCATTTGTCAGTGCCACCTATTGGGATGGCGGGAAGACTTCGCCGCTGCCGGGCACGGATAATTCCGCGTCGACAATCGTCGTCACGCAGAATGCGGACAATCTCACCTCGCTTAACATGAACGGGAATCTGTACATGACCGGGAATGACATTCTTGGCGTGCGTCAGATTGAAGGGCTCTCCGGCCAGTGGTCCGTGGGTGAGGACGGCACTGTCCGCACGACCGGCGTGCTCAAGACCGTGACTGAGAGCTATCAGGGTGAGAAGGTTGAAACCGCAGCTGTGACTTCGCTCGACGTGCAGATTGTGCTCGTCGGAACCGGGACCATCGAAAATGGCGAGGCAGTCATCAACTTCGAGGACGTGAGCCCATCGTTCAATGATGTGACTTCGACCGAGGCACCCATCCGCGTGGTTGTCACGCCGAACGGTCCGGTGTCGTTGTATGTCTTCGAAAAGGATCACGATGGGTTCGGCGTGCGTCAGTCCGACGGCGGACACGACAGCGGCGTGAGCTTCGACTGGATGGTTTCCGCGTACCGCAAGGGTTACGAGCCAGTTGAGGACAAGACGGAAGATTCCGCAGCCGTCGTGTCGGATGACATCGAGGACAGCATAGCCCAGCCTGAGACAACAGACAGTCAGGACACGGAAACGGTCGACGGTGACGCGGCAATCGAGGAACCGAGTTTCGTGGATTCCGATCAAGAATCAGAATCAGCCGTGACGGATGAACCAGCTTCTCCGGAGAGCCCGGAGCCAACCTCTGACGATTCAATGGAATCGACTGTCGTCGAAGAGCCGGCACCCCAAACGCCATGACGTTCTTCTGGGCAGGCACGTTCTTTTAACCGGCCTATGTCTCCTCCATGCTTGGAGACAAAGGCCACACATCAAGAAAACGCGCAGGAACCCCACACCCGCGCGTTTTCGTTTTCAGCATTTCACCCAACACCGGGTGTTGGTTAGCGATCTAATGCGGTCCGTCACTAAGAGACGGACCACTGTGATTTTTGGCCTTTTCTCGATGATTTGTGCCGTATTGCTTGACTTTTGTGAAAAAATCAGCTATATTGATCCCTCCAAAAATGGGCGATCAGGCCTGTTTCTGTGAGTCTGCATGGAGGAATCGAAATGCCATACACTCATAAGGATTATTTTCTGCTTGGCCACGCGCTCATGATCGCGCGCCATCTCGATATCATTAACGAACGAAAAGGGCGAGCAATCGGGGAAGAGCTCGGAGTCGTTGCTACGTCCATCGCCGAGGTCCAGGCCCTTGCCGCGGACTTCGGAGCTGTGTGGGCGGCGTGTGACCGTGGAGCAGGACCAATGCCGGTGTACCTGATCAAGCGGGTCCAGCTTGCGGTGTTGGCCGCGGGTGCTTCCACACCGATTTGCTCAAACTGTAGCGACCTCGGCGTCGTCGTCAAAGACGGCGTGGCGCGAGTTCTCGCTGTGGGTGAGAAGTGTCCCGCGTGCCAAACTGCGTTGACCAAGGCCGCGATCCCGTGGAACTTCACGACTTCACAGGATTGGGCGAAGTTTAGTACCAACTGGCGGTCGAGCCACGGGTTGGCACATTTCTTCGAGAGCTTCGGTCAGGTCCACATGCGTCGCTTCCTCGCGACGAACCAGGACCAAGAGCTTGTGGGTCTGCTCATGGTAATGCCAGGCAATAGTTCAACGGAGATAGATTTTGCCACGGCCTTGGCGGACAAATGCGTTCGTCGGGGTATCGCGAACGCGGGGCACAAGGAGTTCTACATGAACCTTGCCACCTTCGCCCCGAATCACGCCGGGGACATCATCGCGGTCGCGAAGCTCGTCGGCGTCCGCATCTCCAAGGCTGACTTCAAGGACTAGTCTCAGCACAGCCCGTCTCACGGCGGGTTTTTCATTTCCCTTGGTATCGTTGACTTTTTTCGGCAACGACGTACATTTTGTCGTCTGAGAGTGGGAAACAGCCTGCTTGTCAGAAGGTATCGTCGATTCACTGGAGGTTTTCGATGGACGAAGCGCACAGGTCCCAGATCGCGAGCGAGAGGTTCAATTTCGGACTGACGATGCTTGTGAGTCGGATGCTTCGTGGGCTTGGTCGGAGTACAGCGAAGTGCATCCTCGACGAGGTAGACGTGGAGAATCACACCCACGGTGACATCTGGGCTTTTGCCGAGGACTCGCCAACCCTGCATGCAGCTTTCAACAGAAGGGGAATTACCGTGTCGACCGGTCTTATCCGTAGGGCACAGCTCGCGATCCTGGCCGCGGGTCCGCGAACACCCATCTGCGACAAGTGTGGCGACCTCGGCATCGTCGTCGAGGGAGGAAGGGCACGCATCCTCACTGTGGGAGATAGTTGTCCGAACATGCGGCCGTGCGGAAAGGTGATTGACAACAAGGACTTCTCCTGGAACTTCGTGGTCTCCGAGCCTTGGACTGAGAGAACCGTGTTTCAATCCGACGACGGCCAGCTTCTTACGTTCAGGAAGCTCGCGTTGTCTCTGGGGCAGCCGTTCATGCGGGCTTTTCTCGATTCGCGCCGATCCGACACGAAGATCTTAGCGATAATTCGAGAGCTGCCTGGGTTCGGCGTTTCAGACCTCGCTTTCGCCGCGCAAATGGTCGGACATCTCTGGAATCATGGATTCTTTACGCCGGAACATGCCCGCGACGATCTCTTCCGCCCCCCCCCCTCATCTACGCGGCGCCGGATCGCGCCGGCGACATCATCGCAGTCGCTCGGCTCATCGAGGTGAACATCTCCGAGGCCGACTTCAAGGACTAGTCTCGGCACAGCCCGTCTCACGGCGGGTTTTTCGTTTGTGCGGTCCGTCACTAAGAGACGGACCGCTTCGTGGTGCGTCTATCGTGGACAATATCGTGAGTTTGTGCATAAATGCGTTCGGAGGGAATCAACATGACGTTCATTTTTCTGGTGGCTCTTGCGGGCTGCTATTGGTTCGTAACGTCGTCCGACGTGGCGGATGCGATGGATCGCGATGGGGATGGTGTCTCGTATGTCGACGACTGCGACGATTCGGATTCGTCGGTTGGTCTCCCGGTTGTCTGGTATCCGGACACGGATCGGGACGGGTACGGGGACATGGGCGCCGAAGGGCTCGCGTCGTGCGAGGACTTGTCGGCCGGAGGATTTTCGACCGATCACACGGACTGCAACGACGCGGACGCGGCGATCCATCCTGATGCCGAGGAACGGTGCGACGACGTGGACAACGACTGCAACGGCGCAGTCGACGAATCCACGGGCTGCCAGGGACACGACACGGATGCGGACGGCGACGGGTTCGCGGCCGACGTCGACTGCGACGACTCGGATTCGGATGCATATCCGAACGCCGTCGAGAGTCCTTACGATGGCGTGGACCAGGACTGCGACGGGCAGGACCTCACGGATGTCGATAGGGACGGGCATGATGCGCTTGCCGCGGGCGGCGACGACTGCGACGACGCGGATTCGGCGATTTATCCTGGCGCGGAAGAGCTCTGCGACGGGGTCGACAACGACTGCACCGGAGTTGCGGACGACGCGGATGATGCGGACGGGGACCTGTACACCGAGTGCACGGGCGACTGCGATGACGTGGATTCTGGCGTGAATCCGAACGTGTACGATGGCTGCGACGGGGTCGACAACGATTGCGACGGCACCGTAGACCCGTACAACGACGCGGACGGCGATGGATGGTCCACATGCATGGATCCGCCGGACTGCAACGATGCTGCTTCGGAAATGCATCCGGGGGCCGAGGAAGTCTGCGATGGCATCGACAACGACTGCAACGGGCAGGAGGACGAAGGATTCGACCTGGACGGCGACGGCTACGCGTCCTGCGGCGGCGACTGCGATGATACGGATCCGGACATCCATCCGGGGGCCGAGGAAGTCACTGGCGACGCGGTCGATTCCAACTGCGACGGTCTGACTGAGCGATAGGAGGAAGCATGACGTTTCTCATCATTCTTGCTCTTGTTGCGCGGACCGCGGCTGGAGCGTGCGAGGCGAGCGCGTCCATCGAGACGCTTGCCGCGGACGTGCCAAGGGCCGAGGTTGCCATGGCCTCGCTCGACGCGGCCGGGTTCGCCGCGGCCGTGGCCGAGGCTCGCGCCGCCCTTCCTTGTCTCGTCCAGCCCTTGACTCCGCTCGATGCGGCCGGATATCACGGACTCGAGGGCTTGGCCGCGTTTTCGGAAGGGAAGACGGACCAGGCCGTGCTCGCGTTTTCAGCAGCGCTTTCGTCCTTGCCTAGCTACCGGCTGCCGGCCATGATCGCGCCGCCGGGCGGGGATCTCGATGTGCTGCTCGCACGCGCGGGGCAACTTCCGATCGCGGAAGCGCAGCCGCTTCCGGCGTACGACGGCATCGTGCTGGTGGACGGGGCGCGGTCCATGGTCCGTCCGACCGGCAGGCCGTGCATTCTCCAGCTTGTTGCCGGCAACGGAAAGGCGGAAGCGACCTATTACCTGCAGGGGACGGATCCGCTTCCCAAGTGGGATCCACCTCCAACCGCGCTCGGGCGAATCCTGCCTGAGTTGCGCCGCAGACCGTCAATCCCGTTCGCTGTCGCGGCAGGATCTACCGCACTCGCGGCCGGTGGTCTTTACGTTCTCGGCGGTTCGTACCACGCCAGGTTCGAGGATCCCGGCACGCCGTACGAGGACCTAACGATGCTCAGGACCAGAACCAACGCATCGCTCGGTGGCGCGCTCGCGCTCGGCGCCGCATCCGCCGCACTGACTACGGTCACCTTCCTCAAGTGGTGACCCCTCCGGCCCCCAGGGTCGGTTTTTTCATTTCCGGGTATACTAACAAGCGGTCCGTCACTAAGAGACGGACCGCTGAAAGTGTCTGTTTTCTAGTGACCTCGATTAAAAGTACCCGATAATTATGGGTCCGTCTCTTAGTGACGGACCGCTATGTATGCGCGAGCCATTCGATTCTAGTTGTTATTATCACGTCTTCAATCGCGGGGTCGACAGGCGCGAGATATTTCGACAAGAGGATGATTTCATGCGGTTTTACCAGTCGCTTTATCTTTTCAACGATGCGAATTACCGACACATTAAAGGTAAACCAATCGAAAAGGAGGTATTGCTCGCGTCCGCGGCAGTCACATCTGGTGACCGGGAGCCATTCGTTAGCATTGTCGCCTTCTGTCTCATGAGAAACCACTTCCACTTGCTGCTGAAGCAGCGAACGCCAGGTGGAATCTCCAAATTTCTGCATAAGATCGGCATGGGTTATGCGAGATACCTCAACACGCAGGTCGGCAGAACCGGCCGCCTCTTTGAATCCACATACAAGGCCGTTCCAGCTGACGCCGTCGATCACTTACGGGTTCTTCCGCGGTATATCCACTTGAACGCGCTTGATTCCGGACCAATCGATTGGCGTCACGGTTTGGTTGAGCCGTGGGAAGAGGTGTCGGCGTTTCTGAACAAGTACCCCTGGTCGAGTCACGAGTACTATCGAAATCGAGTCCAGGACCTTCCCGTGGTCGACGAGACTGAGGTGGATGCGCTATTCACTGGTGTAGACATGTATCTCGATTACCTGCGCAGCGGTCCGTCTCTTAGTGACGGACTCCGATATTGATCGGTTTTTGAACGGACGGCAGGGTCCAAACCTTTACTTTTTTGAAAAACTCCAGTAATTTTCCCCTCCGCGTTCTTTTCATTCGATCTATCCTAGCGGTCCGTCTCTTAGTGACGGACCGCTGAGTGTCATCCGGAGGTTCCATGCAGACACAGATCCCGATGCCTGTTTCGTTCGGCGATGGGCGGTATTCGGTTCAGATGCTCCTTGGCGAAGGCGGGATGGCCCGCGTCTATCTGGCGATGGACACCAGGCTTCAACGAGTTGTGGCCATCAAGGTCCCGAAGCCACACTTGCTCCATTCGCCCCGCGTGATCCAGCGATTCGCGCAGGAAGCAGAGACCATGGCGCGCGCCGCGCACCCGAATGCAGTCCCGCTTTTCGACGCTGCGGCCGAATTGCTGTTCGATGGGACTCGGACGCCCTACCTTGTCATGGAACTGGTTCGCGGGGTCAGCATCGAGGATATCGTCCTGTCGGAACGGAAAGGCGCCTTCGGCCCCCTTCATCCGCGGACTGCCTCGAGAATCATCCTTGCGGTCCTTTCCGCGCTTGCGGAATTTCACATGGGCGGCCTCATCCACAGGGACATCAAGCCGTCCAATCTCATGGTCGGCTGGAATCCGGACATGGTGAGGATCATGGACTTCGGGATTGCGCGGATCGCCCTGGAAGATGGAGGTGACGGACAGCGCAATACCAAGACTCAGGCGTCCATGTTTTCTCCGGGGTATTCCGCGCCTGAGCAGATGCTGTCGGCAAAGGATGCCGGCCCTCGGGCGGACCTCTTCGCGGTCGGAGCCACGCTCTACGTCATGCTCACGGGACGCGAGGTCGAGGCGATCTATATGCACGATCTGGATTCAGCGGACTTCCAGGCTGTTCCAGTGTGTCTACGGATGATCATCCACGGTGCGACGAGGTACAAGCCTAGCGACCGCGTGTTCGGGACCGCCGAGGACATGGCTGAGGCGATCCGCAACGCGGTGTGTGATGAGCCTGAATCAGACGAGAGCGCTTTCCACGCTTGGCTTGCCAAACGCCGTGACGCCTCGCCTGTCGAGGCCGCGATCCGCCGGGCATTCGGACACAGGTATACGATTGTCCCCGAAGTCGAAGAAACCGCGAGCGCTTCCGAGGGATTCACGCGGTGGTTCGAGGAAGGCGAGGCCGGACAGAACACTCGCGAACTCACGCCCGTGGCCCTGCCGCCTCCCGTCCGGTCTGTCGCGCGCAGGTATCTTCCGGAAATCGCGGTTACCGGCCTGGCTGCCGCGTTCATCGTCCTCATCGTAGTCATCGTGTCGCGTCTCGGCCTGTTCGATCCTGGCTGGACGAGCGAGACGGTTGCGATGCAGGCGGACGCGATAGTCATGACAACGGAGCCGGCCGTCGAGTCGCTGCAAGCCGAATCGCCGCAGGCAACAGACAAGGAGCTTGATCCTAGTCAGGATCCTTCGTCGGCGCCTTCGTCCCAGTCGCGAGGGAAGCGGACGCGCAAGGTCGAGAAGATGCCGGACGCGTCGGTTCCGTCGGTCGAGACGATCTCGAACGCGGTTGTCGCTCCGGCCGTAGAACTCGTCGACGTTCCAGCGCCTGAACCGGTAACGCCGAAGGGAACGATCCGGCTTGCCGGCGGCGCGTCCGCGATCACGCTCATCGGATCGGATGGCGCTTCGTTCCCATCCGGTTCTGTCCCGCCCGGGACGTACCGCATTCAGGCCGCGTTCCCGGAAAAGGGAACCGCGTCGAATGCCGGAAGCGTCACGGTCGCGGCCGGACAGTCTGTCTCGCTTACATGCAACGAGGCATTCAAGCTCTGTAGCGGCCGCTGACCGCACCTACCCCAAACCGCCAACACGGGATGGGGTTTTTTGATATACTGAACGCAATATGCAACGTTCCATTGCCGGAGTTCTTGACGCGACGTCGCGTCTGTTGACGTACGCACTCGTCTTTTCCCTTCCGTTGTTTCTGCTGCCGTTTGCATCGGACCCGCTTGAGATCAATAAGCAGACGCTCCTTCTTCTCCTCACACTTTCCGCCTTCCTCTGTTGGGTGGTCTCCATGGTCGTGCGTCGTCAGATCGACGTGCGTCGCGGGTGGTTGAACGCGATTCCGCTTTTCGTGCTCGGCGCCACGGTCGCGTCCGCAATCGCGTCGCCGTCTCCGTATCTTTCCTGGATCGGCGGATCGAGCCAGGAGTATCTGAGTGTCCTGACCATTTTTACGCTCGCGCTTCTCTATTACGTCATCGTGAATCACTTTTTGGGCGAGCGCGAGCATCGAATCGTACACGGGCTGCTCCTCTTGTCCGCAACGGTTGCCGGGTCCATAGGTTCCTATTCCGCGCTGCACGCCGGAACGTTCAACACGGTCGGCACCATGAACTCGCTTGTCGTGTACCTGTCCGCCATGTCCGTGTTCGGTTGCGGTCTGTTTGTCGCATCCCGGCCCGATCATCGCCTGCTGCATGGCGGGTGGGTTGGAAAGATCGAGACAACGCTCGTCTTCGTGGTCGCCCTGGAGACGCTTTTCCTGCAGCTTGCGATCAATTACGCCGCGCTTTGGACGGTTCTTTCCGTTGGACTCGCGATCCTATTTGGATTCTTTTTTCTGCGTGCGCGGGAAATACAGGACGTGCGCCGGTTTTTCCTTCCGTTCGCGCTTCTTGCAACCAGTATCCTCTTTTCTGTCTTCCGTCCCGTGTCGCCGATTGTCACCGGAGTTCCACTTGAAGTTACACCTAGTTTTTCCGCAAGTATCGATATTGCGAGGCAAGCGTTGGACGGAGGGTCGGGGCTTTTTGGATCCGGTCCAGGGACCTACGCATTCGACTATGCGCTTTTCCATGATCCGTCCGCGAATCAGACCGCACTTTGGAATCAGAGATTCGATCGCGGCGTCTCGTTTTTTCTTACGCTCGCACCAGGACTCGGCCTTGTCGGTCTCGTTGCCTGGGTGATATTTCTTCTCTCGATATTCGTCAGTGGATTTCGACGATCGGTTTCGGCACGGCCCTATCGCGAATGGGCCGGAACCCTCGTGGACTTGGCCGGATGGAGCGTACTCGCGGTCGCGGCGTTCCTGTATTCCGGAAACATCACGACAGTCTTTTTCCTGTTCGTCATGGCCGCGCTCATCGCATCCCAAACAGCATCGCCCGCCCGCATCATTTCCTTCGACAAATCGCCACGACTCGGATATGTGTTTACGCTTTCCATCGTCCTGTTGTCCGTTGGTGTGCTCACGGCGCTGTTCGTTGGGATTCAACGCTATCGTTCCGAGGTTGCCTTTGCGGCCGCAGAGCATCTTTCGAGCCAGGGCGCGCCTACCGCGGAGATTGCGGCTGAACTTGAGCGCGCGGCATCGTTCAACCGTTACGACGACGAGGCCTATCGCCAATTGGCCCAGGCGCTTGTCCGACAGGCCGGCGAAGTCGCCACCTCGCCCGCGGGAGATCCCCAATCGACGAACGACTCGATGCAGGCGCTGACATCGGCCGCGATCCGCGCGTCGATCCGCGCGACCGAGCTGTCCCCGCGCAATGCGCTCAACTGGCTTTCTCGCGGATCCGTGTATCGGGCCATGATTCCGTTGGCTGGGAATGCCGGTGATTTTGCCGTGGCGGCGTATATCCAGGCAGCGACGCTTGAGCCAAGCAATCCGGCAGATCAAGTCGAACTTGGAAAGACCTATCTTGCGCTCGCGGATTCAGTCCGCCCACTCGTCGAGTCAAAGGACGAGGCTGTTGCCAAGGATGCTCAGACGAAATTTGAGGCCTATCTTTCATCTGCCGAAGCCGCGTTCAACAAGGCCGTGGAGCTCAAGCCTGATTATGCTCCGGCGCATTATCAGCTTGCCGTGACGTATGAGGCACAGGGCAGGCTCGACGAGGCCGTGACGAAGATGGAAAGCGTCGGGAACTATAATCCGAGCGACGTGGGAGTCGCGTTTCAGCTCGGCCTTCTCTACCTGCGCCGCGACGAGGACGCCGACATGGAACGCGCCAAGCGCGCATTTGAACATGCGGTCGAGTTGGTCCCGTCCTATGCGAACGCCCGCTGGTACCTCGCGTCGATTTACGAAAACCAAGGCAACATCGCGGCCGCGATCGAGCAGGTCAAGAAGGTGATGGAGCTGAATCCCAACAATGAAGTCGTGAGCCAAAAGCTCGAACAGCTGCAAAACCCACCCGCGCCGGAAGTGCCGCCAGTAACGGAAGAGATTCCGGAGACGATCGGGGAGTAGACGCAAGAAAGTGGTTACTTGTTATTAATACAAACAACAAGACCGCCTCCCCGAGAGACGCGCGGCTTGTTGGCCAGGCGAAGGGAAAGCGGTCAGTGCGACGCGTTGGCGTCGCGAACGGTGATGATGATGCCGGGGTACGGCATCACCTCGACGCCTCTTGCGGACCACCAGGCGTGGTCGACCTGATGGAGGATGGGGAAGAACCAATCCTCTTCTTTAAACACCTTGGCCGTCCTGTCGAACCGGACGGATCCAAGATTCGTGCTCTCTAGGAGTCCAGTCTCGATGTTGCGAAGATCTCCATTGAGGTATACGGCGGCCAGTCCGTTTTCCCCGACCATCACGCACCCTCGATACGTGCCACCCGCATCGATACGGGTCATCTCGGCGCTTTCTACCAAGAGGTGCAGGTCCTCGTTCGGTTCGAACGAGTACGTTCTTCCCGGCATGGCGAACGAATTCGTTCTCTCCTGGTCGATCATCAGCGACACGTCGAGCGCTGTCATCCTGGTCGGGCAGCGCATGTTCTCCATCGGTGTGTTCGCCGCGATGACGCCAGCGAAAATCGCGAGCCCTACCGTTGCAGTGCTTACGAGCAACGCAAGCAGGTTTCTGCACGATTCCATTTTCGACTCCTGATATTCCGACGATTCGATTATCGGCGGTTAGGAATCATAGAGGAAAATTGATCGTTTGTCAATCGTCATCCACCAAAAACTCCCCATTTCTGGGGAGTTTTTGGTGATCAGGCTACTTACGGACGAGTATCTCACGAAGCGTTTGGGCGAATGGTGTGCGATCTGCCGGGTCGGAGAGGACCGGCTGTTGCAGTTCCTCGTGGAAGTTGTCCCCATCAAATCGGGGGAACAGATGCATGTGGTAATGAAAGGCATGCTGGTCGCCGGCCGGTTCATTGTTTTGAAGGACTGTTACTCCATCACATCTTCGTGCGACCTTTAGGGCAATTGCGACGTTTCTTGCAACGCCCATAAGGTGGTGCGCGGATTCGGCTGGGAGATCGTAGAGATTTTCGAAATGGTGCGTCGGAACGATGATCGGATTTCCCTCATTTCCTTTGATGAATTTTGATCCGATAAAACCCACGATGAGTTCGTCCTTAAAGAAGATGTCCGTCTGTCTGATATATGTTTGTTCGTTTTCAATACCGTTAATCGCAAGACAGATCGGGCATTGGTAATTCGTCGGGGCGTGGTTGTACATATCATTCTGAAAGAAACTGCAAGAGTCCGTTCAGTGTCGTGAAGAGATGTGCGTCGAAGCCAAATCGCTTCGCCACCTCGACGTTTTCCTCCGCATCGTCAACGAATAGGATTTGGTTGCGCGGCACGTCGTTCATTGCGCGATAGACCGTTTCAAAAAAATGAGGATCGCATTTTTTGCAACCGATTGCGGCCGAAAAGAACACCTCGTCGAATAGCACCCCATTTCCGAATGTATCGCGAAGATACTCGCCTCGGTATTGTTCTTGGTCCGTCGTCATGTAGGTCCGAACCCCGTCCGCGCGCAGCGCGCGGATAAACTGCACGACATCCTCGTCGGTCTGCGTTCCGGCCGTGAGCCAGAATCGGACCAGCTCGTCGACCGTGCCGGTCCAACCCCAGCCAGGCGTGGCCTTCGCAAGCTCCTCCTTGAGGTCCGCCTTCCCAACGGAACAATCCCGGAAGACACCCTGGAAAAACGGTTGCAGCGCTTCTGATGGAATCCCGTATTCAGTCTGAAGACATTCGCTGAATCGTGGTCGCGGCTTGATTAGAACACCGTCGGCATCAAAAAGCACGATTTTGTATTTCATATCCCGCAAAGCATAACACAAAACTCCGAGATACATCCCGGAGCTTTGTGGTGGACCGTAACGGGATCGAACCGTTGACCTCTTCCATGCCATGGAAGCGCTCTACCAGCTGAGCTAACGGCCCATGTTTTTTCGATTTATATATTGTATCTCCGCAGTATGACCTGTCCGACGTACGTCGGACCGTTCTACCAGCTGTCCGGCAAAGCCGGATCCGCCTTTGGCGGAAGTCACGTCTCGTCCCGACGCCACTTCCGGCGGAGCCGGATCCGGCTTTGCCGGAAAAGTGGCTTTGAAAATTTTCTGATGGACTGCGGTCCCGCTCGTTCTCTATTCAAGCGTGCGAAAAGAATATCGCATGGAATTGTGTCGGTCAAGGCGTTCGGTGAAGTCGATTGCTTTTCATTTTGTCCTGGGGTCGATATACTCGCGCGAGATAACGCGGCGGGGTGCAGGCCTGTCCGGCTCCGACGGAGACCCCGCCTATGACGAAGCGATGCGGTGTGGGTGTAGAACGTCTCGTGTGATCCTGTATATCAAACATTATGCTGCAAGTTGGAATCGTTGGGCTCCCGAACGTCGGCAAGTCTACCTTATTCAAGACGCTCACGAAGAAGCAGGTCGACTGCGCGAATTTTCCGTTCTGTACCATTGAGCCGAATGTCGGCATCGTGGAAGTGCCGGATGAGCGCCTGCGCCAGCTCACGATTGCGTCGAAGTCCGAGAAAACCATTCCGGCCGCGATTGAGTTCGTGGACATTGCGGGCATCGTGGAGGGTGCGCACAAGGGCGAGGGGCTTGGGAACAAGTTCCTTGCGAACATCCGCGAGGTGGACATGATCCTGCACGTGGTGCGCGGGTTTTCGGACCCGAACGTGGTGCACGTGTCCGGCAAAGTCGACCCTGCGCGCGACGTGGAAGTCATCGAGATGGAGCTCGCGTTTGCGGACATGGACACGGCGCAAAAGAGGCTTGACGCGGTGCGCGGCAAGATGAAAGCAGGCCGCACGAAGGAGCTTGAGGCCGAGGAGTCCGCGCTTTCGAAGTTCATGGCCGCGCTCGAGCAGGGAAGGCTCACGAACGCGATCGAGCTTTCCGAGGAAGAGGAAGTGGCCGTGAAGGGACTCCCGCTTCTCACGCGCAAGCCCATGCTCTACGTGGTGAACGTGGACGAGAATTTTTTCAAAGCCACTTTAGTGGCGTCGGGACGAGACGGGACTAAAGTCCCTTTGAATATCGGCGAGCGCCTTGCCATTCCCGTCAGCGTCAAGATCGAATCCGAAATCGTGGACATGGCGCCGGAGGATCAAACAACGTTCCTTGCGGAGCTCGGGCTGTCGCAGTCCGGTCTCGACCGAGTCATTCGCAAGTGTTACGAGCTCCTCGACCTCATCACGTATTTCACCTCCGGCGAAAAGGAATCACGCGCCTGGACCATCGCGAAGGGAACCAAGGCCCCGCAGGCGGCTGGTGTGATCCACACCGACTTTGAAAAGAACTTCATCCGCGCGGAAGTCATCGACTGGAAGGATTTCGTCGAGCTTGGAGAGTCAGGCTGCCGCGACGCGGGAAAGCTGCGGGTCGAGGGTAAAGAATACGTTATGCGTGACGGCGACACCTGCCATTTCCGAGTGAACGTCTAGAAAGTTATCAGAAAACCCGCGATCAACCGCGGGTTTTGTCGTCAAAGAAAAATGACCCAGGATCGGGTCAGGCTTTGGTCTCGGTTCTGCGGTCTCCTTCGTCTTCTTCCTTGGTGGATGGAGGGACAAGCAGAATGGGGAGAGGGTGGAGAACCCTCCAGAACGCGAGAGACGTCAGAGTCAACACGAGCGTACCGTCGAATGAGAGGACGATGGCCCGTCTCATGTCGCCGTCGATCAGGTACATCCCGGCTCCGGCAAGGATAGAAAGAACGGCTGTGATCCGGATGCTGTTTATAATCGAAGCGAGTACGCCGTCGTTGGAGTGTTCGTGCAGGATAAAGGCGAGAAGACCGATCATGCCGATCAGCACGTAGCACATGACACCTTCCATGAAACCTCCAGTTTGGATCAGTTCGAGCGAATAAAACCTAGTTCGAAATGCCCGTTTCGTCAACTCTTCCTCATCACGAATATCTCGCGCTCCACAAACTGCCCGGCGCGTTCGTAACGCAGGCGCCTGACGACGGACCAGCCGAGGGATTCCATCATGGCGCGCGTGGCGACTTCCTGCTCGCCGCCTTTCATCTGCATCACTGGGAACGCGACCACGGCTGATCCGCCCGGCTTTACGAGCCTGACCAACGCGCCGAACGCGTCCCGATAGAGCGTCGCGAGATTTGCGAGATTCTGTTTGAGAAATTCAGGATGCTCGCGTCCATGAAGCGCTGGGCCGAGATAGGTTTCCGTCACGATAGCGTCGACCGGCTCCGCAATCGACAGTGTCTGCGCCGGCGAGACAATCAACGTAATAGGCGGGATCCCCGCACCCCGCCGGGCATTGAGCCAGTCGAGATTTGCCTTTGTGTCCGCGATCGCCTTCTCAGAAATGTCGCTGCCGATCACTTTTTCGTATCCCATGAGCGATGCTTCCATGAGTACGGTGCCGGATCCGCAGAACGGGTCAAGAAGCGTGCTGTGGATCGGGTCGGTCTCCGACAGGTTCACCATCATGCGCGCGAGCTTCGGAGGAAGCATGCCGGATTGCGCGTCGCGTGCCGGCCGGCCGAAGTCCCTGTCGCTCCACGCCTCAAAGTCCTGCACAGCCTCGGTTTGCCCAACGAAGATTTTTTCCGGCGTCACGATGAGCACGAATTCGCCACCGCGCTCGAGCAACTTGTTCGTGGTGATCACGACCGCGGAAAGCGTCTTGTCCTTTGAAGTGACCAGGCGCACGGGCCGGCCGGATGCTTTCACGTGCTTTTTGATCTCAAGCCCCAGCCGTTCCGATTCTTTGCGGAGCTCCTTGGCACGATGCGCGTCGCCCGCGTCATACACGCTTACTCCAAACTCCACCCGCGGCAGGTTTGCGTCGATCATGGCCGCGATGAGTTCGCCGCATGCCTGCTTGTCCCATTTTTCAAGCTCGCCGACCACGGAGCCCACTTTGATGGTGCCCGCAAGCCGGTCCTGAAGCTGCGGCCCGGTTTGTTCCGTCTCAAGCAAAAGCACATCGCCGGAAAGCGAGGCAAACTCATGCACGCCTGTGACCGCCTCAATTTCCGCAACGGAAAGCTCACGATTGTTGCCGAGAACAAAGAATTTCATAGATGCAGGCATTATACACGGATTGACAAAACCGTCAGAATCGGGCATATTGCACGCTTGTCGGAATCACTCCGGCATGTGGGAGGAATACATGAACCGCTCATTACAAGTCTTTTCCGCAAGCGCCCTAGGCGCGGTCATCGGCACCTTCGTCGCCCTGTCTGTGGTCTCCTACCTCTGGTGGCTCGGCCTCCTGGCCGGCGCCGCGGTCGGGTACCTCTCGTTCGAGTGGAGAACCGTGGTCTCGGCGATTCCCAAGGCATGGCACGCGGCGCACCTTGCCTGCCGTGAAGCCGTGGACGAGCATCGCCGCCGTCCCATGGTCATGCGCTTCGCGCTCGCCTCGTGCAAGGAATGCCTTGCAACCTTTACTTCCTGGGGGATCTTCCTCTTGGCCCTGCTCAATGCGTTCTTGTGGGCCATAACGTCGCGGCTCAATCTGGGCTGGGGTGATGCATTCATCATCGTGCTCTACGCGGTCTGTATTCCGTTTATCATCCTTGTGACCAGCTTTTTCGTTGGTTGGCACCACAAGACCGATCAGGATCTCCAGAAGATGATCGATCGAACGCTGGCCTTTACAAGGGAGGCGGTCTACTGGTCCCCTCCCGTCTTCCTTGGCTACCAGCTTCCCCGGCTGGCGCTCAAGTACATCCCGGTCGGCGTGCGGTTCGTCGGCACCTTCGGCTGGCGGATCTTCATCGGGATCCACTCCGACGTGCGTCTCCTTTGCGGGATCGACGCCATGGCCGGGGTGCTGATCGGGTACTACGTCGGATCCTCGTTCCCCGTAGTCCTCGCCGTTGCGGTGCTCGTCGGCGGGTTCGCGGGCGGGCTGCTCGGGGCGGCCAGCTATCACCTCATCACCATCCGGTGGCTGGTGCCGGCCGGCTACGTCAAGCTCGGCACCGCCTAGCCTCGCGTCCCTCCTGGGGCGCGTTTTTCGTTTGGGATGGGCGAGATCTGCTGAAAATCTGCTGAAAACCTTGACCAAAACCCGCTTTTTATATACGATCCGCGTATTAATTCATCTGTCCATAACCCTATTGGGTTGGTCCGGTCCTAAGCCGGATCCAGACGACTATGCAGAAATACGAACTGCTCTATATCGTCCCGACGCAATTTGCGGATACCGAAATCGACGGTCTTCGCGAAAAGTTCGGCAAGACGATTGAGCAAACGGGTGCCAAGGTGACCCGCAACGAATCCTTGGGAAAGATCAAGCTGGCGTATCCGGTTAAGAAACAGCGCCACGGCACGTACGTGCTCGTGCACTTCGAGGCCGAGCCCACGGTTATTGCTGGGCTCGACCGCACGCTCCGGCTTTCGGACGAGGTGCTGCGCCACATCATTGTGGACCTGGCTCCAGGTTCCGAGAAAAAGACGTACCAGATTGCCTCGTATGTCGCCCCGCTCTCTGAGGAGGCGCGCGACATGCGCCGCGGACCGTCCGCGGACGGAGCTCCAGCGCCGCGCAAGGTCGCTCCGGCGATCGAGGACACGGCAGTTACGCCGAAGAAGGATGAGCCAGTCATGTCCATGGAGGAGCTCGACAAGAAGCTCGACGAGATCCTGGACCAGGACGTTACAGCCTAAGGCACAAGAAATTAGACATTAGAAATTTCAACCCAGCGGTATGTATTCTCTCAACCGTGCCACGGTTCTTGGCAATTGCACACGCGATCCGGAAACGCGCCAGACCCCGTCAGGACAGTCGGTTTGCTCCTTCGGCGTTGCCACGAATCGGACTTGGACCGATGCGGCGGGTGCGAAGCAGGAGGCCGCGGACTTTCACAACGTGGTCGCCTGGGGCAAGCTCGCGGAAATCTGCGGGCAGTATCTCGCGAAGGGCCGGAAGGTCTACGTCGAGGGCCGCATGCAGACCCGGAGTTGGGAAGGCCAGGACGGAGCCAAGCGTTCGACCACCGAGATCATCGCGGAAAACGTGATCCTGCTCGATCGTGCCGGCGCTGGAACCGGAGCCCAGGCATCATCGCCGTTTTCGGCCCCGCCGGTCGCAAAGCCGGCCACCTCGGTCGCGAAGGACGACCCGGCCCCGAATCCAGACGACGAAATCAAGGTTGAGGACATTCCGTTTTAGGGATAATCGTCACAGATGTACTGATGGTACTGATCTACAGATTATGGACTCGCGTCTGATCCGTAGATCTGTATCCATCCGTAATCTGTGACACCCATTATGAACACCCACAATGAACAGAAAAACGCCGCGCGCAAGGAGCGCCAGTGCTACTTCTGCATGAACAACATTTCGGATGTCGACTATAAGGACACAAACCTCCTGCGTCGGTTCCTTTCTTCCTTCGCGAAGATTGTGCCGCGCAAGCGCAGCAAGGTGTGCATGTGGCACCAGAGGAGGCTCGAGAGCGCGATCAAGCGTGCTCGCATCATGGCCTTGGTCCCGTTCGTTCAGCGCTAGATATGTCACGCGATGTCAGAATCATCGCAAAGGAACGCGAGATCGTGAACAACACGATCCGTTCTTTTTTTTGTGCTCGCGGATACGTTGAGGTCGAGACACCGGTTTTGGTCCGGAGCCCTGGCATGGAACCAAACCTCGTCCCATTCGAGACGAACGTGATTGAACCGGACGGCAAACATCATCACGCCGGACTCATCACGAGTCCGGAGTATTCGATGAAAAAGTTGCTCGGCCTTGGGATGGAAAAGATCTTTACGTTGGCTAAGGTCTTTCGGAACGAGGAAAACCTCGGCGGAACGCATAACCCGGAGTTCACGATGCTCGAGTGGTACCGGCAAGGCGCAGATTACGTCGCGTGCATGGACGAGACAGAGGAGCTTGTCACGGATATATACGCGGCATTCGACCGTGTGCTTCCCTTGTTTCGTCGCGCGCGCGTCCGCGATTTGTTCCTCGAGTATGTTGGGATTGATCTCGACTTGATAACGGCGGGGTGCGGGGACCCCGCCTATAGTGAGGCCTTGCGGCGTCACGGCATTCGTCGCGATCCGTCCGACACGGAGTCTGACTTGTACTATCGTTTGTTTCTAGCGCTTGTTGAGCCGAAATTGGGGACCGATCCGATCTTTGTCTACGATTACCCGATCCATCAGGCTTCCTTGTCACGGCTGACCACGGACGGGAAATACGGGGAGCGGTTTGAGCTGTACGTGGACGGGCTCGAGCTGTGCAATGCGTTTACCGAACTCGTGGACGCAGATGAACAACGACGTCGATTTTTCGTAGAGGCGGAGGAACGGCGCGCGCTTGGAAAGACCGTATTTCCCGTTGACGAGGAACTGCTTGCCCTGCTACCATCCGTGCGCCAGCCGACGTTCGGAAACGCGCTCGGCGTCGATCGCCTGCACATGCTTGCGACCGGCAAGACGGCGATTGATGACGTTCTCCTATTTCCAGCAAACCATTTTTTCAACGCATGACTTTTGACTTCTAACTTTTGACTTCCGGTTCATATCCCGCTATGGCATCACCAAACGAAATGAGGAAAGGCACGGTTATCCGTTATGATGGCGACCTATGGGTGGTTGTCGACTTCCAGCGCGTTTCTCCAGGAAAGGGATCGTCTTTTGTCCGGACAAAGATTAAGAGCATGAAGACAGGCAAGGTTGTGGAGAATAACTTTAAGTCGGCCGAGACCCTGGAGTTCGAGGACGTGCAATACAAGAAGATGCAGTATCTCTTCAACGACGGGACGCTCTACACGTTCATGGACAACCAGACGTACGAGCAGATCGCCATGGGTAAGGTCGATATTGGTGACGACACGCAGTATTTGAAGGAGGGGATTGAGGTCACCATCGTCATGCATGGCGATGTGCCGCTCACGATCCAGCTTCCAAATAAAATCCAGTACAAGGTTATCGAGACCGAACCGGCCGTGAAGGGCGATACCGCCTCAGGAAACGTGACAAAGGACGCGACCGTCGACAACGGTATGAAGGTGCGCGTGCCGATCTTCATCGGCGAAGGCGACGAGGTCATGATTTCGACATTCGATGGATCTTACGTCGAACGAGTGTCCAAATAGGCGGGGTCTCCGTCGGAGCCGGACAGGTTCGCACCCCGCATCGTTCAAAGAAAAGAGCCCCGACGTGAGTTCGGGGCCAGGCCGGCCAGAGATGGCCGGCTTTTGTATGCGCGCCTACCGTCGGAACGGCATGCGCAGGGGGTAGGAGCAGCGGCAGGCCACGCCCAGCGCGAACGCCGGGTGGGGCACGAAGCCCTTGAAAAGTCTGTCGATGCGGGGCAGAAGTACGTTCTGCAGAACAGGCGGCCTGTGTCTGGTCGGCATGCGCGGTCTAGGCTGGACCGCAGGAGGTGTTGCTGTTGCGGGTTGTTCGGCGATCGCAACCGGTTCCGCCGCGCGCACTTCCGCGATTGCGACCGGTTCCGCGATGACCTCAGGCTGGTCGACTTCGATCGGGAGATCGACCAGGGCCTCGATCGCCATGCGGGCATGCATCCCGATCCGTTGCATGAGGCGCATGGGAATGAGTCTTCTCCTTCTGCTGTCATCGAGCACGAGCACAAGGCCGATGACGTTTCCGTGCTCCTGGCGCTTCATGTGGTCCGAGAGACGACACACGATGTCGCGGATCGCATATGCCACGCGCTCAGCCATGGCTTTGACGTTGAAGCCGACGCGGTCCTCGATTTCCATGTAGATCCTGGGGGTTTCACGTGACGCCCGCAGAATAGCTGCCCTGATGAATGCCCCGATCTTTCCGTGTACCCCGCGGCGCAGGGTCCAGTCGAACTCGCCGATAACTTCGCCGTCCTCACGGTCGAGCACCGCGAGCTCGACGCGCTCGGCGCGAGCATACGGCTTCCGGTAGTCGTACAGCACGTGCGGCACGTGGAGTTTTGAGAGCGCCGCGTCGACTGCATCCTTGAGCAGGATGCCGAAGCGCTTCTCCTTCACCTGCGTCGGATCATCCTGCTCCGGTTTCTTGTGACTCACTCGAGGATCTCCACGCCGGGAACATCGATTTCCTCCCTTATTCCTACGTTGTCTCGACTCGGGGCCGGAGAAAGGATGGCGATTTGCTCTCACGTATCCTCCCAGATGATGTGTGGGCTGCCTCATCCTAGCACGGTGACTTTCGACTGACAAAAGGAGTTTATAGACCAAAATAGTCCGCAGTGGATAACTCAATTTTCCTCGTCAACTGTCAGAAAATTATGACATCGATCCTGATGCTGCGTTGACTTCCGTTCGTTGGCTCCCATGCTCGATCTGTTATCCGCATGTGACAAAATAGTTGATATTTAAGCCAAATTTTGGTAGATTGTCGTGCAGAAGGGGTTCTGTTACCCTGGGAGCACTGATCCCGTTGAATATTTTAGGGCCTTGCCCAAAACCGTATGGCAAAGCAGGTATTGGAGGAAGTAAACGCAGCGGACATGCGCGCCAAAGCCGCGCTTGAGGCGATTGCGCAAATTAAGCAAAAGTTCGGCGACGGGTCGATCATGCGCCTCGGCGAGGCAAAGACCATGCAGGTCGACGCGATTACCACGGGCTGCCTTTCGCTCGACCTTGCGCTCGGCGTGATGGGAGTTCCGCGCGGGCGCATTATCGAGATTTACGGTCCAGAGTCTTCCGGAAAAAGTACGCTCGCGCAGCACATTGTCGCCGAGATTCAGAAGACTGGCGGGCTTGCAGCCTATGTGGACGCGGAACACGCCTTGGATCCGGAATACGCGCAAAAGATTGGGGTCAACATCAATGAGCTGTTCATCTCTCAGCCGGACAACGGGGAACAGGCGCTTGAAATCGTCGAAACGCTCGTGCGGTCAAACGCCGTGGACGTGATCGTCGTCGACTCCGTCGCAGCGCTCACTCCGAAGGCGGAAATCGAGGGCGACATGGGCGACCAGCACATGGGCCTCCAGGCGCGACTCATGTCCCAAGCCCTGCGCAAACTGGCGGGCATCATCAACAAGTCGAAGTGCACGGTGATCTTCATCAACCAGATCCGCATGAAGATCGGCGTGATGTTTGGGAATCCCGAGACGACGACTGGAGGGAATGCGTTGAAGTTTTACGCCTCGATTCGCATCGAAATCCGGCGCAGCGCGCAGATCAAGCAGGCGGAAAAGATTATTGGAAACCGCACGAAGGTGAAGATCGTGAAAAACAAGGTTGCGCCTCCGTTCCGTACCTGTGAGTTTGACATCATGTACAACGAGGGGATCTCCATCGCTGGCGACCTGCTCGACGTCGGCGTCCCGGCCGGAGTTGTCAGCAAGAGTGGAAATTCCTATTCGCTCGGAGAGGAGAAGCTGGGACTTGGTCGAGAAAATGCGAAGCAGTATCTCAAGGAACATCCAAAGGCCATGAAGGAGATCCGCAAGGCCATCGAAAAGAAGGTTGAGGCCGGCGAAACGCTCACGGCCCAGACGGCTTCCGCAGGGGATGCGGAATAGAAATTTTAACAGGAGGAATATGCTTGACCAACAAGATATCAAAGCAATTCAGGGAGTCATGGAAACGGCGATTCGTCCGTTGGTGCTCGATATTTCAGCAATGAAGTCTGAGATCACCGGCATCAAGTCTGAGATAGTCGGGATGAAGTCTGAGATCACCGGCATCAAGTCTGAGATCAGGTCATTGAAGGACGATGTTCTTCGTCTCGATTCAAAAATCGAAACGGTCTACCGAAGGCTGGACGCAAAAATTGATCGGTTCGCGGAGGAGGTCACATCCGCGTTTAACGTGTTCGCAATGGATACAAACAGCAGGCTGCTACATCTTGAGTCGCGCTGCTAGATTACAAATCGGCCTCGTCCTGCTGCGGACGAGGCCGATTTTGTTATGGGATTTGCGCCAGTCCGGAGGGGAGGACTGCCGTGTCTCTATCTGTCTCGAGCATGACGCGGCGATATTCGGTGGTAACGCGGGAGTAGCGTTTTGCTCCCTCGATCTTGATGACGTTGAGGCCGCGTTCGAGCGGGATTTGCGCCTTGAATGTGCCGTCGGTATTGAGGAGTACAGGATCATCATTAATCCGTACCGACGTGCCGGGATCCGTCTCACCGGAGACGATGATGGCAGCATTCGTCGTTGCGACTCCGTCCGCAGGCCCGATGATCACGAGTTGAGGTGCGGACGTGATCGCGACCACCTCATTTCCAACGTAGAGCGAGACGGCCACGAGTACAGCGCCGACGATCGCGACCTTCACGAACCGGCTCGCGACAAGCATGGAGGCGGTGCGTACGCGCTGGCGTGGGAGCCGTGATGCGTCTATGAAATCGCAGGTTCCGCGTGCCTCATCCCATCGCTTCACGTAATACTCCGGATCTTGTACGCCCAGGGAAGAGAGGTAGATGCGAAGATAATTTCGCGCATAGAGCGCATCCGGGAGATCGCCGTGCCGATCCGTTTCAAACGCCTCAAGGAATGGACGGCGAATTTTTGTGCGCCCCTCCATTTCGGATAGCGTAAACCCCGTGGCTTTGCGAAGCTCCCGGATTTCGCTACCAAGGCTTTGCGCGTCGTTCAGTTTTCGAATGACAAATG
>Ga0172379_10002296_pt1 | contig 34335 bp, 36 predicted proteins | sample GrowelOW334metaG_FD_119756 | JGI IMG/M metagenome (GOLD analysis project Ga0172379, IMG submission 119756) | Groundwater microbial communities from an aquifer near a municipal landfill in Southern Ontario, Canada - Groundwater well OW334 metaG | ecosystem: Environmental > Aquatic > Deep... | reverse complement strand
GCTTCAATCAATTCTTTTTTCTTTGAATCTTCGGTTGCATGCATTTCGGCTTCTTTTTTCATTTTTTCCACTTCATCTTTGGAAAGACCGGAAGACGCAGTGATGGTAATTTTTTGTTCTTTGCCGGTTCCACGGTCTTTGGCCGAAACATTCAAAATACCATTGGCGTCAATATCAAAAGTCACTTCAATTTGCGGCACGCCTCGAGGTGCTGGTGGAATACCATCCAAAATAAACCGACCCAAAGTTTTATTATCATGCGCCATTGGTCGCTCGCCTTGCAAAATATGAATTTCAACCGATGGCTGGCTGTCGGAAGCCGTGGAAAAAACTTGAGATTTGGTGGTTGGAATGGTGGTATTTCTTTCAATTAAAGGTGTGGCCACCGCACCCATGGTTTCAATGCCCAAAGTTAAAGGCGTGACATCAAGCAATAAAACGTCTTTGACATCACCTTGCAAAACCCCGGCTTGAACTGCGGCACCTAAAGCGACCACTTCGTCCGGATTAACCGAAACATTTGGTTTTTTACCAAAAAACTTTTCAACGGTTTTTTGCACCAAAGGCATGCGCGTCATTCCGCCAACCATAATTACTTCTTCAATATCTTTAACGGTCAATTTGGCGTCAGTCAAAGCTTTTTTACACGGTTCCAAACTTTTTTCCACCAAATTACCGACCAGTTCTTCTAGCTTGGCTCGAGTCAATTTCATGACTAAATGTTTTGGCCCGGAAGCATCGGTTGTGATAAACGGCTGATTGATTTCAGTTTCTTGAGCGGTGGAAAGCTCAATTTTGGCTTTTTCACAGGACTCTTTAATCCGCTGTAAAGCCAAATTGTCTTTGGCCAAATCAATGCCTTGGTCTTTTTTGAATTCGGCAATCACCCATTCAATCAAAATCTGATCAAAATCATCACCACCCAAATGCGTATCACCATTGGTTGATTTGACTTCAATTGTGTCTTCGGAAATATTTAAAATTGAAATATCAAATGTACCGCCGCCCAAATCGTAAACGGCAATTTGCTGGCCTTTTTTCTTTTCAAAACCATAAGCTAAAGCCGCCGCGGTTGGCTCGTTGATGATTTGTTTGACCTTTAAACCGGCAATTTCACCGGCATCTTTGGTTGCCCGGCGCTGAGCATCATTAAAATACGCCGGAACGGTAATAATGGCTTCGGTGATTTTTTCACCGGTTTTGGCTTCGGCATCGGCTTTAAGCTTTTGCAAAATCATAGCGGAAATTTCTTGAGGAGTGTATTCCTTTCCACTCATCACAATTTTAACGCCATCACCCGCTTTGGTGATTTTAAACGGCATTAATTTCAAATCCCGCTGGACTTCATCTTCTTCCCAGCGTCGGCCGATTAAACGTTTAACCGAATACAAAGTGTTTTCCGGATTGGTAACGGCTTGCCGTTTGGCAATTTGGCCAACCAGTCTTTCACCGGTTTTATTGATGGCTACCACTGATGGCGTAGTGCGCGCGCCTTCGGCATTTTCCAATACCTTGGGTTCGCCGCCTTCAACAATTGCCATACAGGAATTGGTTGTTCCTAAGTCTATACCTAGAATTTTTGACATAAATTTACAATATAATAATTATTAATTAATATTTTAACGCTTCGTCTCGCCCCGCTCTAAGTCTTTCACAAACTTTAAATATCACAGATGTGAGCCGCAGGCGATTTTGTGAACTCAACTCTAATATTCAAAAAACTTGTTCGGACTCAGAGCGGGGTTCCTAAATCGATTCCTAAGATTTTTGACATAATTTTATAATCTAATTATTAATTTATTCTTTAATTTTAACTTTAATCATTTTTGGCTTGGCTTCCTCGGCTTTAGGAATAGTAATTTTTAACATGCCATCAGCAAACGAGGCTTCGGCTTTTTCAGCCAAAACGCGAGATGGCAAAGCGACTGAGCGGAAAAAACTACCAGAAGCGACTTCTTTGCGGTAATAATTTTTATCTTCAACTTCGGATTCTTTTTTGATTTCGCCTTTGATAGTCAAAACTTCATTTTCCACGGCAATTTCCACGTCTTTAGGATCAATGCCGGCTAAAGGCGTTTCCACCACCACTTCGTCTTTGGTTTCGTAAACGTCAATGGCCGGGGTAAAACCATTGGCAACTGAACGATTAACAAACCGTTCCATTTCTTCAAATGGTTCAACAAACGGGGTCCATTTTATAATTGACATAATTTTATTCTCCTTTTAACAACTTCCCGAATAAGCCGAGAAATGTTGGATTAGATTATTAAAATTTTCAATTCTCAATTTACAATTTTCATTTAATTACTAATTTTCAATTTATCAATGACGTTTAAAAATTGAGTTATTGAGAATTGATTGAAAATTAAAAATTAAAAATTGATAATTTACTTTGCCACTTTCACTCTTGCCGGATTTACCACTTTACCGTGTAAAGTATAACCGGACTGAACTTCTTCAAAAACCATATCGGGCTCAAAGCCTTCTTTTTTTTCGTGAGCCACCGCTTCATGAAATTCCGGATTAAATTCCTCCCCGACGGTTTTAATTTCTTCAATGCCTAAATTTTTAAAAAAATCTTCAAACTGTTTTTTAATATGCAAAAAGCCAACTACCCAATCGGTTTTGGCCAAATTGGCGGGAATATGCTGGCAAGCCAATTTATAATGATCAAAAATCGGCAACAGCTGAGCAATCAGCGCCGCATTGGCAAACTGAGTCATTTCACCCTGGCGATTTTCTGATTCTTTTTTTAAATTCAAATAATCGGCTTTGGCTCGCCGCCAACCGTTTAAATGTTCTTCGGATTTTTTTAAAGCCAATTCCAATTCCTGCTGCAATTGTTCAATCTCTTGCTCGGACATATTAAATTTCTAATTTATTAATTAATTCTTGACCATATTTAACCAAACTAAAATTATTTTGATAATCCATTCTCACCGGCCCTAAAATTCCCAAAAGCCCGGCCTGGTTTTTTAACTGATATTTGATCACAACCGAACTGCAATCTTTGGCAAACCGATTTTGACTGCCCACCGACACTTCAACTTGGGAATTGATATCTTTAAAAATTTTATTAATCACCTGGTCTAAATGGTCAATTACCCGGCTCAAATTGTAAACCACTTTTTGCTCGGCAAATTCGGGCTGGGAAAACAAATTGGAAATGCCGGTATAATAAAAATCCGAATCGGAAAACGCGACAAAAACCGCGCCGTTACAAAATTCCGAAATTCCTTTGGCCAGTTCTTTGGCCGCCTGCGGTTCAAATTTTTTAAATTGACTGATAATTTTATCCAAAAAATCCTGCTGCTTTTTACTGATTTTTCCTTGAGCCAAAAAATTATCAACAAAAAATTGATAGCCTTTTTCGGTTGGCACGCGGCCGGCCGAAGTGTGCGGATGATAAATATAGCCCTGTTCTTCCAAATCAGCCATTTCATTTCTAATGGTAGCCGAAGAAAGCTCAAATTCACCGGCTTGGGTAATAAAATTTGAGCTTACCGGCTGAGCGGTTTTAATATATTGAGAAATGATGGTTTTTAATAGATCTTGTTGGCGATCATTCATATTTGATTGATTAGCACTCGTTATCTAAGAGTGCTAATTTCAGTTTAGCAACCGCCAAAAACCTTGTCAAGAGGTTAAAAAAAAGAGACCGAGGTCTCTTGGTGTACTTTTCTTAATTCCTCCACGGTGTTCAGCTTGGCCCTACTCCTCCAACCCCAGGACTTGGTCCATCGAGTACCAGCCCGGCGCTGCCAGCTGTGACATCCACTTGATCGCCACCAACGCGCCGGCCGCAAAGCCAATCGGACTGATGGCTTCATGCCTCAAACGAAGCACGTCGTATTGACCGGCGAAAACGGCTTCGTGGTTGCCGGCGATTTTGCCGGCGCGCACAGCGTGAACGCCGATTTCATCCGGTTGTCTGGCCTGACTGGCGCGGCCCGACCGTCCGTGGACTTGACTGAGACTCACTTGCCGACCTTGTTCAACGGCCTTAACCAACATACTGGCCGTACCGCTTGGCGAGTCCAGCTTGGCGCCGTGGTGCTCTTCGACAATTTCGACGTCAAAACCCGGCAGCGCTGCTGCCGCCAATGCAACCAGCTTTTTGAGCAGGTTAACACCCAGGCTGAAATTGCTGGTGACCAGAATCGGAATTCTTACCCCAAGCTCCTTTAGCTTGGCAAGATCAGCCTCAGACAGACCGGTCGTGCCGATGGCGACTTTGATACCAAAGCCGGCCGCAATCGTGGCCTGCTCAAGAACTGCCGTGGGGTCGTTGATAAAGATCAGCAATATGTCGGGTCGTGCCGCTTCCAGCTCAAAGATGGCCGTCATCTGATCCGGCGAATAAACCCGAATACCTCCGGACAGCACTTCCGCGCCGCCGGAAAGATCAAAGCCATGCATAAGCTCAATTCCGGGATCGCTCGCGGCCAGACCGCAGACGAACCGACCCATCCTGCCCAAAGCACCCGAGACACACAATTTAGAACTCATTCGATCTCACCCTTTCCGGTTTTACCGTTTTTGTCTGAGATTAGACACGGGCTTATTATAAATTACCAATCAAGACAAGTCAACTTGGTAAAAAAATTAGTAAAATTAAAAAAGTATGATATAATTAAAATAGAGTTATGAAAAAACAAACAAAAAAACAAAAATTCTACGCTAGTTTTACCAGCCGTTGGGTGTTTAAGTTAATCCTAAACAGCTGGACACTGGTAACCATTTTCATTTTTGCCTTGGATTTTTTTTCCGGCGGTAGATACAACAGTTCGGCTTCCGCCATTGGTATAATTTATTTGGCTATTTTAAGCCTTTATGCCGGTGAAAAAGAATACACCCGTTGGAAAAATAATTTTATTTCTTGTTTTTTAGGCGAAGGTTTTGTGGTGGTTTGGACTGCAGTTTTAATCATTTTTGCCCTTACCGCTCCCCTGTCTGAAGGTCGCTTCAAAATTCCAGCCGAGTTAGCCGTCATTTACACCAGCGTGGTTGGCGTTTACATTATCACCAAGCGCTCAAAAAGCCTGCGCGAACGCAAAAACTAAGCTCTCTTGCCAAAAATTAAATATTGTGTTAGTCTGTTTCTATTATGAAAAAAGATACCCACCCCCAATATCATCCAAAAGCTAAAGTTATCTGCGCCTGCGGTAACTCTTTTACGGTTGGCTCAACTTTACCAGAAGTTCATGTTGAAATTTGTTCAATGTGTCATCCTTTCTTTACTGGTAAACAAAAGTTGCTAGACTCAGCCCGAAGAGTTGAAAAATTCAAAGACCGATTATCCAAACAGCAAGCGGCTGCCAGCACCAGAAAAGGCAAAAAAGTAAAACGTGCCACCGCTGACTCAAAAAAGAAAGCCGCCAAAAAATCAACCAAAGAGTAGCTTACTATAGCCAAAACTCCCCTAAGCAGGGAGTTTTTGTTATGACTTTAATTAGGCAGCTAGCGCCTAACTTCTAAATATATGGACAAAAAATTAATTGAAATTAAAAAAAATTACCAGGATTTGGAAAAGCAATTATCCGATCAAGAGATTATTTCTGATTCGGAAAAACTTAAAACCATTTCCCAAGAATACAACCGGCTGGAGCCAGTGGTTAAAAAAATTGACGAGCTGGAAAAAACCGAAAAACAATTGGCCCAAGCCCAAGACGCTTTGCTGCAAGATTTTGACAGCGAGCTGATTTCGATTGCCCAAGAAGAAGCGGCAAGCCTCACTGAATTCAAAGAACGGCTGGAAAAAGAAATTGCCGAGGAATTAAAACCCAAAGATCCATTGGATCAAAAAAATATTATCATGGAAATCCGAGCCGGCACCGGTGGCGACGAAGCTGCCCTTTTTGCCGCTGATTTATTTAGAATGTATTCGCGCTATGCCGAAAAAAAAGGTTGGAAAACCACGATTTTAAATTCCAGCCAAATTGGTATTGGCGGTTTTAAAGAAATTATTATTGAAATTGCCGGAAAAGGCGTATTTAAAAATTTGAAATACGAAAGCGGCGTTCATCGGGTCCAAAGAGTGCCTGAAACCGAAAAAGCCGGCCGCGTCCACACTTCGGCTGCCACCGTAGCGGTTTTACCCGAAGCTGAAGAAGTTGATATTGTTTTAAAACCGGAAGATTTACGAATTGATGTGTTTCGTTCCGGCGGCCACGGCGGCCAAAGCGTCAATACAACCGATTCGGCGGTTCGGATCACTCATTTACCGACCAATACAGTGGTTTCTTGTCAGGATGAAAAATCTCAACTCAAAAATAAAGCTAAAGCTTTACAAATTTTGCGCTCTCGGCTATTTGCCGCCGAACAAGAAAAACGCGACAAAGAACGCCGCGATGCCAGAAAATCTCAAATTGGCACTGGCGATCGGTCAGAAAAAATCCGGACTTATAATTTTCCTCAAGACCGAATTACCGATCACCGGATCAAAGAAAGTTGGCACAATATCAATGTTTTAATGGATGGCGGAATTCAACCAATTATTGATAAAATCACCGAACTGGATCAATAAAAAAAGAGGCTGCAAAGTTTCTTGCAGACCTCGGACCTATCCGGAAACCGGCTTAATCACTACGATGCGACACAAAGGGCCTATACTTCTTGAACTCCTCCCGGGATTTTCAAATTCAGACATAGTCGCCTGTTTGCCTATCATATGTGCCGAAAAACCCAAACACGAATACAAAACAGAATATTCCGGCGAGTAGTAGCAAACCGCCCCTCCTGTATCGCAAACTTCGTACCGGTCAATCCGGCCTTCGTCTGTGAATTCCAAAATGACAGTGCCAACCTTCAAGGACTTTGGCAGCAAGCGTTCTACGTCTTTCCCGCCACGAATCTCAAACTGTTGATGCCAATCGGGTCTTTTACGAGCCAAATCCGGCCGGCCGAAAGTCTCGGCAAGTTTTACAAAACAGCTCGTCGCTCCAGCGCCAAAAACCACGCTTGGATCTAACAAAATCTTTTCTGCTAACAATGTTCACCCCTCCTTGTCCACGTTGCCTATGTTAGGAATTGCCAAAATTGTTTTTAAGTTAACATACTGAAAAATTTAAGTCAAATCTAGTAGACCAATAATATTTTTTTTATTTGTTCAATAAAAAAAGAGGTGAATAAATCACCTCAACTCAAAGAACTTGTCACCACCGATCGGCGGCAAACAGATGCCTCAAGTAACCGGCTGTATACTTTCCCAAACACCAACGGTGAACTTTTTTGATTTCACCATCAGGGTTATATTTGCAGGGCAAATGAACCTCGCCCAAATGCAGGCCGGATTGGTCGCAGACGCAGCAAACGCCCTGCTGGATGACGAGACGCTCAGCCGAGTTAATATGTTGACCCATACACCAGCCGTGATGAATCCAAACCGCCCGCCCGTCAGGGTTGTATCGACTGACCATGTCGTTTCTATACAGAAGAAAAGACGGCCAAATCGAATGACTGCCGCAAACACAGCATTTACGCGCCAACCAACCGGCCAACCACTGCCAAAATCCCTTAATCATCACATTTCCCTCCGAGTTATCTATCTAAACTAGACAGCTTGATTGCCAACCCCAGTTTAATCGTTATTTTAACAATAGTCAAATCCATGGAAATAAAAGAGGTTTTTAAAATTTACAGCCAAAAACTAAAAAAAACCAGCCTAAAAACCGTTGATTTAGATTTGGCAATCATTTTAACTTTGGTTTTAAAAAAACCAAAAGAATTTTTATATACTTATCCTGAAAAAAAATTAACCAAACCTCAAATAAAAAAACTTGAGATTCTGATTAAAAAAAGATTACACGGAAAGCCGCTGGCTTATTTACGTAATCTCAAAGAATTTTACGGCCTTGAATTTTATGTCGATAAACGGGTTTTAATCCCCCGACCAGACACCGAGCTATTGGCTGAGACAGTGCTTTTGGAAATAAGAGAACCTGCCTGCCGGCAGGCAGGTAAAAAATCAGAGGTAAGAAACCAAAAAGTGGTTATTGCCGATATTGGCACTGGTTCGGGTTGCGTGGCGATTGCTTTGGCTAAAAATTCTAACCAGGCAAAAATATTGGCTGCCGATATTTCCAAGTCGGCCATTTTAGTAGCAAAAAAAAATGCCAAAAAACACCGGGTAAAAATAAATTTTTTCCAAGGTGACCTTTTGCAACCGGTAATTGATAAAAAAATTGATATAATTGTTGCCAATTTGCCCTATGGCTGGCCCCAATGGGAAAAATCCACCCCTCAAACTAACAGCTTAAAATTTGAACCAAAACTGGCACTCTTTACCAAAGAAAAAGGTCTTTTTCTTTACCAAAAGCTTTTTGGACAAATTGCTAAAAAATCAAACCAGCCAAAAATTGTGGCCATTGAATTTGATCCTCGCCAAACCAAAGCTTTATTAAAATTGACAAAAAAAATCCTGCCCAACTATCGGGCAGATATCAAAAAAGATTTGGCCGGAAAAAATCGCGTTTTAATTTTAAAGTCTAGTGATTATTGTGCTTAATAATGTTTTCCACTGCTGCCCACTTGCTTTTACCTTCTTTGGAAATGATAATCACGACTTCATCACCTGGCAAACCATGGAAATAAGTGACTGACGCCGGCAGTAATTTCCAACGCTGATTATCTAAAGACGCTATCCACTCACCGGTCGCTGCATTGTGAGCCAAATTGGCAACTAACTGTTTTCGTTCAACCGGCCCGATTTGCTTGTAAATAAAAGAACCATCGCGACTGATGGTTAATTTCAAAATATCACCTTCAACCAGTTTTGATTTTGAAGCATAATTGGCCGGGATATTGTATTCAATACCGTCTCCGGCAATCATTTTTTCGCCGGTAAACACGCCTTCAACGATTCTTTCCTGGCCATTAGAAGCGACAAAACCTTCACTGGCTTCCTTGGTTTCCAATAAACTATCCAATAAATCAGTATTATCAAAATTCTTTTCGCTTAACAAATTAAGCGCTTTTTTTATATTATTTTGGGTATTTTCCAAAACATCTTTAAGTAAATCCAAATGACGCTGGATATCCGCTTGATCAAAATCCGGTTGTTCAATTTCTTCTTTCTTTTTATTTTTTTTACCTAACATTTTATTTTTCCTTCTTTATTTTATGATTTTTCTTTATTTTTTATTTTTGATAAACGTATACGGTTGCCATCTTTTCCGGTTTATCAACTACTTTTGGCTCAAAGCCTGGCAAAGAAAAAGCGTAAGAAACTATCCGACAACCGGGCTTAAGCTCTTTTTTAAATTTGGGGCTTAAGCGCTCCATCGCCTGAGTTGACAAAAAAGTACAGATAACATCGGCCTGGCTTAAATCTTGGGTGAAAAAACTACCATATTTTAATTTAGCCTTTTTACTAAGACCCAATAGCTTTATTTTAACCCAGGCTAAAAAATATGGCAAGAAGGCAAATTCAAACCCCGTAGCCAAAGCGCCAAATTCCGAAGCGGCAATAATAATAATCCGCCCGTCACCCGCGCCCAAATCATAAACGATTTCGCCCGGCTTCACTTCGGCTAATTTGAGCATTCGCCGAATATCTTTTTTCCATAAAGGCACCCAAGGGGCTGCTGAAAATCCGGCCAGCGCCAGCGTACCTAAAATTAAAAAAATTACAATAAAAAATACCACCCAAAAAACAAACATTAAATCTGACATATTTTCTATAAAGTCCTTTCTATTGGCGGACTGATATTGTCTGCCTTATTTAAGCCTAAACGACTTCTTTCGGAAATTTCTGATTCAACTTTCCTTTTGTCCGAACCGTATTTCCAGCGAGAAAATTGTTTGATATCGTCAATCATTTCCAAATCGCCAGAAATTGGCGGAAAAGTATGAATATTAAAGGCTTTTAAGGGCTGATTATCAACCAAAAGCCGAACGTAAGCATTATAGCGCTCAATATTTAACAAGTCATACTCGTTAACCACCGGTGCCATTTGCTTGGCAATCACCTCGGTATCATCAACGCCGATTCGAAACGAAATCAAAGTACCGACGTTGCCAAAAATTGAATCTTTAATTTTATTGCCATAGCTTTTGCCTTCCGGCCCACTGCCTTGAGTCAGCTGACCGATATATTGATGGCCTAAGGTCAAATTCAATTTGTATTTTCTGGCTTCAGCCAAAATCGTTGAAACGCTGTCGGTGATAAAATTCTGAAACTCGTCGATATATAAATAAAAATCTTTGCGCTGATCTTCGGTAATATCGGTTCTGGTTAAAGCGGCCATTTGCAGTTTGGCTACAATAATTAAACCTAACAAATTACTATTGACTTCGCCGGTAGTACCTTTGGCCAAATTAACCAATAAAATCTTTTGATTATCCATGATATTACGGAAATTAAAACCGGATTTTGGCTGCCCGATAATATTTCTGATCATGGCGTTTTCAATAAATCGGCCGACTTTGGAAATCAAATAACCAAGCATTTCTGATTTATGAAAATCCGAGGTTTTAGCCATTTCTTGCTCCCAAAATGAGCGAACCATCGGGTCGGTTACTTTACTGAGTTTGTATTTTTGAAATTCTTTATCCGTAAAAATTCTGGGAATTTCGGCAATCGTGCCGGGCTGTTCTTTATCAGCCATTAAAGTCAACATGGCATTTCGCATGTTGTGCTCAAACATCGGGCCAATCATTGATGGATCAGTTACTAATTTGTAAAAAATCGAAATCATTTCCTGAATCGCAAAATCCTGTTGCTCGGGCGTTTCGGCTTCGAGCATATTCAAACCAATCGGTCTTTCCGTATCGGACGGATTAAAATAAATCACATCTTCCATTCTTTCTTTGGGAATACAGGGTAAAATACTTTCCACCAAACTGCCGTGCGGATCAATTACACAAACACCTTTGCCGTTTCTGATGTCTTGAATTGCCAAATTACCCATCAAAACGGATTTACCGGTTCCTGTCATACCAATCAAATAAGCATGGCGCCGGCGATCATCAGTTTTTAAATAAATATAACTTTTTTGCCCGCGATAAATATTTTCACCAAGCAATAAACCTTCGGTTGGCAGATTCGGCGCCGGGGGCAATTTTTTGGCAATTAACCAGCGAATAATTGGCGTTTCCAAAAATGGCGTTGGGAAATGATAAATACTGGCCAATTCTTCCGTATTTAAAAGGACTTTTTGCCGGCGTTTAAAATTTCGATAAATAAAATGACTGATTAATTTTTTAGGCGCAATTTTAATGATTTTGAAACTATTGCCGTATTGATAATAATTCAGCTGAGAAAACGAATCAACAATATTACTTAAATATTGTTGCGCCGTCATTTTATTTTGAGCACAAACCACAATTCGAATATTACAATCCAGTCCGGCTTTGGCGGATTTTTGTTCCAAACCTTTGACCAATTCCTGTTCCATCGGTGAAAGTTGCCGAATCGGCCGACTTTTTTCAGCAGCAATTTGCTCAGCGGTTTTATTGCGAAATAAATTAAAAAATTTCAAAAAACTGAAAAAATTAACCTCAGACATGGCTTCAGTCAAAGTTTTTCCTTTTTGCATCCAAACGGCAACTTTGGAACCTTTGGCATGCCAGCGCTTTTTGGCTGAACGGGCAATGATTTGAACGGCGGCGCCATCGCCTTTGGCAATTTTGGTCAGAGAACTCGCCAAAGCGTTCAAAGGATCCGAATTCATAGTCTGATAAGTTTTAATGGGGAAAATGTAACTGCGGGTAAAGCGCAAAAAACCACATAAAACCGTGCCTTGCGGTGAAAAAATAATATAGTCTTCAACTTCCACAATATTGGCTTCGGGATATTGCGCTAAAACTTGCTGTTCCAAATAATCTTTTAAATAGTAAGGGGCAGCCACATAAAAAGAAATTAAGCCGTTTTGATAAACTATTTCCAAAGAAAAATGATCGCTGCGGCCCCAAAGAAAAGATTTTAGACCGCGTTGCGCCCTTAAACCGCCCAAAGTCGAAAACCAGCTTTCCGCCAAAGAAATTTGGCTGCGGACAATTTCAATGGTTTCTTTTTGTTCGGCTGAATCGGCCGCTTCTTTGGGCACAGTGACTAAAAAAACCACCTTCTGAAAAGCGGTTGGCAAATAATTACGACTGCGAAACAAAGCGATAATTAAAATAAAAAGCAAAACCACCAGCAAAGCCAAAACAAAGATATCAATTGATACCCAAAAATATTGCTGGTCAATGATTGCCGCCGGATCAAAAGTAATATAATAACTAGAAGTTTCCGGCACCCCAAATTGGTCCATAGCTATTTTATTTTTATGATTTTATCGGTTTTGATTTTCGCCTCTTGTTTGATAAAAAATTTATTCACCCCGGGAATGATTTTAAGCCATTGAAAAATAAGTTTAAAAATATCTTTGGCCTTAATTTTGGTTTGCTGCATGATTTTTTCGATTTTTGCGGCGGTTTTTTCACCTTCGGTTTTAAATTTTTCCTGGACTTTCGGCTCCATTTTAAAATAGGCATCCTGCAAATCTTCCTCCAAAATCTTTTCAATTTTTACCAAAGTTTCACTTTTGGGCAAAACCACCGGTACCAAAGGTTCAGCCGGCTTTTGCAAAGGAAATCGCTTTTTTGGCTTTTCGGATTCTTGAATTTCTTTTAAAATCTCCTGTCGAATTCGCTCCCGATCCGCTTCAATAATTGTTTCGGCTCTTTCTGGTGCCGGCTTTTGCTCGACTAAAAGAGTTTCCGGACTGGCCGGTATGTTTTTCTTTTCAGGCGTTAAATTTCCTTCAATTGGTTTGGAAAGTTGGTTTGGACTCATAATGCTTATATTATAATATAAATACCAAAGAAAAACAAACGCTTTTCGGTTTTTTCTAAGTATGATATGATAAAGTCAAATCTTAAAAACAAAAATTATGTCTAACCTGCAAAAAATCGAATTTGAAAATTTTACTTGGATTAGTGTTGCTAATCCCAGTGAAGCGGAGCTGACTAAACTGGCTCAAACTTATAAATTTCATCCGTTGGATTTAGCCGATTGCCTTTCAACCAACCAAAGAACCAAAATAGATATCTACCCCAGATATTCTTTTTTAGTTTTTCGCGTGCCGGTTTATAACCGAAAAACCAGAGAAATTTTACCCGCGGAAATGAATATTTTTATCAGCAAAAACTTTCTGATTACTATTCACCATAATGATTTGCCCATATTTTCTGACTTTTTTGGCCTAATGCAGCTTAGTAACGATTCGCGGGAAAAATACAATGAAAAATCACCGGAAAAAATCCTTTATGAAATTATCAATAAATTATTTTTGTACTGTTTTCCCATGATTGATCATTTAAATATCGATTGCAATAACATTGAAAAAGCGATTTTTTCGGGCAAGGAAAAAGAAATGGTTTCCGAAATTTTGATTATTCGGCGAAACATCACTGATTTTCGAAAAATCATGCAAGTTCACAAAACCGTTTTAAAAAAAGCGATTTACAATTTTAAAGAAAGTCCCTTATTTGTCATGAAAAAAACTGATATTTATTTTGAAAGCTTGCTTGATTCAGCCAAAGAAATTTGGGACACTTTGGAAAATCTCAAAGAAACGATTGAAGCCCTGCAGCAAACCAACGAATCACAAATTTCTTTCAAGCTTTCAGACACCATGAGAATTTTAACCATCATTTCCGTTTTCACTTTTCCCTTGACTTTAATTGCCGCGATTTTTGGTATGAATACAATTGCCAGTATGCCGTTGGTTAATAATCAGCTTGGTTTTTGGTATATTATTGGTTTAATGGCTCTGATTTGGTTGATCATGGCAGCGGTTTTTAAAAAGAAAGATTGGCTTTAAAAAAACTTTTCAATTAAAATTAATAGGCCCCTTAATTCAGGGGTCTATTTGACAAATTTTTTAAAATGTGCTTTAATTAGATGTTTAGCCGCTCCTTAAAATATAAAAAGATAAGGAAAGTCCCTAAATAACTTACTTGTTAGGTTTTTTTGGGATTTTCCTTATCAATTGGGTGAAATAAGGAAAAGCTTAGAATAGCAACCGCGCCCAAAGCGCTGTGAGGGATTGAAGTATGAATGATCCTGTCGTCATTGTAGTACCCTGCCGTTGTGGTGGTAGCTATCTTGAGCTGACCTATCCGTGTGGTTGCATCCGGTATGTCGGCAACTACCACAAAAAAGAGTGTAGTGCACCACTGTTTGAACGAGCGCCCCACTTGCTGAATAAGCCATGCGGGGACGAACAAATAATGGCCAGACACAGACCAAAACTGAAACCCGAGGATTGGCGAAAGGAGGTTTAGATGAAGAACTCGCCGACCTGCAAAAAAGTCCCCTGTGCTTGCAAGGGCGGGCACAACCAACTGACGTGGTCTTGTGGCTGTGTCCAAAACACCGGCAACAATCACGCCAAAGGATGTTCGGGGCCGAATCGCAAACCCAATGAGTTCGATGCGCGGTGCGGCCAACCCGGTCCGCCTCGCGACCACCAACCGAAAACCATTTAACCGTGGCCGACTGGCCATAACTAAGAAGGAGTCGCTTATGCTCGAAATCAGCTCCAAAACGAAATGGACGATCCTTGACCTTGGCGTGCCGCTTATCGGCTGGAATGAGGCAGCAGCTGGACTGCTTCACCTCAATCTCGAGAGCAAAGGCATAATCGGGTATCCGGCCCGGTTCCTGGCCGTCATCGGTGAGTTCACCAACGACCAGATCTATGCCGCCCTCGGACTGACGGCGCAATGCCCGACCCCGAGCTTTTCGGTGTGGCATTTCAGCGGCGATAAAGCAAAACTGGAAGCTCAGCTCGCTAGCTTGCCGCCGGCCAACGAGATGGAAATCAAGGCCGATACGCCACCGGATGAAGCCAGCGAAGCCGTTGAGCGACACGGCCGCTGAACCACACCACCCCGCTCTTTACTAAAAACCCAGACTTTAGCTAACGCTTCAGTCTGGGTCTATTTTTTTATAAAATCTATTTTAAAATATTTCTGATTTCTTTGACGCTTTGGACTAAAACCAATTCTTGACGTAAATTGGCCGCGCCGGCAAAACCTTTAACATACCAGGCCAAATGCTTTCGGGTTTCAGTAATCCCCCATTGGCCCTTGGCTTTCTCTGCCAGGGTGGCGTGCTTAATTGCAACTTTTTTAATTTGCGCAAAATCAAACTCCTGATATTTGCCTTTTTTCAAATAATCTTTAACTTGTTTAAAAAGCCAAGGTTTGCCGTAAAGACCTCTGGCTAAACCGACGCCATCAACACCGGTTTTTTCAATCATCAGCTTGGCATCTTCTGGGAAAAAAATTCCCCCATTACCCAAAACCACACCGGAAAAATTTTCTTTGACCTTTTTAATCATTTCGTAATCAATTGGCGCCGTATACGGATTTTTAAACGGTCGGCCGTGAATCATAATGGCACTAATTGGCAAATCGCTGATTGATTTTACAAAATCCAAAGCCGTGACTTTTTCAATACCCGAACGAATTTTAACCGAAACCGGCAAATCAGTATTATCTAAAACTGTTTTAATTAACAAATGACAATGCTTCAAATCGCGCATCATAGTCACACCGCCGCCGTGAGCTACGACTTTTTTAGCCGGACAACCAAAATTCAAATCAATACCGGAAAAACCCAATTTTTGAACAACTTGGGCGGCTTTGGCAAACATTTCCGGCCGCTTGCCAAAAAGCTGGCAGACAATCGGTTTTTCACTTTTGACAAAATCCAAAAGCGCCAGAGTTTTTTTGGAATCATAATGCAGTCCGTCAGCCGAAATCATTTCCGTATAAACCACATCCGCGCCAAAAGACTTACACAGTTGACGAAAAGCCGAATCTGAAACGCCAGCCATTGGGGCCAGCGCGAGAATGGGTTTATTCAATTTTTGCCAAAAATCTTTTTTCATTTATTTATTTTACCATACACAAAATCCGCCAAAGCTTCGGCTGATTTTGGTTTGCCTATTTTTTGGCAAGCGGCTTTCATTTCAGCGACTTTTTGCGGATCAGAGACCAAATCATTAACGGCATTAACCACTTGATCAAAATCCTCAACTTTAACTGCCGCGCCCGCTTGGACCAGATAATTAACATTGTCTTGCTCTTGCCCGGGAATTACTTTATTAATCACCATCGGCAAACCCATGGCCATACATTCCGAAACCGTCAAACCGCCGGCTTTGGAAAAAATCAAATCTGAAACTGCCATTAATTCATGCATATTATCAATAAAACCAAAGGTTTTTATTTTTGAATCTTTATTCAAATCTGATTTATCCAAAGCTTCCTTTAACTCTTTATCCCGACCGGCAACCACCAAAAACTGAACTTGGCCATCGTGTTTTTTGGTAATACCACCAATGATAGTTTCTAAAGCCTGATAACTAAATTGTCCGCCAACAATCAAAATTGTGAATAAATCCGGTTCCAAACCTAATTTCTGAATTAATTCCGCCCTGGGTTTAACTTTAAAAAATTTATTTTCAATTGGAATACCGGTAACACCAATCTGCTCGGATTTAACTTGATAATCCAATAAACATTTTTTAACATTTTCGGTTGAAACAAAATAATAGTTTACTTCCGGCGCAATCCAAAAACTGTGGCAGCCAAAATCGGTCAAAACCATTGAAGACAAAATATTGATGATATGTTTCTTTTTTGAATGCGAAACCAAAAGCATTGGCAAAGGATGAGTGGAAATAATAAAATCCGGTTGAAATTCCTCAATGAAAGGGATAAACTTTCCCTCAATTGCTAGCTGTGACAACATTCGCGGCAATTTTTGTTTGGACTGGTCGTTGTAAGTCCGATAAAGCCAGCCCCAAAGCTCCGGGGTTTTGGCGCTAACATAGTTGTAACCGTCCACAAAAACTTTTTTGTAAACTTTCATGGCAAAATCAATCACATCGACATTTTTAATTTCAACGTCGGAATATTTTTCTTTGAAGGCTTGCTCAATAGCTTTGGCCGCGGAAACATGACCCATGCCGCCGGTTGCATAAACGATTAAAACTTTTTTAGACATAAACTAATTAAAATTATCAATTAAATCCTGGTAAATTATTATACGAAAAATATTTATATTTTTCAAAATTATTTACAATTTTATGCTTTTGCGGGTTAAGCCAGATATACCGTAAATGATAATTTAAATCTTTTTCGTGCCGAATCAGGTGATCATGAAATGATTTTTGCCAACGAAATTCTGAAAATTGAAATTGATTTTGGCGATATTTTTTAATAAATTGGCTTTTATATTTAAAAAAATTTGGTACGGAAAAATTTTTATTATAATAATGCGAATATTGATGTCCTCGAAGGCGCGATTCCGGAATCGCGCCTTCGCAATTTAATATACGATTAATATCTCGCGAAAATTCCTTTTTAATTGATTGAATAATTTTTGAAATATTAAATTTATAACCCGGTTTAATCAATAAATGAATATGGTCTGGCAAAATGACAAATCCGTATAATTCAAATTTTTTCAATTCCTTACAAAATTTTAAATCTTCAATTAATAAATCACAAAATATTTCTTCTTTAAAAAACGGCAATCTAGCCTGAACAACAATGGTTATAAAATAAACTGCGCCGGGAAAATATATTCTTTTTTGTGAATTTCGATGCAACATAGCACTAATTGGCGCTATGTTGACCCAGCCTTTCGCGAAAGGCTGGGTTGATTTTTAACTAATTATTTCTTTTTTAATTTATAACCTTCCGGCGAATCTTCAATAATATAACCTTTTTCCGCTATTTCTTGCCTTAATTTATCTGATTCTTCAAATTTTTTATTTTTCCACAAGGCAAAATGTTTTTTTGCCAGTTCTTCTACTTTTTTTGGAATTTCAATCTCTTTATCTTGACCTAATCCTAAACCTAAAACTTCATCAAAATCTAAAAAGGTGGCAAGCTTATCTTTGTTATCCAATCCAGATTTCAAAAGATCCCAGACTATAGCCAATGCTTTGGGAATATTAAAATCATCTTTTAATGCTTCAATAAATTTATCTTTAAATTTATCATTTATTTTTCCCTTTTCATTTCTTTTTTTATAATCCAAAACTCTGCCGCGCAGGCCAACCAAAGAAGTTTGGGCCGCTGCCAAAGATTTCCAAGTAAAATTCTGTTTAGAACGATAATGCGCCTGCAAAAATAAATAACGCAAAGCCAGTGGATCAAAACCCTTAGCCTTAATTTCTTGCAAAGAATAGCTGGTGCCGGCTGATTTAGCCATCTTACCCCCATCAACGGTTAAATGCTCGTTGTGGAGCCAATAATCAACGAATTTAACCCCATTAGCGGCCTCGGACTGGGCAATCTCATTGGTATGATGAACTGAAATGTGTTCTACTCCACCCATATGCAAATCAATCGTGTCGCCAAGCAATTTTTTGGCCATGGCCGAGCATTCAATATGCCAGCCCGGGAAACCCCGGCTCTCTTCAACCAAAGCTGACTTAAACGGGCTGGGCCAAGTTTGAATCGCATTTTTGTGAACCCCAGCTTTAAAAAACCACAAGGCAAAATCCGCCGGTTGTTTTTTATTTGGATCAGAAACTTCTCCTTTACCTGATTCGGAAATATTTTTTGCCAAATCTTGTCCGGATAGCGCCGTATAATTTTTGGCTTTGGTGATGTCAAAATAAATCGCTAAATCGGTTTGATAAGCAAAACCCTTATCTAAAAGCGTTTGCACCATTGCCTGCATTTCTTTAATGTATTCAGTTGCCTTTGGTTTTTTCCATGGCTCTTGGCAGTTTAACTCTTTGACATCTTGCTCAAAAATTTTAATATATTTATCGGCAATTTCTCCCGGGTTGAGCCCCTCGCGCTTGGCGCCCTTTTCCATTTTATCCTCGCCTTCGTCCTCGTCGCTGGTCAGATGGCCGACGTCAGTGTAATTTCGAACAAATTTAACCTGATAACCTAAATATTTTAACGACCGAACAATTAAATCCGCCATGACCATGGCTCGTAAATTGCCAATATGCTGGGTCCAGTAAACCGTTGGGCCGCACTGATAAAAAGTAACCACTTTGTCTTTAAGTGGCTTAAATTCGTCTTTTTTTCTGGTTAAAGTGTTATAAATTTCAAGTGATGTCATAGAAGCATTTTAACAAAAAAAATCAAAAAAGAGAAGGCAGACTATCTCCTTCTCTTTTTTGTATCATTGAAAAATTGATGATTACTTATCTTGCTTACTTACCTGCCTGCCGGCAGGCAGGTCTTGCTAAAAACTTGTCTTGCTTGGCTACTGCCACTCTTTGCCCTGTCGCACCAACAAATCCTCGGCTTTTTCCGGCTCAGCCATCAACTCTTTAACCGCTTTTTCCATTCGCACACCTTGTGAACCTTTGATTAAAATCAAATCACCTTCGGCAATTCGGTCTTGCAAAAACTTGGCCGCTTCCAAACTATTTTTAAAATTAAAACAATTGTCTTTACTCATTCCGGCTTTTACCGCTCCGCGAACAATATCGCGGGAAATTTCACCAACCGTGATTAAATAATCAATTTTATAATCAAAAACCGCTTGGCCCAATTCCTGATGAGCCTGCTCGGTATAGCTACCCAACTCAAGCATATCACCCAAAACTGCGTATTTTTTATGATGCTTATCCAAATTTATTTCGCTAAGCTGATGCAAAGCTTTTGCTGCCGCTAGCGGTGAGGAATTATAAGTATCATCTATAATTAAAGTATTTTTGATGCCTGAAATTATATGCATCCGGCCTTTGGGCGGCTCATAGGTTTTTAAGCTTTCAATAATGGTGTGGAGATTAATTTTATAAACCAAGCCAACGGCAATGGCAGCCAGCGCCGTTAAAACTAAATGCTCGCCCAAAACCGAAGGCAAAAGCACGGGCACTACGCTACCTTTATGATTTAGCTTGAAACTAATACCCTGAATTGTACTGACGTCTTTATAATCAACTTCATGGCTGACGGCAATTTCACTGGCCCTAACTTCCGCTTGCGGAATTAAACCAAAAGTTAAAACCGTGGCATTGGTATTTTTTTTCATTTCAAAAACCAATTTATCGTCCTGATTTAAAATCGCAAAACCGGATTTGGGTAAAGCTTTAATTAAACTGCCTTTTTCTTTGGCCACTTCCTCTAAAGTTTTAAAAAATTCCAAATGAACCGGTGCCACCGCCGTGATAACACCGACCTTAATCGGTAAAAAGCCGGTCAAATATTTAATATCACCCGGATGGTCCGCGCCCATTTCCAAAACTAAAATTTTTGGATAATTTTTATCAGTTTTAATTAATAAACCAATAGCCTTGGCAAAAACCACAACCCAACCAATTAATGATTTGCCGGCCGCTTTGGCATTGATAATTGTCAAAGGAATGCCAATTTCATTATTATAATTTTTAATGTTTGTTCTGACGTTAAATGAGGAAGCCAAAACCGTATAAATCGCTTCTTTGGTTGAAGTTTTACCGACGCTGCCGGTAATGGCAACAATTTCGGGCTGATATTTAGGAACGATTTTTACGGCAAAAAAACGGAGTATTTTTTTAAGTATTTTTTTCATTGTATCTTTATTATTTTTTAAGCTTAATAATCTGGTGGTATTTGATAATAGTTTAACAAAAATTGAGCAATCTGACCAAATAACGGCGTACTACTGTCTTCGGCAAACCTCACACCTTTGGGATTATTCAACATGGTTACCATTACAAAGGCTGGTTTGGAAATCGGCCCGAAACCAGCAAAAGTATGGATAGTTTTGCCGCCATAACCGCCACCGGGTGCCGCCACCTGGGCCGTACCGGTTTTACCGGCAAAATAATAGCCTTTATTACCTGCTTTTTTACCATAACCGTGTTCAACGACCGAAGTTAACATACCAGTTAGTACTGATGCGGTTTTTGGTGAAATGACTTGTCTGACAACCTGAGGACTAAAAATTTGTTTTTGGCCATCTGGCTTATCAATTTCAGAAACAACAAACGGCTTGACCAATTTTCCTTCATTAGCGATTGTGCCAAACGCCGCCACCAGCTGAATTGGCGTAACCATGATACCCTGACCAAACGAAGCAGTCATGCCATAAATTTCGCCCGATTTATCCAATGCCGAAAGATCACCGGCGACTTCTTTGTTCAATTGAATTCCGGTAACTTTACCAAAGCCAAAATTCTTCAAATAATTTTTAAACTTTTCTTTACCAACCTTTTGTTCAACAAAAATCGCGCCGGTATTCAAAGATTTTTCTAAAATACCAACCATGTTGGTTATACCATGAGCCTTGAGATCGGAATTTTTAATCGTAAATCCGCCAACCTTAACTTCACCTTCGTCGTTGTAAGTCGTTTCCGGAGTTACCGCCCCGCTATCCAGACCAGCTGCCATTGAGATTGCTTTCATCACTGAACCAGGTTCGTAGGCCTCAAATATCGCCGGATTATTAAATTGGTTTATATCTTTTACATCTTGATAATTATCCGGATCAAAATCCGGCACACTACACATGGCTAAAATTTCACCGGTTGGTTTCATCACAATCACACTGCCGCCGTCAGCGCCGAATCGATCGGAAAATTCATTTAGTTTTTGACAAGCAAAAAATTGAATCTGTCGGTCAATGGTCAAAATCAAATCCGATCCGTTTTCAGCTTTTTTGACCGAACGACTGCCGATTGTAATAAGCGAACCTAAAGCGTCTTTAGCCGATTTCATCAAACCGGCTTGCCCAGAAAGCTCTTTATTAAAATAACCTTCCAGACCGTATTGACCGATTTTTTCATTGTCTTTAAAACCAACGAAACCAAAAATATGACCACCAATTCCCTTTTCCGGATAAAATCTAAAATTTTCTGAAACAAAACCAATCCCGGCTAAATTAAATTTTTTAATCTCATCAACTTCTTGTTTGGTGATTTTATGTTTAATCGGTTCATAAGGATCATCTCCCTTGCTTAAACGAATAAGCAAGTCAGCCGATTCTTCCTCGGTGAATTTTAAAATTTTTCCCAAAGCCTGAGCCACAACCTCTGGTTTTTTGATTCTGACCGGTTCAGCATAAACTAAATAATAATCACGATTAGTGACTAGCGGGAAAAGTTGATCTTTTTCCTTGGCATAAATTGAACCGCGATCTGGCATTAAATCCTCAGAAACTTCATGCTCTGCCGAAGCCATGGTTTTGTAAAAAGAACCTTGCCAAATCTGCAAAATAAACAAACGAACAATGATAGCCAAACCAATCAAAAAAATTACACCCAAGATGCAAAAAATTCTAATATCAATGTTTTGTTTTGGCCCTCTTTGATTTTTGAAAAAAGAAATTGCCATGGAAAAAGTAATTTTTTTCAATTAAACCCCGCTACAGACTCAAACGGGGTCAATTGATTTAAAATTTTAAAATATTTTTATCGAGCCAAAGCGACTGAATTGTCGGAAATAAATTCGGTCTTATTAACCGCTACCATGCCTAAAGAATTAACTTTGTCTTTAATGGCGCCAACTGACTGTAAACTTAAAGTTTGCAAATCCAAATCGGCTTTTTCTTGTTTTAATTCACCCACTTTTCTTTCCAATTCTTTGATTTGGTAACCTTTAGTGGCTAAACTGTTGACTTGGATTAAATAAGTGACAAAAAGCATTACACAAAAAACGCCGATCAAAACGTTGGCCACGGAAAGATTAAATTTTAAGGTGGGCATTTTTTTGGCGTTAAAATAGTTTTTTGACTGGGTTGGTTTTGTCAGATGTGAAAATTTGGTCATATTTTTGTTTTTATTTTATTTAAATTTTTTGAGCGACTCGAATTTTGGCGCTTCTGGCCCTGGGATTTTCTAAAATTTCCAAATCAGTGGCGCTAATTGGTTTTTTAGTGATAATTTTTAAACTTTTTTTGTGAGTGCATTGGCAAAGCGGCATTTTGGGCGGACAGATACAATCGCGCGATTGAGTGGCAAAAAATTCTTTAACTGTTCGATCTTCCAATGAGTGATAGCTGATTACCACGAGCCGACCGTTTTTTTGCAAAATATTCATAGCGGCTGGTAAAACTGCCGTTAAATTTTGTAACTCTTCATTAACGGCAATTCTGAGTGCTTGAAAAACTTTGGTGGCCGGATTAAATTTTGATTTAGCCCGATAATACTTTTTATAAACTTCACAAACAATTTCAACTAACTGAGCCGGTTTGGTAATTGGCGTTTTTTTTCTAACGTAAACAATTTGGTCAACAATTGGTTTGGCTAAACTTTCTTCGCCAAAATTTTTAAATATTTCAATTAACGCTTTTGGACTGCAGGAATTAATAATTGTTTCGGCCGTGGTTTCAGACTGAGCGCCAAAACGCATATCGAGTGAACCTTCGGCCAAAAAAGAAAAACCGCGATTATGATCTCTCAGCTGACCGCTGGACAAACCCAGGTCAAGTAAGATTCCTTTAACTTTAGTAAATTTATTTTCTTTAACAATTTGGGCAAGATCGGAAAAGTTTCCTTTGGCAATAATTAAACGGCCTTTATGATTTTTAATTGCTTCCTGGGTTGTCTGAATTGCCAACGGATCCAAATCAATGCCTAAAACCTTGCCGCTTGGTGCTATTCTTTTTAATAATTCTTCAGTGTGACCACCGCCGCCCAAAGTACAATCAATAAAATTATCACCCGCTTTTGGCTGCAAGTAATGAATTACTTCTCCAAGCATTACTGGCTGATGAAAATTTCTCATAGCTTAAACCCCTAATTCGCCTAAAGCTTCGGCGATATCACTACTTTTAGTTTCAGTTCCTTGTTTATACTTTTCCCATTTTTGTTTGTCCCAAATTTCCAAACGGTTATAAAGCCCGGCGATAATCACTTCCTTGGCCGCACCGGCGTATTGGCGCAAATAATCGGGAATCAGCATTCGGCCTTGTTTGTCGATTTCCACATCCATGGCACCGGCTAACATTAAGCGAGAAAATGCCCGAGTATTGGCTTTGGAAATTGGCAAAGCCGCCAGCTTTTCAGCCAGCTTTGCCCATTCCTTTTTGGTGTACAAAAAAAGACAGTCATCCAAACCCTTGGTTACCACTGCCCCTTTGGCCAATTGTTGCCTAAACTTAACCGGAACGGCTAAGCGGCCTTTTTCATCGATATTGTGTTGGTATTCACCAATAAACATAGATGTCTTTTCCAGCGCCCGATTTGGGCGACAAAATTAGGAAAAACTTATTAAATTACTTAGCTTTATTTTGGTTTTTTACTTTATTTTTGCTTTTTCGTTTTACTTTTTTAATTTTTGGCTTATCCACCCACTTTAGCAGTTATCCCCACTTCCATCCACTTTCTACCACTACAATTCCATTTTACACCACAAAAACACCACTGTCAACCACTTCACAACTAAATAAAAAAATGGCGTTTTAAGCCATTTTTTAAACTAAATTTGTCAGTTTTGTCAAGATTATTCTCTGCTCTGTGGATAAATCTTAATTTAGCTTTAGCTTTTTCCTAATATGATCAACTACTTCACTCAAATCGGTTTTGGCTTTAACCAGGTATTCATACTCGCCAACCGCGGCAGCCTGCTCTAAAGAACCCTGATCAGCCAGATTGCTTAAAATAATTACCGGCGTATTTTTTACTTCGGGATGATTGGCAATTTCATTTAACACCGTTAGACCATCAATGTCAGGCAATAAAATATCTAGCAAAACTAAGTCCGGTTTTTCTTTGGGTAAAATATCCAAAGCCTGCTGGCCGGTTTCGGCTTTGATAACCAAAAAACCTTCATCGGTTAATTTTTTATTCATTAAAAACAAAAGATCACGGTCATCCTCAACGAGTAGTATTTTTTTGCCGCTCATAGATAAAACTAAATTATGGATTAAGGCTATGGCCTAATTTAATTATTATTAATATCCTCAAAAGAACAAACTTTCTTTTCCTCGTTAAAATAAAATCTTTTTTTAATCTCATTTCCCCTCAAAACATCAGGGTACCAATATTTATCATCATCCCACATTTGATCGTAAGGAATTTGATCAAAATAAAACCATTGCGGCAGACATTCTTCGGATTCAACCGGCTCACCTACAAAATCACGGCAAAAATAAATATGACAACGGGTATTCCAATCTTGTAAACTTTTTGGCCAAACAAATTCAATAAACCCAAGCTCTTTTTTTTCCTGCAAAATCAAACCGGTTTCTTCTTTTATCTCTCTAATTAACGATTCCTCGATACTCTCGTTTGGCTCAACTTTGCCGCCCGGTCCGTTCCATTTATCAACCCCAAATCCCCTTTTCTTTTTTACCAGCAAAACTTGATTTTGGCTATTAATAATATAGCACAAAGTTGTAATGATTTTAAAATCCACAAAATTATTTAGAAATAACTACTTTAGTGCCAATATCAGCCCAATCATATAGCTGTTTAGCTTGACCAATACCAAGCCGAATACAGCCGTGAGAAACCGGCCGACCTAAGTGGTTCGCCCCTTCTTTGGTACCGTTAGGCCATTCGGGCAATTCATGAAAGGCATCAGCGCCATAAAATTGCATCCAATAAGGCATCCAAAGCCCGGCCATTTTTGACCAAGCCTTAAGATTTTTTTTATTGATCGAAAAAGTACCAACTGGCGTTGGCGTTGAGGCCTTGCCGGTAGAAACTATAAATTCATTGAGTCTGACCGGACCCAGAAAATAATTTAGTCTTTGTCTGGATAAACTAACCTCAATTCTTTTTTCCAGTTTTACTTTACCGGGTTTAGCCGGATCCAACTGTTGTTTAAATTCTTCGCCATCAACCAAGCCATTACCGTTAGAATCTTGATTTTTTAAATCAGCATGCAAGGCCAGCTCATATCCGTCACTTAAACCATCGTTATCTGAATCAACTGTAATCAATCTTTTATCTTTATAAATTGGCGAATAACCATTAATTAGCTCCAATTTATCGGCAAAGCCGTCATCATCTGAATCAGCCTTGTTTGGATCGGTATAATAGATTTTCATTTCTTGCTCGTCAGTTAAACCGTCGTTGTCTGAATCTTGATTTGGCAAATCTGCCGCAAACGCCAAAACCGGCAGCAATAAAAAGAAAATGCCAAAAATAACCGCAACTTTTTTTAAAGTAATATTTGGTTCTTTGTCGTAGAATGGCTCAATAATGCTTTTTAGTTTGGCTTTTTTAATTTTCTTTTCAGCCACATCTGCCAATTCGGCCAAATCTTTAAACTCAGTAAGTTTGACTTGAGCAATAGGAATTTTTAACGCCCAAGCTAAAGTATTGGCCGTAGTGACACCGATTCGCAAGGCCGTAAACGGGCCCGGACCTGAAACTACTACTAACCCTTTTATTTTTTTCAAATCTAAAGATTGTTTTTTTAGCAAAATATCAATTTGACCCAAAATCTTTTCGGCTTGGCGATAGGGTGCAGCCAGCTGTTTTTTGGCAATCATTTTTCCGGCTTTAACCAGACCAACAATTACCTGCTTTTCATCAGCGGTGTGAATTAACAAAATCATAAATATTTTTTAAACCAACCAGTAGTAATTAGATTAATTTCTTTTTGAAACTTACCGCCCGGATCGTCTTTACCGCGCCAGGTGTGCGGTGCACCAGGGATAATAATAAACTTTTTTGGTCCTTTGACTAAGCGATAAGCCATTTCTGAATGTTTTAAAGAAACACTATTGTCTTTAGAACCATGCAAAATTAAGGTGGGAATTTTAATCTTTTTTACCCAAGCTGGCGTATTGTGTTTTAAAATATCAAAATAGTAGTCAATTTTAATTTTATAAACTTTTCCAGTTCTGGCACTACGAATCTGAAAGTAGCCGGTTTTTTTGGCCTCATCAAGCTGAAGCATAATAATTTTTCCCAAGTTAGTTTGCCCGCCGCCGCGAAAAATCACACCGGCCCAATCCGCCAAAACTTTTACTCTTTTATCACTTGGCGCATAATGTAAAATCAGCTGACCGCCCAAACTATGACCGACTAAACCAATCCGATTTTTATCAACTGTTTTATTTTTAGAAATAAAATCAATAACCGTTTTAAGGTCATTTAAATATTGAGCAAAGGTAATGTCTTCCAACTTACCGTAGCTTTTGCCCACGCCATTGCCAAAATCAAACCTAAATGCCAAAATTCCCTGTTTAGCCAAGCTCGAAGCCAGACTTTTCAAATGCGCTTGATCTTTATAACCTTTAAAGCCATGACAAATAATCACTGCCGGATACGGCGGCTTGGTTTTAGGAATATTAAAAACCCCAGCGATTTTTTGGCCACGGTTATTTTTGAAAATAATTTTTTTTTCCATTATGATGCTTTTGCCGTTTTATCAACGACTACAATTTTTCGGCCTTCCAAAATATCATATAAAAATTTATCAGTGATATCTTGGCGGTATTTGAATTCTTGGTAGCTCATTGCCGTATAATTCACGCTTCGACCGATTTCCCGCTCAAAATCACGGACAATTTTGGCCAAGGTTTTTCGATTAATCATACCAACCAGCAATAAGTCGGTTTGACTGCCTTCCAAACCGACAAAAATTCCGGTTAAAATAAAAAGCTTAAGCTGAGAGAGCTTTTCAATTTTACTGACAAAATTCTTTTCCAAAAGCAACTGGGCTTTTAAAAGCAAAGCTTTAAGCTCGGGATACAAAATAAAGTCCGTATCGGCCAAAAAATATTTTTTACTGCCGGCTTTTTCCTTGCCACCCTTGGTCGACTGTTCGGTTTCTTCTAAATTGATTGATTTAATAATACCAACACTTTCCAAATTATCGATTTCCCGACGAACCGAATTAAGCTGGGTACCAAGCTTTCTGGCCAACTCTCTTAAATAAAAAGGTTGAGCCGGATTATTCAAAAACAGCCGCAAAAGCTTTACTCTGGTCTTTGAACTAAATAATTGTTCAAGCATTAAATTATCTCCTATGTTTTAGGGATTTACGTCTTAGGACTATTTATAGTATAATATAAACATTAATTAGTGACAAATCAGCACAAAAAATGGATTATTTAGAGACTAAAATCAATCAGCTGGTAGTTGAACGTCCGGGCAAATCAAAAAGCTTTGTCAGGACATTTTCGACCAAGCCAACCCGAGATTTAGCCGGCAAAGTCGGAAAAATATTCGGCCTGATTGAAATCTATTCAAACGACGAACAGGTGGCAAAATTAATTGACCTGATAATTGAAGAATTAAAAAATAATTATTACTACCAAAAAAGTAATTTTGCCGATGATAAATTTTTAAGCGTTTCAGAAAAATTCGAACTGACTTTAAAAAAAACCAATCTGGCTATCGCCGCTTTTTTGGAAAGTGAACAAATTTTACTGGATTTGGATAAAATCAATATCATTATTGCCGTGGTTTTTAACCAAGAATTGCATTTTGCCGTTGTCGGTAATGTCGGTGCGATTCTTTTTTATCATACGAACCTAGACACTTACCGAATTATTAATATTTTAGATGCTTCCGTTCCCAATGCCACTTCGCCCGATCCTTTTCGGCTTTTTGCTCAAATTATTAGCGGTAAAATCAAGCCCCGTGATATTTTATTTATTGGCACTGCCAATATTTTTGATTATTTTTCCATGGATAAAATAAAAAATATAATCACTTCCAACCTTTTGGTCGAGGGCTTAATTGAATTACAAAAAACTCTAGAGCAAACTCCAAAAGAAAATTTCGGCGTCATTACCGCTGAACTTGAACTTTTGGCCTTTGCCGAAAAAAGACCGATTGCAAGCAATCAAGAATTTGATTACCAAAAAGCCGCTAGCCGCGATTCGGTTAAAGAAATGATGAAAACTGAAAAAGAAACCGAAAAATTTTTAACCCCTTCTTTACTGCCGGAAGTAAAAAAATATTTTGTTGCCGGTAAAAATTTATTTGGCGCCTATGCCGGCAAAACCAAAGCCAAAGCTTTTAATTTATATAAAACCAAAAAACCAAATCTTGTTCCCGGCTTGAATTTAAAAAAACCCAGCCTTGATTTTGGCCCGCTGGTACCAAAAATTAAAAAAATCAATCCTTTGGCTAATGTTCATATTAATATTGATCATAAAAAAATCACCCAGCCGGTTTTGGCTTTAGGCCAAAAAATTAATTCTAAATTTAAACATAAACCGATTTGGTCAAAACTTGGCAATATCACCAACAGAATTTTTGGCAATCCAATTAATAAATACAAAAAATTACCAAAGTCAAGCCAGATTTTGCTGATTACCACCATTATTTTAGCCGTCCTGTTTTCTCTAAGTATTTTTTGGCTGGCGGCCAAAAATATACAAGACAAAAAAAATGAAGCTTTCAATCTAGTCTTTAACCAAGCCGAGGACAAAAAAAATGAAGCGGAAGCCAGTTTAATCTACCGCGATGAAAATCAAGCCAGACAATTTTTGGTTGATGCTAAAAATATGATTTTGGCTTTGAAACCAACCACCAAATCGCAAAAACAACAGGTTTGGCTTTTAGAACAAGGAATTGAAGAGCAGCTGGCCAAGCTGCGCCATATTATTGAAGTGACCGAACCGATTCAAATCGTTAATTTCCAAAATTTAGACAGCCAGGCTAAAATTTCTAAACTCGCTTTATTGTCGGGCAGAAATGTCTACACTCAAAACCAAAATAATCAGTCAATTTATAAAGCAAATTTGAGTTCCAGAATAATGTCTGCGATTTTAACTCCTGATTTGGATACTGCTGTTTTGGACCTGGGCGCCAGTGTAAGTGAAAGTGAATTAATCCTTTTAAATTCAAAAAATCAGGCTTTTAAACTTGATCCCAAAACCGATTCTTTGCAAAAAATAAAAATCAGTTTCGAAGCTAACGCCGCCATTGCCGATTTAACCGCTTTCAAGGGCCAAATTTATACTCTGGATACAAAAAACAATAAAATCAACCGCTATACCAAAGACAAAAATGAATACACCAAAGTCAACAGCTGGATTAAAGACGATACTAATTTAGCCGACAGTTCTTCAATTGCCGTTGACGGCTCGATTTATCTTTTAAAAAAAGACGGCCAAATTCAAAAACTGGAAAATGGTAAAATAATTACCAGCTTTAAAACCAATGTTATTGATCCAAAAGTTCAAAATCCGACCAAACTAAAAACCGATGAATTTTCCAAATACTTATACTTTATAGACGGGCCAACTAAAAGAATAATTGTTATGGACAAAGAAGGAAAATTGATTAATCAGTATTTTTCCAATTCCTTTGATGACTTAAAAGACTTTGTGGTAATTGAAAAAGAAAAGAAAATTTATATTTTAAACGGCAATTCAATATTTGGCGTACCAACCGAACACCTCAAATAATCAAATAAAAAGTAGGGACGCCCAATTGGGCGTCCCTACTTTTTATTTGGTCTGATTGAATTGTTATTTCAAAGTGACTTTACCACCAGCTTCTTCCAAGGTCTTTTTAATCTTTTCCGCTTCTTCTTTCTTTACACCTTCTTTGACCACTTTTGGCGCACCGTCAACTAAATCTTTGGCTTCTTTTAAGCCTAATTCAGTAACGGTTCTGACGGCTTTGATGACATTGATTTTATTGTCACCGGCAGCAGTCAATTCGACGGTAAATTCGCTTTTTTCTTCAACTGGAGCGGCAGCGGCGGCAACAGCCATGGCAGCGGCTGGAGCGGCAGCGGAAACACCGAATTTTTCTTCTAAAACTTTAACTAAGTCGGCTAAATCAATCACTGACATTTTTTCAATTTCTTCAACCAATGATTTGAATTTAGCGGGGACTTCAACTTTTTTTTCTTCTGACATAATTTTATTCTCCTTAAAATTTATTATTTTAATTATTAATTTTTAGTTTCTTTAATAGCATTTAAAACGTAAACGAAGTTTCTCAAATTTCCAGCCAAGACATTGGCAAAACCAGAAATCGGCGCTTTGATTGAACCAAGAACTTTGGCCAATAAAACTTCTCTAGCTGGCAATAAAGACAATTCAATGACTTTTTCACGGCTGATAAATTTACCTTCCAATACGCCGCCGATGGCTTTTAAGGCTTCATGCTCTTTGGCAAAACTGGCAACAATCCTTGCCGGAGCAACTTCATCTTCAACACCAAAAACCAAAGCAACGCCTTCGCTTAGAGTCTTTGGATCAACATCAGTGATTCCGGCTTTCTCAAAAGCTACCTTCATTAAGGTCTTTTTAGCGACAAAATAATCGACCTTTTCTTTTCGGCAATTTTTTCTTAATTTTTCAATGTCTTTAACTTTGAGTTTTTCAAAGTTAACAAAAACCAAAGACTTGCTCTTTTTGAGCCGTTCAACTAAGTCCTTGATCGTCTGTTCTTTTTGTTGTCTAGTTTTAGGCATATTTTTTAGCTTGTTATTAGCTTTTAGCTTGTGGCCTTTATTTCTAAAAACTACAAGTCAAAAGCCAAACAAAAAACTGTGGTAAAACCACAGACTGATAACTAAAAGCTAATTCTTTAGCTAGATGGCCTGCGCAGGGTTAGATTTTGGCTAATTTAAGCAATTTTGCCCCCACGGTCTGTGGTCTAAATTAATTGTATTTAAATAATACAGCAGTTGAAGAAAAAAGTCAATATTATTCAACAATTGTACCTTTAAAATCCTTTTGATTCAAAAAGTTGCCTAAATTATTCAAGTCACTCCCCTTCATTACTACTAAATTTATGCCTGATTTATAGGCCAAACGGCTGCCAACCGGATCAAATGGCACATGAGCACCCGGTACCCATTTGCTACCAACCAGCTTTAAAAAATCTTGCCAGACCATTTTCTTTTGCGGTTTGGCATCCTTAAACTTGCCGGGGTCTTTATCATAAACATAAGTGATGTTTGAAAGATTAATGACGGTTTTAGCACCAAAAGCAATCGCTGCCAAAACTGCGTCTTTATCCGAAGAAGAACCCGGTTTGTAACCGGCACCAACAATAATTTTTTTATTGGTTTTAATTTTTTTACCGGGATTTGGCAAAATGCTTTCGTAAGCCAAATCACCAAAAATCGCACTAACCAGCTCGGCATTAAGCTTGGTAGTGGCAATACCAATCCAGTCCAAATCGCGGTCTTTAACTTTTGAAAAAGCGATTTTGGCGGCTTTTTGATAATTCCGGCAAGTATTACCCCCGCCGCAAATTAAAACCACCCGATTGCCTTTTTTAATATAGCCTAAAATCAATTGTCTGAATTTTTTTAAAAAATTTACATCAACTCCGTCCGGTGCGATCAATGAACCACCCAAAGACATGACTAAAGTTTTATTTTTGGCCATAAAATTTATTTTAAATATTTAGCTTTGGCTTTGGCATGTTCTTCATTGGTTTTACTGTAAATTACCTGACCGTCTGGCGTGGTTAAAAAATAATAATATTGATTTGGTGTTGGGTAAATTGCCGCTAAAATTGCTGACATACCGGGATTACAAATCGGACCGGGCGGCAAACCTTTATGCTTGTAAGTATTATAAAGATTATCAACACTGATATCTTTGTAGGTTGGCCGCAAAGCGTTATCACCGGTGACATAATTTACAGTCGCATCTGATTGCAACGGCATACCAATTTTTAGCCGGCGGTAAAAAATATCCGCTACCATTTTTCGATCAACCTCGGTTGAAACTTCTTTTTCAATCACTGATGCCAAAGTGACAATATCGTGAATGGTTTTACCTTGCTTTTTTATTTCTTGTCTTAATTCGGCTGTAAATTTTTTATCAAAATTATCAAGCATTTTTGCGACAATATCTTTGGCGGTGGCATCGCGATAAATCCGGTAAGTATCAGGAAATAAATAGCCTTCCAAATCTAAATTTTTTGGTTTGGTTTGTAAAAATTCATATTGATCCCACCAATCGGCTTTTTTTTCAATCACGCCGTAAAAATCATCGGCTGAAATAATATTATTTTTTACCAAATAATCAGAAACGTCCTTGTTATTCCAACCTTCAATAAAAGTCAGGCTGACTTCTTTGCTTAAATTGGTATTGCCTTTACTTAAAATTTTGGCCACTTGTCGAATGCTTAAATTCCCGGCCAAATCATATTCACCCGGCAAAAGACTGCTGCTGATGCCGCTTAGCCAAACATACATCTCAAAAACGATAAAATTATTTACCAAACCGGCTTTAGCCAGCTCCTGGCTGATTTTAGTACTCCCCCAACCTTCGGGAATAATAAATTTACTTATATTGCTATTGTTTGAATTTGGCGCATCAATATCATAAAAATAATAAGCCACACTCCCACCGGTGACCAAAACTCCAACCAACAAAATTAAACTAATTACTTTTTTAAGCATTTTTTAAAGTTAAAAATTATTTTTCAATTTTAATCGGACCGCGCCATTCTTTTTGGACCTGCAAATACCTTTCTGGCGTACCAGTATCAAACCACTGGCCACTGCCAATAAAACCAAAGAGTTTGCCAGCTTTAGCTAAGACCGGAAAAACATCTTTTTCCAACATTACAAATTCTTGATTTGGCAAATAATTAAAAATTTCTGGCGAGATAATATAATAGCCGGAATTGGCAAAACTGGAAGGCGCTTTTTCCCGGGTTGGCTTTTCCACAAATTCTAAAATTTTATCACCTGACATTTTTACTACACCCACTTGAGTTGGATCTGGTGCTTCTACCAAAGCAATTGTTACTACGGCTTTTTGATTTTTATGAAATTCAATCATTTTTTTTAAGTCCAAAGCAAACAAATTGTCGCCATTTGACATAAAAAAATCCTGACTGGGAATTTCGTTTTTTTCTTTTAAAAGCAACAATGGACCGGCAGTTCCGCGCGGACGGTCTTCTCTTAAATAAGAGATATCAAAACCGAATTTATTGCCATCTTCAAAATAAGCCACCATTTTATCGGCCAAATAACTGATTGATAAAATAATTTCGGTCACTTTGACATTTTTATAAATATCAAAAACCTGTTCAGTCAAAGTTTTGCCCTGAACCGGGATTAAGGCTTTAGGAATTTCATAAGTCAGCGGGCGCAAACGAGTCCCCTCGCCGCCGGCTAAAATTATTGCTTTCATTTTAATCGGTTTGTTCTATTAAATAATCAATTAATTTATTTTCATTGGGATAATCGGCGATTGGAAATTTATTTCGCAAAATATTTTCCACTTCCGGCTTTGCCAGCGTGCCTTTATAGGGCCTGACTGACCTTAAAGAATCATAAATATCAATCACCGAAATCATTCCGGCCATATTAAAAATTTTTTTGGTAGTGCCGTTTTGTTGCAATAAAGCTGCGACTTCCGGATCTTGGTCAAGGTGGTGCTCAATAAATTCGTCATCAGGATAATTTTCGCCAGTACCCGGCCGGTGATGCCTTAAGGCAATTTCTGAAACGGTTAAAAATTTTTTTCGATCCAAAGAG
>Ga0172379_10002295_pt1 | contig 34343 bp, 28 predicted proteins | sample GrowelOW334metaG_FD_119756 | JGI IMG/M metagenome (GOLD analysis project Ga0172379, IMG submission 119756) | Groundwater microbial communities from an aquifer near a municipal landfill in Southern Ontario, Canada - Groundwater well OW334 metaG | ecosystem: Environmental > Aquatic > Deep... | reverse complement strand
CTATTTTGTTTACCTCATTGCTTCGTGGAGTGATATCAAAGAGATTGACGATGGTCGCTTTATAAATAAAGCGAAGGCCATATGCCTTCAGAGAAGGACTCGGAGGCACTTGGGCTTGGTTCTGCCAAGTGCCGAGCATGTAGATAGCCGAAGCTCGCAGGAAGCTGAGGACTATCGGTCGAGTCGGGGGTATGTGGCTGGGGAGTGTGTTGAAAAAATACTTTAAAAAAGCTAATATTAGTCATGATTTTTACTTCTCACAACGTTAAAGAAACCCAGAAGATTGCCGCTGATTTAGCTCGCAAAATTATCAAGACAAAAAAGGGTGCGGTTATAGCCTTGAAAGGGGAGTTGGGGGCCGGTAAGACGGTTTTTGTAAGAGGTTTTGCTAAAGCTCTCGGTGTAAAATCAAAAATAAAAAGCCCAACTTTTGTTTTGATGAAAAAGTACCCCGTAAAGCTTCGCCACGGGGCAAGTAAAGTTTCTGGCGGAACAAATCTATACCATCTAGATTGTTATCGAATAGATAGTCCCAGAGATTTAAAAATACCGGAGCTGAAAGAAATTTTAACCACGTCGCATAATCATAATATCTTACTAATTGAGTGGGCAGAGAGGATCCAAAAAATACTTCCCAAGAAACGTATTACGGTTCACATTGACCATGTGGATAAAAATGTGAGAAAAATTAAGATAGATAATTTTTAGAACGCAGCTGGCCAAGAGCGTCCTCGCCATAGTTTCGGCGAGAGCGGCCAGCAAGTTATAATATGAAGAAGTTGGTACTTATTGACGGGCATGCGTTAGTCCATCGGGCATTTCATGCTTTGCCCCAAACCTTAGCCTCACCGACAGGCGTTTTAACGAACGCTGTCTATGGTTTTACGGCAGTATTGATTAAAGCCATCAAAGACATAAAGCCGGATTACATCGTGGCTACTTTTGATTTGGCGGGTCCGACATTCCGCCATGAAGAATTTGCTGATTACAAAGCTCATCGCGAAAAAGCTCCTGAAGGATTGCATGAGCAAGTTCCGAGAGTGAAAGAGGTTCTTACGGCTTTTGGAATACCTATTTTTGAAAAAGCCGGTTTTGAGGCCGATGATGTGATTGGTTCTGTTTGTGAGAAGACAAGAAAAATTAAAGACCTTCAGACAATTATTGCCACTGGAGATATGGACACGCTTCAGCTTGTTGAAGATGGCAAGGTGGTGGTTATGACTCTCAGGAAAGGAATAACAGATACAGTTGTATATAATGAAGATGAGGTTATAAAACGTTATGGCATTAAACCGGAACAGATGGTTGATTTTAAGGGATTGAAGGGTGATCCGTCTGACAATATTCCCGGAGTTCCTGGGGTGGGGGAGAAAACAGCATCAGCCCTCATACAAAAGTTCAAAAGTCTTGAACTTTTGTATGAGGCAATTTCCAATTTCCAATTTCCAATTTCCAAAAAAGATAAAGAAAAAATAAAACCTCCGCTTTCAGAGAGGCTTGTTCAAAAACTGATAGAAAATAAGGACCTGGCTTTTTTCTCCAAGAAGCTTTCCACCATCATTAAAGACGTAGATATTGATTTCAAATTAGAAGACGCCGAGTGGCGAAGGAAAATGAAAAAAGAGGAAATTACCCGCGTTTTCCAGAGCATGGGTTTTTATAGTTTGCTCAAGCGCGTTTCCGAAATTGACGGTTCGACTCCTCTTGTCGCAGACGGAGCGGCCGGAGTGCAGACCTCATTTTTGCCTCCGGCAGCAACGGGGCCGAAGGTCAAAGAATTGAAGAATAGTAAAGACATAATTGACCTACTAACTAAACTGACAAATCAAAAAGATTTTGCTCTGGATGTAGTTGAAAACAGCGTTTCTTTTGCTGTTGACCCTAAAGAATGCTTCTCGGTTTCGTTTGAATACTTTTTAAAGAACATGGCCTTGAGTTCTGACCTCAAAATTATTTTAGAGAATCCTAAAATCAAAAAAATAGGCCATGATTTTAAGGCAATTTCTAAATATTTTCTTGATAAGGGAATTCACCTTGGGGGGATAAGTTTCGATTCAAAAATAGCTGAATATCTCATCAATTCAGATCTCAGAGATTATTCTCTGGACAAGGTTTATTTTGTTGAGTTTAAACAAAACATAGACCCTGACCCGAAAAAGAGGCCCGGATTTATTCTCGAACTGAAAGATAAACTTATTGCTAAATTGAGGTATGGTGATACTCTTTGGGTTTTTGAAAAAATTGAATTGCCCCTCGCCATTGTTCTTGCAGAAATGGAGTTAAGCGGAATAAGAATAGATTTAAATGCTATTGCCAAATTGGGGAAAACTACTGCTAAAGAATTAGATAAGTTGGAGAATAAAATACATGAATTAGCCGGTAAAGAATTTAACATCAACTCCCCTCAACAAATGTCGGCTATTCTATTTGAACACCTGAAGATAACCGGAAAACTTAAGAAAACCGGAAAAGGCGCTATTTCTACGGCGGCGCCGGAATTAGAAAAATTATCGGGAGCGCATCCGATAATAGATTTTATATTGAAATACCGTGAACTTCAGAAATTAAAGACGACATATATCGACCCATTTCCGACCCTGATTGATAAGAGCGGGCGTATTTGCACTACCTATAATCAAACAGGTACCACTACCGGCCGGCTTTCAAGCGAAGAACCGAACCTTCAAAACATTCCTGTTCGCACTAATATCGGTCAGGAATTCAAAAAAGTTTTTACCGCATCTCCGGGATATAAATTAGTATCTTTTGATTATTCCCAGATTGAACTACGCATCGCTGCTCACATTTCAAAAGATAAAAAAATGACGGAGGCATTCAAGAGAGGGGAGGATATTCATACTCGGACTGCTGCCGAGATATTTGGCGTTCAGGCTGATAAGGTTACCGCCGGCATGCGAAGACAGGCGAAGGTCTTAAATTTCGGAATTTTGTATGGCATGGGGGTCATGGGATTTCAAAGAGCTTCCGGAGTGGACAGGGCCACCGCTAAAGGATTTATTGATAGATATATGCGTGAATTTTCCGGAGTAGCCAGATATATGCAAGAAATGAAAGATAAGGTCCACCGGGACGGCTACATTACAACAATTTTCGGAAGGCGCAGGCAATTGCCAGAAGCATTCTCGGGCATGCCTCAGCTTGTAAGCCAGGCCGAAAGAATGGCCATCAATATGCCGATTCAAGGAACCGCCGCGGATTTAATTAAGTTATCAATGATACAGATTCACGACCTAATCCATAAAGAAAAAGCCGAAAAAAATGTGAGACTATTATTGCAAGTTCATGACGAGCTTCTATTTGAAATAAAAGACGAACTGATTAAAGAGTGGTCAGGGAAAATAGGAGATATTATGGAAAATATCCATAAGTTTGACGTCCCCTTGATAGTTGACGCTAAGTATGGTAAAAATTGGGCCGAAATGGAATCAACCTAAGATCTATTATATATGCCAGAGTTACCGGAAGTTGAAACAATTGTAAGAGAATTGAGAAAAAAAGTTGTCGGGCTGAAGATAACCGATGCTTGGACTGACCCCGTAAAGCCAGTAAATACTGGCCACGGGGCAAGCTGGCCCAAAATTGAAGAGGAGTTAAAGAATAAGAAAATATTGAGCGTAAGGCGCCGGGCAAAGTATATTATAATGGATATAGAAGGGAAGAAAACTATTTTTATACACCAAAAAATATCCGGCCACCTGCTTTATGGAAAATGGAAGCTAAGCAAAAATGTATGGAAAAGTCAGATCCCCGGACCCTTGAAGGAAGATAGGCAGAACGGATATATTCGCTTTGTGCTGATGCTTAATAACGGCTATCAGTTGGCACTATCCGACCTAAGGCGTTTTGGAAAAGTAATCTTGGTGGACGACGACAAAGTTAAAGATCTTAAGGAAATAAGCGGCTTAGGCCCAGAACCACTGGAGATAAATTATAAAGAGTTTGAGAAGTTGTTCGGAAAGAAAAAAGGAAGAATAAAACAGGTTTTAATGGATCCGACTTTCATCGCCGGAATAGGCAACATTTATGCTGATGAGATACTTTGGGCTTCCGGATTCCACCCATTGTCTAGGGTAGAAAACTTGAATAAAAAAGATTTAAAAAATATTTATAGCCACACTGTCAGAATTCTTAAAAAAGCCATAAAATATAAAGGCTCCAGCATGGATGATTATCGAATTCCATCCGGAGAAAAGGGAAGTTTCCAGGATTTACAAAATGCTTATCAATTGACTGGAGAGAAGTGTAAAAAGAAGGACGGAGGAATAATTGAGCGACTGAAACTTGGCGGTCGCTCTGCTCATTTTTGTCCTAAACACCAAACACTAAAATGACATTATTGGATCTAAAACAAAAAATAAACATAAATAAGGTTTTAATGTTTTTTGGTGTAATTGTCGCGGGATTTTTTATTGTTTTTATTGTTTGGTGGAATAAGGAGATAGTTATCAATAACGGGATAGGTATTATAAATAAAAATGAGACGCTCAAGAGTTCAATTACAGGGCTTAATTGTACTAGTGCCGATGTCAGGTCTTTTGCTGTCATGTTGGCGTCTGACCCTGAGGCTAGGCCTCTTTCTGGAATAAGCCAGGCCGATATGGTCTTTGAGATGCCGGTTGACCCGACTGGCATTACCAGATTTATGGCCATCTTTCAGTGTGAAAAGCCGAAAGAAATTGGTTCAGTAAGGTCGGCTAGAGACGGTTTTATTCCTTTAGCGTCTGGCCTTAGGGCAATATTTGCCCATTGGGGCGGAGAGCATGGCGCTCTTGCAAAATTAGATGCCCATATCATAGATAATGTTGACGCCATGAAATATGAAGGTGAGATTTTTTATAGAAAAGCGGGAGTTCGTCCGCCCCACAACGGATTTACTAATCTGAGCTTGCTTACAAAAACTGCCCAAAATCTTAGGTATGATTTTAAAAATAGTTTTGCTGGGTATCCTCATCAGGATAAAGAGCCAAAGAGGAACTTATCCAATTTGACTGATCAGGTAAGCATAAGTTATCCCGGTTCCCATGCTGTAAATTGGACATATGATTCCGAGACAAATTTATATAGCCGGTATAGGAATGGCAGCGTCGAGATTGATAAAGACAATGGCCAACCGGTTAAAGCTGGAGTTGTTGTTGTTATGAACACAACCTCAAAATTTTTAAAAGAGCAATATATAAGCGTTGATGTCCAAGGCGAAAATGTGGCCCAAATCTATCAAAACGGTGTTGTCGTAAATGGAAAATGGAACAAGGACCCCTCTAAATTAGACAGTAAACTTTATTTTTACGATGATTTTGGAAAGGAAATCAAATTTGCGCCTGGTAAAATTTGGGTGGAAATTGTTATTGAGTAAGTTATTTTTTTGTTATGATTATTTTTCTATATGGGCCAGATAGCTACCGGCTGAAACAAAACAGCCATGTTGTTTTAGATAATTTCCGAAAAAAGCATCCGGGTGGTGTTTTTTTTGGGTTTGATTTATCTGAGCATGGAGAAATAGAAAAAGTTGAGGATGCCGTAAAAAGCGGGTCATTGTTTGGCGAAGTAAAATTACTGGTTTTAAGAAATATATTTTCCAACAAGGTCAGTTCAGATAGAATGGGGGAGTTGATAAAAACCCAAAACCTTCTTAAGGAAAAAGATACGGTTCTCTTGCTTGTTGAGAACCAAGAGGAAAGAGAATTGGCCAAAAACAGAACCCTTTTTAATTTATTAGCCGGAAAAGGTAACGTAGTAAGGAATGTTAAATATCTTGAGGGAGAGAAGCTGGTGAAATGGATAAAAGACGAGTTTGTCTTAAGAAAATGCTCTATAGAACAGGAAGCAATAAAAGAACTGATTGCAACTGCAGGAAATGAAAGTTGGGCTTTGATTAATGAAATTGATAAGCTATGTAACTTCAAAATCGGAGGTGTGGTAAAAAAAGAAGATGTGGTTATTCTCGGCTCTAAAAAAACGGACTTGAACATATTTAATTTTGTTGACGCTATCGCCGGAAAAAACAAGGCGAGGGCTTACGAAATATTATTTAAAGAGATACAAAATAATCGAGATCCTTATTATCTTTTGACGATGATTGTTTACGGCTTTCGGGGGCTGTTGACCGTAAAAGACCTTTCTGACAGAGAAATGTCCTTAGATTCAATAGTTAAAAAATCCCGTCTCCATCCATTCGTGGCGAAAAAAACATATCAGAGTGCGGTAAAATTCAACTTAACCGAGTTGAAAAATATTTATAGGCACCTACTCGATTTGGATACCCGCTCCAAAGAGGGGACACTTAATCTTGTTGACTCTCTTTTTTCGTTTGTCCTAAGCTAATTTATTGCTAAGCAATTTTGCTTGTTTTTTTCTGAAGAACCAGTATACTATCGGCAAGTTCATTACCAACCAGGGAGACAAAAAATGCAATCGAATAAACAAGTCACGATGCCGAATCAGCACCCTTTGATTAACCTGCCTCCAAGCATTATGATAATGCCAAATACTGCATCTCGGATATTTTTGGACGACCGTGAGTCCTCTCAAAAACTTTTGCAGTCTCTTAGGACCGGCCAGTGCCCTTATATTTTTGCGGTAATGTCTGACCCGCGGATAAAGAAGGTTCCGGAAAAATATTACAAGATAGGCGTAATCGCGGAAGCGGAGGCAGACGCTAAGGAATCGGCGATTATTTTAGGGGGCTTGTTTAGAGCCGAGAGTCTTAGTCTTCAAAAAGTTGGAGGTCCGGGTTGGGGCTACTGGATGGCGAAAATCAAAAAAATAGAAGATGAAAACCATGATGACTATTTTGTCCAAGCCCATCAGCAAGTCATGGTTGATGTAATTAAAATCAGAGATTTGCTTGTCGGATTTGCTATTCGAGCCAAGGGGTATTATGAATTTGACGATAGATTAATGATGATGATTATTGATAATTTTGAAAATACCGATTGGGAAGATAAAGATGCGGTAAGTAGGTTTATTTGGGAAACATTGCACTCTATCCCGGATTTGCTTCAAAAAGATAAACAGCCATTTCTTGAAAGCACGAGTTTACCGGAAAGAATTGAGCTATGCGTTAAGAAACTGAAAGAAAGATTGAGGCTTCTGGAGGCACAGAAGCAGGGTGAATTAAAAGACAGGAAAAAAATGAGAAGGGTCAGGAATGTTCAAATTCAAAACCCAAACGAACCAAATAAAAAACAAGACGAGGACGAGTTTGTCAAAGGCGCCCATGCTGACATCAAAAAGCAGTGGGAAAGGTTCAAGATAATTCGCGACTTCATGAATGAAGATGCCAGAGAAGTGATTATGGAAGACCTTGAAAAGTTAAAGTCTTTTGGGTGTCCTCAAGCGAACTCTTACGAGTGGCCTGGGTATATGCGGCGGGTTGAATTTATTATTGGCCTTCCTTGGAAGGAAGAAACTGTTCAGGAAGGAGATATTAGCAAAGTGGCGCAAGTTCTTGACGAAGACCACTATGGTCTTGTTAATGAAAAAGATTCTATCTGCGATCAGGTTGCCCCAAGATTGCTCAATCCCAATGCCAAAGGGTCTATCATTTGCCTTGTAGGGCCTCCTGGAGTAGGTAAGACTTCTTTGGCCAAATCCGTGGCCAAAGCATTGAACAGAAAGTATATCAGAATGTCTTTGGGCGGTATCAGAGACGAGGCTCAGATTAGGGGTTTTAGTATTACTTATAGAAGCGCTGAACCCGGAGAGGTTTTGAAGCTGATGAAGCGATGCGGAGTCAAAAACCCATTATTTGTTATTGATGAGATTGATAAATTGGGACATATGTCCACCAGCGGAGATCCTTCCGCGGCGATGCTTGAAGTTTTGGACCCTGAACAGAATAATTCCTTTAAGGATCATTGGGCAGCTTGCGGGTTTGACCTTTCAAAAGTCTTGTTTATTGCTACTGCAAATCAGGAAGATACAATTCATCCGGCCCTTAGAGACAGAATGGACATAACTCGCTTGCCCGGATATTTGGAGGTTGAAAAAGTGGAGATTGCCAAGAGACACTTGATTCCTCGGCTGATGAAAGACTTGGGTCTTGCCCAAAACAATGTTGAGGTTGTGTGGGAAGAAGAATTAATTTCCAAGATTATTAGGGGTTATACGCATGAAGCCGGGGTTAGAAACATAGAGAGAACTCTCGCAAAAATTTTAAAGAAGATTTGTCGGGAATATCTCAAATCAAAGAGTGAAGATAATCCTGTCACCAAATTTGAACTGACTGAACAAAAAGTCCATGAATATCTCGGACCGCCGAAGTTTGTTAAAGACAGGGCAAGGCCGACCATGATTGGAGAAGCCATTGGGCTTGCATGGACGCCTGTCGGAGGAGACATTCTTTATGTTCAAGCAGAAATGAATCCGAGACTCTTAGATAAAAAAGTTTTTGCCCGAACCGGAATGCAAGGCAAGGTAATGCAAGAATCAGATGAGGTTGCCCTGACCTTGTTGAGAAACAGATTAGGAATTTCAAATTCAAAATTAGCCCAAAGTTTGTCAGAGAAATTTATCCATCTGCACATACCAGAGGGAGCGGTTGATAAAGACGGGCCTTCTGCCGGGATTACTATTTTTTCTGCTTTGTATTCGGAAATAACCGGTAAAACAGTAAGACCTAACTTGGCAATGACAGGTGAAATAAACTTGAAAGGGATGGTTACGGCAGTTGGCGGAATTAGAGAAAAAATTGTGGCTGCCGAAAGAGCGGGCATTGAAGAAATTATGATGCCTAAGGATAACGAAAGGAACCTCCACGACGTGCCTAAAGCCGTCAAGGATAAATTGAAGTTTCATTTCGTGGAATCTGTTGATCAAGTCCTGGAAATCGCATTTCCATCCCACACATAATAATTTATGTGTGGGATTTTTAATTGCCAAAAGATTAAATTGAGCATAAACTGTGATTTAAATGTACGAATACCTCCACATTGGCCGGGCCAGCGATTTATCTAGTCAAAAAGACCGCCGTTTATACCGAGTCCTTGAAATAATGCCTGGATTTTTAGCTTGGTTTACCATGTTCTTGGTGGTGGTATTATCATTTTTCATCCCCGTTTTTATGGCAATATTTATTATTGCCTTTGATGTTTATTGGCTTATTAAGACCATATACTTATCCTTACACCTTAGGGTCTCTTACGGAAAGTTAAAAAGAAATTTAAAAATTAATTGGCTAGATAAATTGGGCAAATTGCCAATTACTGATTACCGATTGCAAGGCTTAAAATCGTGGCAGGATATTTATCATTTTGTTTTCCTGCCTATTTACAAAGAAGATTATTCCGTTGTTTCGGGGTGTTTAGAGGGATTACTTAAGTCAAATTATCCTAAATCTAAGATGGCTGTGATATTGTGTTGGGAAGAAAGAGCTGGAGGGGAGACAGAAGTGGTGGTTGAAGAAATAAAAAAGAACTATGGGAATTCTTTTTATAACCTTGCTGTGATTAAACATCCTTTTGGTCTTCCGGGAGAAACAATTGGGAAGGGTTCAAATACTGCTTATGCAGCAAAAATAATTAAAGAGTCAATGATTGATGCTCGTCAGATTAATTATGAGCACATTCTTGTTTCGAATTTCGATGTGGACACAATTATTTTTCCGGAATATTTCGGGGTTTTAACTCATACTTTTCTTACTACTGAAAATCCTCTCCGAGCTTCATATCAGCCGATTCCTCTGTATGTAAATAATATTTGGGAAGCCCCGTCGTTTGCAAGAGTGGTCGCTTTTTCAGCGACATTCTGGCATACCGTAAAACAGGAGAAAGCAGAAACGGCTACCACATTTTCTTCCCATTCAATGCCATTTCAGGCTTTGGTTGATGTTGGATTTTGGCAAAAGAACATGGTTTCGGAGGATTCCCGTATATTTTGGCAATGTTTCTTGAGATATGACGGCGACTATAAAGTCACGCCGTTGTTTTATCCGGTGTCTATGGATGCAAATGTTGCGTCTACCAATGTTCAAACGCTGAAAAATATTTACAAACAGCAAAGACGCTGGGCTTACGGAGCCGAAAACATTCCTTATTTTATGTTTGGGTTTATAAAAAACAAAGCCATTTCTCTTTTTAAAAAATGGCATTACGGATTTATGGTTATTGAAGGAAATCATTCCTGGGCGACGAATGCTCTTTTGATTTTCGCGCTTGGCTGGCTACCAGTGTTATTGGGCGGGCAAGAATTTAACAGAACGGTTCTCTCTTTTAATCTGCCATACCTCACCAGGATAATTATGACTCTTTCAATGTTTGGTTTAGTTTCTTCGGCAGTTCTGTCTATTATTCTTCTGCCACCTCGGCCACTTAAGTATGGCAAATTTAAACTTTTTTGGATGATTGTACAGTGGGTTTTCTTTCCACTGACGACCATATTTCTGGGTTCAATACCCGCATTGGAAGCCCAAACCCGCCTGATGCTCGGCAAGTATATGGGCTTTTGGGTAACACCGAAAGTAAGGCGGAGCGTCTATTCAAAATGAGTGAGGCGCTGGAAGCTGTCCAGTTTTTCTTTAAGGAGAGGGTGGTTATCCAGATTAGGATTTTCTTTCAGCAAAAGCCGGGCTTCAAGCCGGGCTTTTTTAATTAGTTCTATATTTGCTAATGATGCCATGGCGAGGTCGGGAAGCCCCGATTGTTTAACGCCGAAGAATTCTCCGGGTCCGCGGATGGTCATATCTTTTTCTGCCAATTCAAATCCATCGTCGCATTCCACCAAGGCCTTGAGGCGCTGGTTTATATTTTTGTCTGCGGATGACGTGAAAAGTAGGCAATAAGACTGATGTTCTCCTCGGCCGACTCGTCCTCGGAATTGGTGTAGTTGAGCTAAACCGAATCTTTCGGAATTCTCAATCATCATAATGGTGGCATTTTGAATATCTACCCCAACTTCAATAACTGAAGTTGAAACCAAAATTCCATACTTCTTGTTTTTGAATTTTTCCATCGTTTCAATTTTTTCACTTGGCTTCATTTTTCCATGAAGCATTGCCACCCTGAGATCAGGAAACACTTCTTCGGATAATTTCTTGTATTCATCTTGAACGGCTTTTACTTCGGCCCACATTATATTCATTTTGGACTGGCCGTTCCTGCCTTTAGTTGTTTTTGTTGGATCGGCAAGCTCAATACGCGGACAAACCACAAAAACCTGCCGGCCGGAGCTAACCTCGTCGTGTAGGAATTTATATGCAGTTTTTCTTTGCGAGGGAGAAATTACTTTGGTGATTATTTTTTGTCGGTTTTTTGGTTTTTCTTTAATTATAGAAATATCTAGGTCGCCGTATATTGAAAGGGCAAGGGTGCGGGGGATAGGGGTAGCGGTCATAGATAAAAGGTGTGGGACGATTTCTTTGTTCTTAACTAATGCAGCTCGTTGAGCTACTCCAAATCTATGTTGCTCATCTAAGACCACGAAGGCCAGATTTTTAAAACGAACGCCCTTTTGGATTACCGCATGGGTTCCGATTATAATATCCACCCCGCCCTCAGCGATTTTGTTTTTTAATTCTGCTTTAGTTAAGATCTTATCATTTAATTTGGCCTCAGATCCGGTCAGTAATCCGATATTAATCCCGCACCTTTCGAGGACCGGATTGTTTTCATGCGACAAAGTCACAAGTTCTCGCAAAGGTGCGGGACCTAACAATTCCGACATTGTTTGGAAGTGCTGATTTGCTAATACCTCTGTTGGAGCCATAAAAACCGACTGATATCCGGTCTTGGCAACTTGAACGGCTCCCATAAGAGCAACAACAGTTTTACCACTACCGACGTCCCCCTCCATGAGTCGGTTCATGGGGTAGGTTTTTTCAAGATCTTTTAAAATTTCCCAGGCGGCAATTTTTTGGTCTTTGGTCAACTCAAAAGGCAAACGCGAGATAAAATCTTGAATAAGGTCTCTATCAAATTTAACCCGGACTGATTTTAGCTGATTAAGTTTTCTTCGCTCAAGGAGAGCTTTTAGTTGGAAGAGTAATAAGTCATCAAAGGCGAGGCGTTCTTTTGCGGTTTCCGCCTCTTGATTATTGGCAGGGTAGTGAATTTTATTTAGAGCTTTGCTTAAGGATAAAAGGTTGTGTTTTTTGACCACCCCTTCCGGTAGCGGGTCGGGAACTTCTAAGTCCTTTAGAAGAGGCTTAATAAGAAAACGCAGATATTTGGAGGTAACTCCTTCCGTTTCGGGATAAATTGGAATTAATCCACCAGTGTGAGTAAGATTGTAGTTTTTAAATTCAATATCTTGTATTTTTTCGTAGGTCGGACTGGAAAGATAGAGGCCATGTTTATCCAGATTGGCTTTTCCGGCCAAGCTTACCAAGGTTCCCTCTTTTAAACTATTGGCAATGAATGGCTGATTGAACCAGACAACTTTTACGGCTCCGGTCTCGTCTCCGACCAAGGCATTGGTTATGGACATTCTTTTTGGAAATATCATCCGGCTGCTCATTTTTAAAATTTCTCCTTGAATATTTACTTTCTGACCGGGTTCAATCTCCGAGATAGAAACAACGCGGCTGTAATCTTCGTATCGCGCAGGGAAATGCCAAAGGAGGTCTTTAACTGTTTTGATGCCAAGTTTAGCCAAGCGGGGCAGGTTTCTTGGCCCCACACTTTTTAGTTGTTCAATAGGCAAAGAGAGGTCTATCATTTTCGGCGTAATTTTAACATTTACTTGTCAAAATTAAAAGCGGTCATCTAAAACGACCACTTTTAATTAGTTGGTGCAGTATTCTTGAATTAGTCCGAACGCATTTCGCCGCCTGCGGCGGCGAGGAAGTCCCCCCGTTCACCCGCCTAAATTTTCTTTCAGAAAACTTTGGCGGGCAAGAATTCGGAAAGGCAACGGAGCCGCACCGCTGACAATTTCAAGTTTTTCTTTGGCGGGTAATTCTCCAAATTTACTTTTTTTCTACCAAGAAGTAGACATACCGGAGAAAGCCAACGTCAAAACCAACCTTGATATAGATTGCCGCCGGAAATTGTTCTTTGATAAGTCTGATTCCATCACCACCCAACCTCATACCTTTCCAGATGAGGCGGGGAAGATCTTTGATTGAGAGTTTCTTGATGCCTGTCAATGCTGATTCGTACCCAAAATCCCAATCTCGTCTAACTTGATTATTAAGGTCTGTAATCTCAACTATCTTGAAACCACTCTGTTCAAAATATTTCTTGTAATTTTCTGGCGTTTCGAGACTTGGTATACCCCAATACTTCATGAAAGGGTGCAACACAAGTTCTTCCTGAATTTGATTCAAGCCACTCTGTTTACACCATCCGAGCAGAAGAAAACGAGCGCCCGGATTCATAACCTTTGAGATTTTTTCTACAGCTAATCTTTTATCCGGTAAATAGCAATCAGCATCCATGAAAACTACCGCGTCAAACATTTCTCCAAGCTCATCAACTTTCATAATATCGTGGTGTTTGAAACGCAAATTCGGCCGCTTAAATCTCTTTGTATGCGAAAGTTGGGAACGAGAAATATCAATCCCTAAAACTTCCCCCGAAGTATTTTCAGCAAGGACATTAGTAAAACCACCCCTCCCACAAGCCATCTCAAGCACCTTACTTGCATCTTTTATCCGCAAAGCTTCTAGGTATTTTTTATGAGTATTTTTGAAAGCAGATTCCCAACTTTCATTTTCATCCTTGAACAACGCAAAATGAAAAAAATCATTCCAGTATTCCGCATAAAGATCGCTGACCGCCGCAAACATCCGTTCCATGTTTTCACCGTATTTCTCTTTAAAATATTTAAAGTCTTTTGTATAAGTTTTTGTAGTAAACATATCATTAAAAAATTTTCTTCCCCCAAAATTAAAATATGGTTCCCTCCAGAGGCTGGCAGGCGAGCCGATGTTTTTCTCCGGGTTCCCTGCCTACCAGCAGGCGGGTTTTGTGGTTTTGAGCGGTACGGCTACACAATTATCTTAACACAATTTATCGTCTGGTGCCCTCGAGAGGAATCGAACCTCTATCATGACTTCCGCAAAGTCACGTCCTATCCGTTGAACGACGAGGGCAATTCAGGTCAGACATTGGGCATCTTTTATCATTTTAGAAGCTAAAGAATAGGCCAAGCCCAAGGAACGACGACGAAAATATAGTTATTCTATATTGAGGAGGAGTGACAATGGAATCGGTCTATTCTTTGTTTCCCGCAGCGGGCGGGCTGATTTTAGACCAAATCCTTCGTTTCTCGTCCTTGAAGTAGAATCATCTACATCTGCGGACTCGCGTCTCGGATTTGGCTAAAATCCGCTCCGCTAAAGTGATAAAAGATGCCCAATGTCTGACCTACTATAATCCTATCTTTCTGCTGATTAAATCTACCAATGATTTTTCATGTTCTTTTTCGGCGATGAAATCTATCATCAAAGACCGTAGTTCTGCGGGGCTTTGGTTCTCAATGGAAATTTTAACATACGGTAGATACCATTTCTTTGCCTCTAAGCTTAATTCTTTTGGACCGTTAGGATCGTAATCCAGCCAGAAAGATTTTAAATCTTTGTAATAATACGCGTTATCGTCAATGGTTACCCCGGCTTGATTGACGATAACCTTAGATATCGTGGGTTTTTTGTTTGAGTAAAGAATGATAACCAAAGAAGATAATATCAAAAAGATTGCTGTCAAAGCGTCCTGGTTGTAAAAAAGAAGTGCCCCCGCTCCACAAAATAAAAGAATTACCACCAAAGCTAAATATTTTTTCTGGGGGTTGTAATAAAACGACGGAGCTTCCCATTCAAATCTACTGTCTTTTTCGGAGAGAGGAGTAGTTATTATTGGTGTTGGGGCTTTCTCTTTTATTTCTCGCACCTCTTTTTTAACTAAAGACACCTTCTCAATGACGGGGATTGATTCTTTTTTTTCAGTTTTTTTTCTTAAATCAACGATTCGAGTCATGGCGGAGGGTAGAGGACTCGAACCTCTAAGGGATTACTCCCGCCGCATTTCAAGTGCGGTGCCATACCAATTAGGCGAACCCTCCGTATTCAGAATTATCTTAATTTATTATATCATTTCCCAACTGGCGGAGACGGGAGGATTCGAACCTCCGAAGGGATTGCTCCCTTATCGGTTTTCGAAACCGACGCGTTCAACCACTCTGCCACGTCTCCATCTTTAAAATTTAACATGCCACCTTACTAAACAAAAGCCCCACGAGGGTGGGGACGGGGTTGGAAGGGGGAGCAGGGATTGATCCTGCGCGCCATGGGTTGCGGCCCATGTGCCTTACCTCTCAGCTATCCCCCCGAGTAATTATATAAAAAAATTGTGTTGCCTACAATTTACCAACTCAAGCAGTTGAGTTGGTGCCGGGAGCGGGTCTCGCCTACAACTTGAATTGTCTTCCGACAATTCAGTCGCAGGCCCGCCTCGCGATTTCTCTCGCCGATTGCTCGAGAAATATCGCTCCGGCTTTCTCGTCCTCACCAACTCAAGCAGTTGAGTTGGTGCCGGGAGCGGGTCTCGAACCCGCACGCCCCTTGCGGGACTCAGGATTTTAAGTCCTGTGCGTCTGCCGATTTCGCCATCCCGGCACATAATTGTCGAAAGAGCTTGTACGGATGGAGGGTGGTGGGCCCACCTGGACTTGAACCAGGAACCAACCGATTATGAGCCGTCTGGGCGAAGTTTCTTGTGGCGGTGCTTTAGCCCGCCATAGAATCGCTCTCGGCTCTAACCATTGAGCTATGGGCCCTACCGAGAACGAAGAAATGCTCGCATCCGTAGGAAACATGATTATAGAGTAAATTACATTGAAAGTCAAATCAATCAGGGGTTGTTTATAACCTTGTTTGCTGGCTTTGTTGAGGAACTATATAATATAAATAGTAACTAACTACTTGTTGTTTTGGTTTTAAAACCAAAACACAAAGAATAAATAATGGGAAAATATCTTTGGATATTGGTAGGATTGGTAATTGTCGCTGTCGTCTACTTTTTTGGAGGAAAGTGGACTGGTCAATATGCTGGGATAGAAATAGGCTCTCCAAGTCCAAGTTCCGTGGCGGGAACAGCTAAGTCAACCGTTAAGAAAAATATTACTCCTGCTCCGGCACCGTCCAAAAGTTACACTGAGTTAGTTGTGGAATACGCAGAAAGAAGAATACAGTTTAGTGATAGCTCCTATGGCAGCTGTTTAGCAACCCCAAGTATTCCAGTGTTCAAAAATGGGACAAGTATCTTGTTGGATAATAGAACTTCATCTGCGAAAGTTATAGCAATTGGGGGGAATAAATATTCTTTGGCTGCATATGGCTATCAAGTCGTAACGCTTTCGGGCTCAAATCTCCCTAAAGAATTATTAATAAGTTGTGGCTCGTCTACGAATGTTGGGAAGATTTTACTTCAAGCCCAAATTTTACAGTAAAAATTAATTACAAAATAAAAAACGCCGACAATCCCGGCGTTTTAGTTTTATTTCAAAGCGAGAAGGTTACCGACCTTATCGATGATTTCATTTATGCTTAAGTGGTTAAAAGCATTTTCCGGAGTGTTGACTCCTGTTTTTGTTTTTCCTTCGGCCATCATTTCGGCAATGACTGCAGTTGTGAATCCTGTTGTGCGTTGCATTGCCGTGAGGTTTGTCTCTGTGTCAAAGAGGTCAAGAAGAGACATAGACTTTTCTCTTAATCCACTCTGAACCATTACTTGCATCCAAACCATGTCAGGATTTTCAGTATCAACCGGAATGGTCAAGTGTTTCTTAACCGCTTGTTCAAATTTATCTTCGGTTATGTTTTTGAAAAAGTCCACGAATCCTGGCCAGCGTACGGTTCTCTCGGTAAAGTATCTCACGCCCCAGTCCCTAAATGAGTTGGCGGCAAGAGATGCTCCGGCCGTAACAAATGATTCAATATTTCCGTTGAACTTTTTGGAAAATCTCCGTAGTTCTGGTATATTCGATAGTCTGTAATCGTGAAACGGTTTTACTAATTTTACCTCTCCTTCGGATAGAATTGGTGCTGGATCGTAACAGACATGTCTTAATCCTTCCGAGTTGAAAACTAATTGGTAATGGGTTGGGAGCTGTGGTTTTTGAGGGAGTCCGCCTACCAGAATCTCAATTGAGTCAGCTCCGCCCAAATCCTGCATCAGTTTCTTGGCGATAACGATTCCTAAGCCTGGCATCAACCCGCAGTCGGGGACTACTGATACTGATGTATTGGGATATTTTTTATTTAGCTCCAACATTTGAGTTGTTACCTCAACAACACCACCAAGGTCACAAAAATGCACATTAGCCTTGATGGCCGCTTCGGCAAGTTCAAGGTTATACTTTGCCGGAAGAGCGCTGATGATTATGTCAAAATAATTAAATAGTGCTACGTGATCAGTATTTCCGGCTTTGAATTCTATAGGCAGGCAACTACAATTACTCAATCCCGGCATTTTGTACAATGCCCTCTGGGTATCTGTTGCTGTTTTCAGGTCAATGTCGGCAATGGCAACGAAGTTCTTGGGGTTTTTCAGAAGAGCATAAGCGACAGCCTTGCCAACACCTGTGCCAAGTACCAGATATCTTGAACCCATAATCCCTCGGATTTAAACGAACTTTGTGCTTAAACTACTCTTGTTTGCCTGTTTTGGCAATAAAAACAAAACCGCCAAAAGGCAGTTTTGTTTTTACTTTGTTGCGGGGGTGGGATTCGGCTACAGATAACTCCTCGCCGTCGCTCGGAGTTTCCGCAGCCCCGCCTCACGGTCGCAACCTACTGATTACGACATCGTTCCGGCTTTCGAATCCCACTCGAGAGTCAAGCAGTTGACTCTCTCCCTCGCAGACATGGTCAAAAACAAAAACACCCCATTTCAGGAGTGCTTTGTTTTTGAATGTTGTGGGGGTGGGATTCGAACCCACGACCTTCAGGTTCTGATGTTACTGGAATTACTTCCAGGTTCGGACTATACCATCACCCAGCACCACTTTTGGCGATAGTCGCCAAAAGTGGTGCTGGGTGCTCCCATTATAGTCTCTGAACGTCCCCCTAAGGGTTTCGCTGCTGATTGTCCTCCGTCTAAGACGGATAGGGTTTCCAGCAATTTAGAGAGTTTTCCATACCACATTACTATGATAGGTCACAATTCAATTATGAGCCTGACGAGCTGCCGCTGCTCTACCCCGCGATCAACCAACAAATAGCTTATCATTTTTTGACAAAATTACAAGTTGTAGCCGAATTCCACCTCCATAACAAGTGAACGAAGGTGAGCGCAGTGCCAAAGACAGCGACCGAGCGTGAGCGAGGAAGTACTAAAGCTCAGCAGAGCGTATGTGTAGGCGGCGGGTGTAATGGATTGACAGTGCTACCAAAAGGTGGTATTGTTTTATAATTCAGTTCTTAAAAACACAGGAGGCCCCATGTACGTTTTTTTACGGCCGAACAACTTCTTCAATAAATTACAAAAACGAAGAAATGCCGAGCATTTGCTATTGAATTCAGTTGGGCTGGTTCCTGCCACGATTGACCTCGATATAAATACAGTGATGCGAGGATTTTCTAAGGGCGATTCAAATATTTCCGGTAAATATTCCCTATCGCTTAGCTTGGTTACCAGACCGCCGATTGTATCTCTAACGGGGCAGGATTACTGTCCTTTTAAGGAAAAGATTTGTAATGTGGATGCTCCCCACCATTTAGCACTTGTTGTTAGTGATAGCTATGAAGGGCACATTTACTCGGCCATGATAGCTGTCATAGGTTTTGAGCTTCGTGGATCATCTGTCATTGTGTATCAAATTCAAGGAGGAAGAATAAAGCCAAAAGAAGATGATAAAAACATTGAATTCAAGAAACACGTTGGCAAGGTTCGCAAATGGATATTGAGCAGATTGAATTGGGAGCAACTTTTAGTTTATGTGATTGAGGAATGGGCTCGACTCAATGGATTCTCTAAGGTTAAAATTCAATGTGCCGATGATAATACTTGGCGGCAAGAGACACAAGCAATTCTAAATATTCAGGATAGCAGCCGAAATGAAAGAATAGATAAACATTATGATCAAATAGCAGAAATTTCAGGATATCGTAGGGGTATGAATTACTGGAACAAAACTATGGTATCAGTATAGTATCGCCGACTTAGTCGGCTTTTTATTTACCAACTTCTGCAACAAGCGAATGAAGGTGGGTATAGTCTTGAATGATAAGATTTTAGGTGTATTATCTCCTTAGTTCCTGCTAATTTATGGGGGCTTAACCTTGGGATGCGACAGCTTATTGCCTAATGACATGGACGGAACTGTGAGTAATCGAGGGTGTTTACTTAATAAAAATCATAAAAGCTACCATCTTGTTAAAGTCAGCGATGGAGATTATCTGTTGTGGTATCCTCTTGATGAATGCTTTTGCAACCAAACTCCTTGCGAATGTTTTACTTTTCAGAATATTACAGAAGTTGAAGCTCAAAAACTTCTTGATGATACGGTGCGATGATCTCGCGCCTTTTTTGTTTATAATCTTTCAAGGGCTTTTAAATTCTTGTCCGGTAAATAAAGCATGAGGATGCCCACGATGATACCCCCCGTAGCCGTGATTATGTGGCTACCTCCAAAAATAACCTTATCTAACAAATCCAGCGCAATCCATACTCCCCGCCAAATAAGGATGATTCCTATTGCTACTGATATGCCTTTTGTGAAATATTTTAGATCGAGTGTTTTCATATCAATATTGTAATATATAATCATGTCTGTTGCCAACGATAGTCTGTTTGGCACAATTGATTTTTATGAAATTTTCACGTATAATCACATATAACTGACATGTAATCATTGTCGGTGTAGCTCAACGGTTAGAGCGGAGCCCTCATAAAGCTCAGGCTGGAGGTTCGATTCCTCCCACCGACACAAATGATTCGCAAAGACAGCCTGTGGCTGTCCGCGCGGATTATCATTTGCGAGTAGGGAGGAATTGAAAGCCGGAGGCGCGACGGCGCCGAGGCGGGGTAGCGGAATCCGCTATCAAGCGGATATCCGTGACCGATTCCTCCCACCGACACAAATTTATTATGCAAGAAGGTTTTAAACATCAATTTCACCAATTTGAATCCGGACTTCGGCTCGTTTCGATTCCAATGGAGGGAACGAAAACAGCGACCGTTCTTGTTTTGGTTGGCACCGGTTCAAAATATGAAACCAAAGAAATAAACGGAATTTCTCATTTTCTTGAACACATGATGTTCAAGGGTACCACCAAGCGCCCCGGCAAAATGGATATTGCCAGAGAGCTGGACGCTATCGGCGCCGAATATAATGCTTTTACCGGCAAGGAATATACCGGATATTATGCTAAGGCAAGTATAGAAAAACTGGATACTATCATGGACGTGGTATTTGATATTTTCTTGAATTCAAAATTAACGCAAGAAGATATTGATACCGAAAGGGGGGTGATTGTTGAGGAGTTGAATATGTATCGCGATATGCCCCAACGCTATGTCGGAGACTTGTTTGACAAGCTTCTTTATGGCGACCAGCCGGCCGGTTGGGATATTGGCGGAGAGAAAGAGACTGTCATGTCTTTGAAAAGAGAACAGTTCGTAAATTATTTTAATACCCACTATATTGCTAAAAATACAATTATCGCCGTTGCCGGCAATGTTGACCCGGAAGTTGTTAAAAAGAAAGCCGGCGAATATTTCTCTACAATAAGAGATGGCAATCTTGTAACCAAATTGCCGGTTGTAGAAAAGCAATCTGAACCGGCGCTTCTCGTTCACTACAAAAAAACAGACCAGACACATTTTCATCTCGGGTTTCGTTCTTGTAATATGTATGATGACCGCAAATATGCCTTAGGAATCCTGGGTACTGTTTTGGGCGGAGGCATGAGCTCAAGGTTATTTGAAGAGGTCCGTGATAAAAGAGGCTTGGCTTATTATGTCGGAGCTGACAATGAAACCGCTACCGATGCTGGCTATTTCATGGTGAAAGCCGGAGTAAACAATGAAAAGGTATACGAAGCGATAAAGGTGGTCATGGATGAAATAAGAAAAGTAAAAAATGGGGGAATTACCGCAGAGGAGCTTCAACGGGCTAAAGATAACATTTCAGGTTCAATGGCTCTTGGGCTTGAGCATTCCGATGCGGTTGCCAATGCTTATGCGGGACCCATACTTTTTGAAAACAAGGTTTTGACGCCAGAGGAAGAACTCGGTAAAATAAAGAAGGTAACTCTTGAAGAAGTCCATCAGGTTGCCAAGGATGTTTTTGATAACCAAAAACTTAATTTGGCAGTTATCGGTCCATTCAAAGATGAGGAGCCATTTAAGGAAATTTTAAATATTTGACCAAACAATGCCCGACCATATACATGTAGAAATTAATACGGGAACTATTTTGAGGGTTGTTTTTATTATCCTGCTTTTCGCCTTCCTCTATATTTTGAAAGATGTTCTAATTATTTTTCTTTTTGCTCTTATAATAGCATCTGCAATCTCACCTTTTGCTAACTGGCTTGATGAAAAGGGGTTTCCGCGTCTTTTGGGTGTGTTGCTATTGTTCTTGGTTGTTTTGGTTCTAATTATTGCGGTTCTGTCGCTCATCATACCGTATATATCTCAGGATATCAGCCAGCTGGTTTCAACTATGCCTCAATTTGTGGCTAAAGTTTCTACTTCATTGGAAAAAGTTCAACAAGGCTCACCCCAATACTTTGACTTTTTAAGCGAGATTCAAAACATACTGCAAGGTTTTTCCGATTATCTTCAGCAATCGTCTCAATCTATTGTGGGTTTGATAATAAGTATTTTTGGAGGCGTAATGTCTGCTATCGCTATTTTGATAATCTCATTTTATTTATCAGTTACCAAAAGAGGTATAGAGAGTTTCTTAGGTTCTATAGTTCCTGAAAAATACGAGAGTTATGCTATAGATCTTTGGAAAAGGTCAGAACTTAAGGTTGGTCTTTGGCTTCAGGGTCAACTACTACTCGGGTTGATAATGGGTTTGCTTGTTTATGTGGGTCTTTCGCTTATGAATATTAAGTTTGCCCTGATTCTCGGTTTTCTTGCCGCAATTCTTGAGATTATCCCCATGGTTGGTCCAGTTATAGCTGCGATTCCGGCCATATTTCTTGCGTTTCTTCAGTCGCCGACCTTAGGTTTGTGGGTGATAGTGTTTTATGTAATAGTCCAGCAACTTGAGAATCATCTTTTGGTTCCGGTAGTACTCGGCAAAACAATTGGACTGAATCCTGTGGTTGTCATTATCGCCCTTTTGATTGGTCAAAGTCTTGCCGGGGTTCCAGGTATGATACTTTCAGTTCCTGTGGCTACTATAATCGTAGAGATGATGGACGACTTTGCTAAACACAAGGACTCAAGGCGTCAAAGCTTGTAACATGCTTTCTATCGTGGCTACTCCAATTGGAAATCTCGAAGATATTACTCTTCGAGCGATAAATGCATTGAGCAATGCCGACCTTATCCTTGCCGAAGACACTCGAGTTACAAGAGTATTACTTGATAGGTACAATATAAAAAAGGAGATCTTGAGCTATCATCAACATAGTGATTTTAAGAAAATTGATCATATAATTAGTCTACTCAAGGAAGGAAAAAATTTATCCCTTGTTACCGATGCCGGAACTCCGGCGATAAATGATCCGGGGAGTTTTTTAATTAAGGAGGTGTTAAAAGCAATACCAGATTTGAAAATTGTGCCGATACCTGGTCCTAATGCGGCAATTGCCGCCTTGAGTATCAGCGGATTTCCGACGGACGAGTTTGTTTTTCTTGGTTTTCCGCCTCATAAGAAAGGCCGTCAGACATTTTTCAAAAACATTTCAGAAATTGAGAGCACGGTTGTATTTTACGAATCCAAACATAGAATCCTAAAGGCGCTGGAGAATTTGGAAAAACTCTCGGAAATAAGTAATAGAGAAATGATGATTGCCCGCGAGCTAACAAAACAGTTTGAGACCATCTATCGGGGGACATTGGCTGAAATAAAACCCAAATTAACCGAGAAAAATCTTTTAGGAGAATTCGTGGTGGTAATAAACAGAAAATGAAAAATAAATTCTATAGCAACGAGCGAGGAGTGTGTGAACGAGTAATCTCGTTCACAACATCCGACCGAAGTTGATATATAAAGTGAAACATTTCTATATAACAACTTCAATAATGTATGCAAATGCAAACCCGCATATCGGATTTGCATTTGAATTGGTGTTGGCCGATGTTTTAGCGCGCTATCACCGTCTTGAAGGAAACGACACATTTTTTCTGACTGGGACAGATGAACATGGCGCTACGGTTGCCAAAGCCGCCGACAAAAATAATAAATCGCCGAAAGAATTTGTTGATGAAGTATCGGCCAAGGTTAAGGAATTGGCTAAAATTTTAAATATTTCAAACGATGATTTCATCAGAACTTCGGACCAAACCCGCCATTGGCCGGCAGCCCAAAAGTTGTGGAATCTAATCAAAGACGATTTGTACAAAAAGAATTACGAAGGATTATATTGTGTCGGTCATGAAGCGTTTATGAAAAAAAGCGACCTGGTTGATGGTGTTTGCCCGCTCCACAAAACCGAGCCGGAAAAAATAAAAGAAGAAAATTGGTTTTTCAAACTGACCAAATATAAAAAAGAAATTAAGAAAAAAATAGAAAGCGGAGAGATGAAAATTGTTCCCGAAACAAGAAAGCAGGAAATTTTAAACTTAATTGATGATGCCGAAGATGTCAGTTTTTCAAGGCCATTCAAAGATTTGAGATGGGGGATACCAGTACCGGGAGACGAAACCCAAACAATGTATGTTTGGGCCGATGCTCTGACCAATTACATTTCGGCACTTGGCTATACTGAAGAAAATCCTAAATTTGAAAAATTCTGGCCGGCCGATGTGCATCTAGTCGGTAAAGATATTTTGCGGTTTCATGCCATGATTTGGCCAGCGATGCTACTCTCTGCCGGATTGCCTTTGCCCAAAGCAATTTATGTCCACGGATTTATTACCGTAGACGGAGAAAAGATGTCCAAAACCATCGGCAATGTTGTGGACCCGTTTGAAGCAGTAAAAAAATACGGCGCTGAAGTGGTAAGATATTTCTTATTGCGGGAAATTCCATCAGGAGACGATGGTGACTTTTCAAATAAAAAACTTGAAGAAAGATACAACGGAGATTTGGCGAACGGGTTAGGGAATTTGGTTCAGAGAATTTTGACTTTGGTTGAAAATAATTTGGACAATGAATTAATTTATAAAACAGAATTAACCGATGCTGATATTGCCAAAAAAACAACCGAAACTCTGAAAGAATATAAAAAGAACATAGAGAGCTTTAGTTTACATGAAGCTCTGGCTAAAATTTGGGATTTAATAAGTTTTGCCGACAAATATATGGATGACAAAAAACCCTGGGCAGTAATTAAACGCGACGAAAAAGAATTTTTGGCAATCATGACTAATTTAATCGTCATTATTCATGGTGTGGCTCGGATGTTATTGCCGTTTATGCCCGAAACCTCTGATAAGATGGCAAAAATATTCGGAGATGACTTATTAAACAAAGAAATTCCTGACGACTATAAATTTATTGTAAAAAAAGGCGGGGGTTTATTCCCGCGACTCGGATAACCTTTCCTTAATAAACATGAAGGCTAATCCTGTTGGTAGGACATTGACCATAAAAATGGTCATAACTATAAATCCGAGATAATTAATAATGTGAAATTCATTACAATCATCCCATGCAAAGCCAAGTCGGTGCTGTATTTCGTCGGACAGATTAACTTCTCTTATTGTGAACGACCAAAGCACGATACCGAGTCCGGTATTTATTCCCAGCAGAAACACGACCAGATAGCTCAACATTGCAGACCTTTCTAGAAACAGGTTTTAGCCTATAATATCTAAATTATAAAATATGTCAACTATCTTTGATTCTCATTGCCATCCACAGATGGCGCAATACGATAAAGATCGTGAGGAAGTAATAAAGCGAGCCCTTGAAGAGGGTATTTCTATGATTTGTGTGGGAACGGACTTGGAAACATCCCGACAGGCCATTGAGTTGGCGCAAAAATATGAAGGTATGTGGGCTACGGTCGGTTTGCATCCGAATGACAATTTAAACGAAAAATTTGAGTCGGAAAAATACAAAGAATTGTTACAGCAAGAAAAAGTAGTTGCTTTCGGAGAAATTGGTCTGGATTATTACCGGACCGAAAAACCGGAAGACCAGAAATTTCAAAAAGAAAGGTTTATCCAGCAACTGGAATTAGCGAAGGAATTAAAAAAAACGCTGATCCTTCATTGCCGAGATGGCAAATCAGGGAGTACGGGACCTGCTTACAAAGATATGATAGAAATTTTGAGCCAGGGATATGCAGCCAACGGGGGAGTGATGCACTCATTTACGGGAACGATAAAAGAAGTCCGGCAATTTCTTGATTTGGGATTACACATTGGACTTAACGGAATTATCACTTTTGCGAGACAATATGATGAGATCGTTAAAGAAGTGTCATTAGAAAGAATACTTCTTGAAACTGATTCTCCATATTTAACCCCAGAACCTTACCGAGGCAAAAGAAATGAATCTGCCTATGTCATTGAGGTGGCAAAAAAACTCGCTGAACTCAAAAACGAGCCATATGAAAAAGTAATTGAGCAGACGACTAAGAATTGTAGAAAACTCTTCAATTTGCTATAAGTACACCAACATGTTCTTTTCATTAGGGAGGTGTCGTGAAAGTATTAGTCCAGAGTTTTAGTTTCAAAAGAACCGGTTATCCGGTAGATAAAACAGGTAAGGGAGGAGGTTTCGTTTTTGATTGCCGGGCGATAGATGCTTTTGACTATACTTTAAGAAATAGTCTGATGGCACCACCCTACTGGTTTGATTTTACCGGACGAGATCTCGAGGTTTCAGTTCCCCTTGATAAAGATATAGAGACGCAAGAATTTTTTAGAGCGGCTCTGACCATGGTCAATCTGGATATCATGAAATGTCTTAGGGCTAATATTCAAATTATGACTGTTAACTTCGGATGCACAGCCGGACGGCATAGAAGTGTCTATCTGGCCGAGCGTCTTTCTGCGGAGATCAAATCCGCCTTCCCACAAGTGGATGTAGAGTTAGTCCATCTGGAACAGTCCCATTGGCCGAAAAAGAGTTAAGGAGCACAAAGCTCCTTTTTGATTTTTAAGTGTAATTTCGCTATAGTAAATACACTTATTATGAATACGTTATCGCCTACCCAAGTAGGAAATTATTACAACAAATCTCACAAGTGGTACAAGCTTTTGTATATTGAGCGAGAAAGTTTGGCGATTCACTATGGTTTTTGGGAACGCGGAGGATCGAAGGAGAACGCTCTCATAAATCAATATCGTGAAATCAAAAGAATTCTTGATCCAAAAGTAGGCGAATTGATTTTAGATAGTGGATGCGGAGTGGGCGGGGCATCACTGTGGCTTGCGGAGCATACCCCAGCTCAATATATTGGTGTTACCATTTCCGATGTTCATTATAGAGAGGCTGTCCAAAATGTGCAGGACCGAAAGTTAGCTTCAAGAGTTCAACTTTTAAAGGCCGACTATTTTCATACTGATTTTCCGGATCAAAAATTTGATAAAATTTTTGCCATTGAAAGCTTCTGTTATGCATACCCTGATCCAACTAAACTTTATAAGGAGATGTTTAGGATTCTAAAACCGGGAGGGATTTTGGTGATTTCCGATGGTGTTCTTCTTCGGAAAACTAAAAATATTACAGAGCAAAAAATGGCGGATAACTTTTGTATTGGGTTTAAGATGAATGGTTGGTCCACGCCAAGTCAGATTGTATCGTCTCTTGGCACTACTGGATTTATTGACATGGCAGTTGAAGACAAAACAGATGCTATTGAACCATCAGTCCATGAAATATATTGGAAAGGGATATTGGGTTCACCTCTTAGGATTCTGAGGTTATTAAGGATTGTTTCTCAAGATGAGGATGAAAATTATTTAGCCCTTTTAGCCCAAAAACATATGTACGATGCTGGGCTGTTTGGTTATCAAATTTTTTCGGCCAAGAAACCAGATCAATCATGAAGAAATATAATCCTTCGAAAATAGAGAAGCAATGGCAGAAATATTGGGAGACCAAGAAGTTTTATCACACCCTGGATGGGCAGGCGAAAGATGGAGGAAACAATTATATGTTGCTTACGGAGTTTGCCTATCCTTCCGGCAATCTACACATAGGTCACTGGCTGGCATTTTCCATTCCTGATATTTTAGCCCGCTATTTAAGAATGAACGGAAAAAATGTTTTATATCCGACAGGATTTGATGCTTTCGGCTTGCCTGCCGAGAACGCGGCTATTCAGAGAAATATAAATCCCCGTGACTGGACCGAGGATAATATCAAACAAATGACTAAACAGTTAAAGAGTACAGGAGCTATGTTTGATTGGTCCCGGGCGGTATCTACGATTGATCCCGCATATTATAAATGGACGCAGTGGATGTTTTTAAAAATGTACGAAAAGGGTCTGGCGTACCGTAAAAAAACATTTGTAAATTGGTGCCCAAAAGATAAAACGGTCTTGGCGAATGAGCAGGTTAAAGATGGTCATTGTGACAGGTGTGGTGCTGTTGTTGAGCAAAAAGAACTTTTTCAGTGGATGTTTAAAATTACGGATTATGCCGACAGATTGATTGATGATTTAGACAAAGTTGATTACCCGGAAACGGTTAAGGTTGCCCAAAGAAACTGGATTGGCCGTTCCGAGGGGGCAATTATTAAATTTATGGTCCCGAACAACCGTGCGAAGCCGAGCAGTGGCCTTTATGGCCATTCTAAAGAATATATTGAAGTGTTTACGACTCGAGCTGACACTTTGTTTGGTGCAACATACCTTGTTCTTGCTCCCGAACATCTGATGGTAACCAAGCTTACTTCTGATGAGAATTTAGACAAAGTTAGCAAATATATTGAAGAAGTCAGGAAAAAAACCGAATTGGAACGGCTTCACACGGATAAATCAAAGACAGGTGTTTCGACCGGAAAGTATGTTGTTAATCCTATTAACAATGAAAAGATTCCTGTTTGGGTTGCTGACTATGTAATTGGTTGGTATGGCACGGGAGCAGTGATGGCAGTTCCGGCACACGATGAGAGAGATTGGGATTTTGCCAAAAAATATGATTTGCCGGTTAAAATGGTTATCTGTCCCAACTATTCGGCACCGACCCGTCCTGTTTTGGAACATGCTTTCACTGAAGATGCATATTTGGTTGATTCTGCAGAATTTACAGGAATGATATCGGCTGAAGGACGGAAAAAAGTAGTAGAAAAATTAAAGGAAAAAGGTCTGGCCGATTTAAAGAAAAATTATAAATTACATGATTGGGTTTTGTCCCGTCAGAGATATTGGGGCGTGCCGATTCCGATGATTCATTGTGATAAGTGTGGATACCAGCCGGTTCCGGAAAAAGATTTGCCGGTTGAGCTTCCCGAGCTTGAGGACTTTAAACCAACCGATGACGGCCGTTCGCCATTGGCAAAAGCGGAGGGCTGGGTCACGGTTAAATGTCCTAAATGCGGACAGGATGCCAAGAGAGAAACCGATACAATGGATACGTTTGTTGATTCGTCATGGTACTTCCTCCGCTATGCCGATCCGAAAAATAAGAAAGAATTTGCCGATAAGGAAAAATTAAAAGCATGGTTGCCCGTGCCACTCTATATCGGGGGAGCGGAGCATAATACCATGCACCTTCTATATTCAAGATTTATCACCAAAGCTCTCCATGATTTGGGCTACTTGGACTTCTCAGAACCGTATTTGGCTCGCAGAAATCATGGAATAATTCTCGGTCCTGATAACCAGAAAATGTCCAAGTCGCGTGGGAATGTGGTTGACCCGGATATTGAAGTTAAAAAATATGGTGCCGATACGATAAGGATGTATTTGGCGTTCATGGGACCATATGACCAAGGCGGGCCATGGAATACGGATGGAATTCAGGGGGTATTCAGATTTTTGAACAGGATTTGGAATTTTATAGGTGAACCCGTAGAACCCAAAACAATCGACCAAGATGTCGATATAATTTTGAGTAAATCCACCAAAGAAATAGGGGATGACATTAAAAATTTAAAGTTCAATACGGGGGTAAGTGGATTGATGAAATTACTCAACGCAATAGAAGATAAATGGTTGACAACAAAACAATATGGAACTTTTCTAAAATTACTTGCACCGTTTGCTCCGCATATCGCCGAGGAACTTTGGCAAACGGTTTTGAAAAACAAAAAATCTATCCATTTGGAATCATGGCCAAAATATGACGAGGCGCTATTGGCAGAAGAACCGATTGATTTGGTCATCCAGATAAACGGAGTAAAGAGGGATGTGCTTAAAATTACAAAAGGATTGTCCGAGGAGGCCGTAAAAAGCATTGTTTTGGCTAATAAAAATATTAAAAAGTATCTTGCGGGCAAGGAAATTAAGAAATTTATTTACATTAGGGACCGTTTGGTAAATGTTGTGACATAAAACAACTCGCCGAGGGACTTAAAAGCGGACATTTGACTAGAAAAGATAAATATGTTACATATTTATACAGATAGATAGACCCACCATAAACAGGGGCTTTAAAATGAGAGCGATATTTCCTACCGCCGAAATCGTGAGTCTGTTGAATCATCGTGTACCCCGAGGTAGAAGCCCGCAGTTTCGTCTTCAAAACTTTCTCCTTGGAAGGGAAGATTGGGAGACGAGTACGAGGGCCAGTTTGCACATCGGCGAACAGGGTGAGTTCGACATCCTCAGGAGAAGCTTGGGGAAAAAGTACGAAGTAGAGAGTTCTATTCGTAGAGCATTTGGTAAAAGGAGTTGGGACAGAGGCGGTCCCAAGCGTGGCTTGATATTTCCAACCGAAGCGGATTACAAAGAGTTTGTCGGGGAAGTGGAAAAAGCTTGGGGTCCAAAGGTGACGCTCAGGGTGTGATTTTTTACTCTCTAGATTAAGACCACAGTGTTCCTTAGGGCTACTGTGGTTTTTTTATGTTTAACGCTCAATTGATTGACAAATTTGGTGATTTGGAGTAATATATTAAGTAATTAAGTCCGCGACAGAGATTCTATGGTGGGCTAAAGCACCACCTCAAGAAACTTCTCCGAGAACGGACAGGTCGAAAATAAAGAAATATAAGTATCAGTTATTGAAGAAATGGCACAAGATAAAGATAGAGAGTTTGTAGAGTTTATTATCAAAGAAATCGTCAACAATCCGGATGCTGTAAAGGTAGAAAGAACAGTTGATGAACTCGGTGTCTTGCTTACAGTCAAAGTAGCTCCTGAGGATATGGGATTACTTATCGGAAGAAGCGGTTCAACCGCGAAAGCTGTCAGAACTTTGGCAAGAATTGTCGGAATGAGAAACAATGCCAGAGTTAACCTCAAGATTGAGGAACCAGAAGGCGGAAGAGTTGCACCTGCTGGAAAGACGAAGAATGTAGATGAAGTTATGGATGAATTAGGAAATCTCTAACATGACTGGCGCGCCCTCCGACAGGCTTTGTCTGGTCGGGACGGGCCCTAAAGGGTTTAGTCAACTTCTTCGTTAAAATCTCCGCTTGCTTCTCACTATAGTTCACTATGGCTCGTCGCAATGCTCAATTTTGCCTCGAATTTGTCTAAACGCGCGGCGTCATGCAAATTAATTTCCTTTCAAAACAGCCCTTGCGGGCTGTTTTGATTTGTGGTATGGTATATTACAGGACATTAAAGAGAGGAGATAGATAAGTGGATCAGGAAATTCAGAAATTATTCCATGAATTATCCGGACCAGCTTTGGGATTTACCCGGATTTCTTTTATTTTGATTCTTTCTATAACGATTGTTGGTGTTGGAGTAATGTTGAGTGCAGTTGGTAAAAGGTACATTAAATTTACATGGCCGGATTGCCCGAAATGTAAAATAAAGGGCAAGTTTTCTCATGTTATAAGAGGGGAAGGATCAACTTATTACTACGAATGTAAAGGTTGTAAGGGAATATTTAGTATCTTTGGTTTTGCTCATCATACCAACAAGAAGCCTGTCAGTATTTAACTTGGTATAATGGCCACCGTTTGGGTGGCCCATTTCATAATATTAAATTCGACATAGTCACAATTTTTCCAGGTTCAAAATAAAAAACCCGCCATTTTGGCGGATTGGTCTGTTATTTTACGGGTACTACCCATCTAACAGGCTGTGTGTTGAGAAGAACATCCGTTACTTTATTTAGATTGATACCTGGTTTTAGTCTTAGAATAAGAATATAAACCTTAGGACTTTCATCTGATGTGTGCATATCCTTTGGAAGCGATTCTATTTTCCCTATTAATCTACAAAGGCGAAGGAGATCATTTACAGCATGAAGTTCCCTACCCAAAAAAGATATCCTAATTTTTCTGTAACGTCTCTTTATTTTTCGAGCTTTCTTGGCCACGGCGCCCCCTTCACGATTGGAAAGAAACTGGTCGTTATGGTAATATAACTATCTTTACATGTCAAACATTAAATTCGATATCATCACAATCTTTCCGGACTTATTTAAAGGATTCATCAGCGAATCGCTTTTAGCGCGGGCGCAGAAGAAAAAGCTGATAAAAATAAATTTACATAATTTGAGAAAATGGACCGACGATAAGCACAAGACCGTGGATGGCCGGCCATATGGCGGGGGAGCGGGAATGGTATTGAAAGTTGAGCCGATTTGTAAGGCGGTCAAAGCAGTTAAGGCAAAGAATGGTAAAACTCGGGTAATTTTATTATCTGCCAAGGGAAAAACATTTGATCAGAAAAAAGCTCAACAACTCGCAAAATATGACAGAATAATTTTTATCTGTGGTCGTTATGAAGGGGTTGATGAGAGGGTTGCTAAACATGTGGCTGACGAGGAAATATCAATCGGTAATTATGTGTTATTTGGTGGCGAGATTCCAGCCATGGTAATCATGGAAGCTGTTTCGAGGTTAATTCCAGGAGTGGTTGCCAAAGAGGAATCGATTAAAAACGAAAGTTTTTCTGGGCAATGGAAAATGGAAAACGGAAAACGGAAAATGCTTAAGGAGCATCCACACTATACCCGTCCTGAGGTGTTTATTCTGAATGGAAAAAAGCTAAAAGTGCCTCCAGTTTTGCTTTCCGGAGACCACAAAAAAATTGAAGAGTGGAGGGCCAAAAAATCCAAATAGACATAGTTGACATTTAGTTTGTCCGGGAATATACTGTGTATAATATGTAGTGACAATTAAAACCGAATACGAATTGCCGTCATACGGCGACTGCTTCGTTCGCTATGCTTACGGGTTGTATAACCACGATTGCTTCTTAGGGAGGTAATCGTGGTTATATTATACCCCCACTATGGGGAGATAAAATAATCAGAACTTTCCCAATTTTGTACAGTTTAACCAGTGAATTCTTCTATAAGCTTCGGCTTATAGATTCTATTAAGAGAGTTTGATTCTGGCTCAGGATGAACGCTGGCGGCACGGATAAGTCATGCAAGTCGAACGGTGCAAGGTAGCAATACTTTGCATAGTGGCGAACGAGTTAGTAACACCTTGGTACGTACTCCGAAGTCGGGCATAATTCGCCGAAAGGCGGACTAATTCCCGATGGTGCAGTAATGCTAAAGAAGCAATTCGCTTCGGAAGCGGCCTAGGTCCTATCAGCTTGTTGGCGGGGTAATGGCCCACCAAGGCTATGACGGGTAGGGGGTGTGAGAGCACGACCCTCAACGATGGAACTGAGATACGGTCCATACACCTACGGGTGGCAGCAGACGAGAATATTCGACAATGGGCGAAAGCCTGATCGAGCGATGCCGCGTGCGGGAAGAAGGGCTTCGGCCTGTAAACCGCTTTTGCCATGGAAAAATTTTGATTGTACATGGAGAATAAGGGGTTGCTAACCTCGTGCCAGCAGCAGCGGTAATACGAGGACCCCGAGCGTTATCCGGAATTACTGGGCGTAAAGCGTGAGCAGCCGGTTTTGTTAGTCTGGTGTTAAATCTTGAGGCTCAACTTCGAGACCGCATTGGAAACGGCAAGACTAGAGTGGGTAAGAGGCAGACGGAACGTGCAGTGTAGGGGTGAAATCCATTGATATTGCACGGAACACCAAAAGCGAAAGCAGTCTGCTGGTGCTCTACTGACGGTCAATCACTAAAGCGTGGGGATCAAAAAGGATTAGATACCCTTGTAGTCCACGCCCTAAACAATACACACTAGCTATTGGGAGCATCGACCCTTCCAGTGGCGAAGCCAACGCGTTAAGTGTGTCGCCTGGGAAGTACGATCGCAAGATTAAAACTCAAAGAAATAGGCGGGAATTCGCACAAGCGGTGGATCATGCGGTTTAATTCGACTCTAAGCGAAGAACCTCACCAAGGCTTGAAATCCAGCTGCAAGCTCCAGAAACGGAGTCGCCTTCGAGGGTGCTGGACAGGTGCTGCACGGCTGTCGTCAGCTCGTCATGTGAATGGTTTCCTTAAGTGGATTAACGAGCGCAACCCCCATCGTGTGTTATATGTGTCACACGAAACTGCTTTCGTAAGAAAGAGGAAGGTGGGGATGACGTCAAGTCAGCGTGGCCCTCTGATGCCTTGGGCTACACGCATGATACAATGGTTGTTACAATGGGTCGCCAACCCGCGAGGGGGAGCTAATCCCATCAAAGGCAACCTCAGTTCGGATAGGAGGCTGAAACTTGCCTCCTTGAAGCTGGAATCGCTAGTAATCGCAGATCAGAACGCTGCGGTGAATACGTTCTCGAATTTTGCACTCACTGCCCGTCAACTCAAGGGAGCCGGGAATACCCGAAGACCCGTATTATATATGGGGACACGGTAGGCTCGGTAACAAGGAGTAAGTCGTAACAAGGCAAGGCTAGCGGAAGCTGGTCTTGGATCACCTCCTTTCTATTTTTGAACAATTAAGTTCTTAAACCTAGAAAGGTTAGTAGCAGGAGATGAGAAAAGGGAAATTAGATTTCTAATTTGTCATATCACACTCTGACCTACATAAAGATGTCGATATTATCTTTGATAATGCGGGGTCCCACTGCGAAATGGGAGTTCAATGGTTCAACGAACACAAACGGACCTAGCTGGTTAACTATATGAAATTGAGAAATCAAAAAGCGCCCTTAAGGGCGCTTTTTGATTTAAAGTTATTTTATTTGATAAGTAATCGTCACATTCACGATAACATCGTTTTCGCCGGTGGAGATTGTTGGGACTGGTCCGCCACCGCCCATACCACCTACGCTTTTGGCGTCATACATGGAAACAGGATAACCATTATAACCT
>Ga0172379_10002294_pt1 | contig 34358 bp, 31 predicted proteins | sample GrowelOW334metaG_FD_119756 | JGI IMG/M metagenome (GOLD analysis project Ga0172379, IMG submission 119756) | Groundwater microbial communities from an aquifer near a municipal landfill in Southern Ontario, Canada - Groundwater well OW334 metaG | ecosystem: Environmental > Aquatic > Deep... | reverse complement strand
TGTTGTCCTCGGACTCGACACGGGGCTCTTCGGCCAGAAGGGTCATCTTGCTGTATTTCACTTTCTGGTGGGCAACACCACCGTCCGCCCACTCGTTGTGTGAAGCGTTGGTGACATGGCCTACCATCGTCGTGTACACGCCTTCCTCACCCATGGCCTTGGCAAGGTTGTCCATGATGAAAGCGCCGTAATCGGCGTTGTTGAAGGCCTCGATGTCGAACATCGTGTTTTCCTGGAAGGAAGCCTCGTGGGTTACCACGACGATACCTTTGGCCAAGGCCTTGCCCAGCACGGGCTCGAGGGCCGCGGGATCGACGGGAACGATGCAGAGGGCGTCGACACCCTGGGCGATGAGGTCTTCGATGACCTGGGCCTGCATGGCGGCGTCGGTCTTTGCGGGACCTTTCTGGAAAGCATTCAGACCGGTATCCTTGGCGAAAGCCTTGACACCCACTTCCATCCGGACGAACCACGCGTTGGTGCTGTCCTTCGGAACCAGGGCTATCTTCCAATCCTTTTCGGCCTTGGCGGATTTGCCTGCGGGTCCGGATGCCGGTGCGGCTTGTTTCTGGCCAGCAGCGAATACCGGGAGCGCCGTAATAAGGGCGACCAGCGCGATCAACGTCAACTTTTTCATAAACAGATTCCTCCTTGAGAATGAAATGACTATGGCCATTATACCATCCTTCATTAAGCTGTCAACATATTTTAGTACCGTTTTAGTGACTTGTTTAGTGACACAATCGTAATAAGTGTCGATAAGTGGTAAACTAAAGGTGACATTTCTTTTTCTTTACGCCATTTACGGTTTAAATACTTTTTTCTATTCATTTATCTTAACATAAACTACTATGGTTTTACTGAAAATTTCTTTTGTTTTAGTAATACATTGACAAATGCCGGAAAGCGCTATAACGTTATTTCCATATGGGCGCACGGATCAAGGATATCGCAAAACTCGCGGCAGTCTCTCCGGCCACCGTCTCCCTCGTGCTGAACGACAAACCAGGCGTTGGCGAGGATACACGTGTTCGTATCCACCGCATCGCAAAGGAACTGGGGTATGAAGCGCCCAAAAGCTCCGATGCCGCCGGAGTAGCCAGCGACACCATCTGCTTCCTTCACATCGCCCGGCACGGCCATACGGTCAACCGTGACCACGACGTCTTCATCGCAGACTACATCGAAGGGCTGGGTCAGGGCGCCAAAGCCGAAGGCTTGAGCCTGCAGGTCTTTACCTTCAAAACCACTCCCATAGACAAGATAGTGGAGACCGCCCGTGCCCAGGATGCAAAAGGCTTCGTAATACTCGGTACCGAGCTGTCCTTCACAGACGCGGCCGCCTTTTCCGCCCTCAACAAACCTCTCGTCTTCATAGATACCTTCCACAATTTCCTGCCCTTCGACTTTGTGGATATGAACAACGAGGATTCCATTTTCACCATTGTTGCCCATTTGGAAGAAAGGGGCCATCGCAGGATAGGTTTCGTACGAAGTTCCATGGAGACACGCAACTTCAAGCTCCGCGAAGAAGGATTCCGGGCTAGCATGAAACGCTTGGCACTTGATCTGGACGAACGTTTCGTCTTTCCAGTGGATTCCACTTTCCACGGTGCCCAGGAAGACATGAAAACCATCATTACAAGCGGTGCCGAACTACCCACAGCCCTCGTGTGCGCCAACGACATAATCGCCTGTGGTTGCCTGCGTGCCATACAGGATGCGGGAATCCACGTACCGGAGGACCTTTCACTGGTGGGTTTCGACGACCTGCCTCTTACTTCGGTCGTCGATCCGCCACTCACTACGATCCAGGTTTCCAAGGAAAGGATCAGCCGCATGGCCGTACGCCTATTAACCGACAGGCTACGGGGCGAGAGGAACGGACCACCTGTAAAGATAGTCATTAGCGGACGCCTCGTGCAACGCGCCAGCGTACTCGACCTGCGTCCGCGCTGAGCGAATTCCAAGGAGGAATTTCATGATCAAGTATGCGGTAATTCTGGGCAATCTGGGCAACACCTGTGACAGGTTCCTCTCCAGCGGTTACAAGGACCAGCCGTCCAAGGAAAATATGATAAAGCAGGCGTCCCAGATTGAGGGCGTCAAGGCGGTCGAGCTCGTCGGTGTCTGGGACGTCACCCCAGAGAATGTCCATGAGATGGGTTCCCTCCTTGCCAAGTACGGCCTTAGCGTTGCGTCCATCATCCCGGATCATTTTTCACAGAAGCGCTGGGGCAAGGGCGCCTTTACCTCCAAGGACGCCTCCATCCGGGCGCAGGCCTTGGACGAGACCTACGCGGCGGCCGAAATGGCACACATCCTAAAGTGTCCCCTCATCAATCTCTGGCCGGGACAGGATGGCTACGACTATGCCTTTCAGGCAGATTACCGGGTCGAACGCCGCTGGATAGTCGACGCCGTTGAAAAAGTTGCAAAGGCCTACCCGGACATCAAATTCTCGCTGGAATATAAAGTGAAGGAACCACGTACCCATTCCTTCATGGCCCGTGCCGCCGACACCCTACTCATTGCAAAGGAGACGGGGCTGGCCAACGTAGGCGTCACCATCGACACCGGCCACGCGCTGGCAGGCTACGAAAATCTGGCGGAATCCGCCGTCATCCTCTCCGACTTTGGCAGGAAACTCTTCCACATGCATTTCAACGACAACTACCGCTCTTGGGACGACGACATGATCGTCGGCTCGGTGCACTTTGTGGAGTTCGTCGAGCTGATGTTCTGGCTGAAAGAAGTTGGCTATGACAGTTGGTATTCCATGGACCAATACCCCTACCGCGAGGACGGCCAGGAAGCGCTCCGCGCCTCCGTCGAATTCCTGCAGGGCATCGAAGCAATGCTGGACGCGACTGCCATGGCCGAACTGCGTGCCATCGTAGCCAAAGGCGATCCCATCGAATCCACCAGGTGGGTACGGGGCAAACTATTCAGGAAGTAGCGCCTTCTGACCTGGCTACCGGATAACGCCTTTTTTAATGATCATACATCCGTATAGTTTCTTCTCGGTCGTGGCGACGATGGCGAAGGCCTTCTTCGCCCGCTCGTAGAAGGCGAAGCGCTCGACCTGTTCCACCAGGGCATCACCTTTGGTCTCGTGCTTGGCAACGACTTTCCGTATCTCGTCCTGGATGAGGGGGACAGTCTTATCGCCAGCCACCACCTGCATGAGCGCCACGGGATGGGGTACGAAATCGTCCAAGGGGAAGAGGGTAAGGATGGCATCCAACAATTCAGGAACACCGTGGCCATCGGCCCGAACCAGGTTCCGCGCGCTGCTGGCGGCAGGGTAATTAGCGTCCCCAATCACCAAATCATCGCCATGCCCCATCTCGTGGAGAATTTTAAGGAGTTCCGGAGAAATTAAGTCGGGTATACCTTTGAGCACGAAAACCTCCTTGGTTCAGCAGGTACTTATTCGTGAGATTTTTTAGATGCGTCCGTTTCGGGCATGGATGTATCGGTCTGGATAACCCCGGTACTGATGGATTCGGTTCTCTTTTTTGCCCGTGCCTTTCCGAATTTACGCAAGCTTTCGTGCACATAATAGGTAAATGAATACAATATTCCAATAATGAAACTGACGATGGCCACGACAATGACCGGTATATTCTCGAACACCTGCCCAAATAGGTTGAAGGTAGTTACATACGACGCATTGAAAATGACTACCGCGCTTAAGACAATAAGTGCGGCTATGCTGATGATAATACGGAACATGTGGAATCTCCTTTAAAAATCAGACGGGCTCAAACCCCGGACACTCCAGGGTTGGGCTATATGCTTATTTCCCTGTCTCCGGTAATCCGATTGAAAATAAGCAGGGAAATAACCGTCAGGATCGTAAGGATGGTAGATAACGCCGCCGCGATACCGTAATTGCCACGTATGATCTGAGTATAAATTTCCACCGTCAGGGTTTTTGTCTTTCCTACGTACAGCAGAATGGCCGTGGACAACTCGCTGATCATGGTCACCCAACTCAGAATCGCTCCGGAGATTATTCCGGCCGCCATCATTGGCATGGTGATCTTGTAGAATGCGTTGAGCTTGGAACTACCCAAACTCAAGGCCGCTTCTTCCATGCTCAGCGGTATCTGCTGGAGAACCGCCACGCTGGACCTGATGGTATACGGCAGACGCCGCAGGACGAGCCCGATGATCATGATCAGCATGGTTCCGCTAAAAAGGAGGGGATGCTTGTTGAAGGCTATCAACAGGGTGATTCCCACAACCGAACCCGGAATGATATACGGAACCATGGACACCGAATCGGCGATGCTGGTAAAGATATTGCGCCTGCGCACGGTGATATAGGCGATAAGGGCCGCCATGAAGACAATGACGATCAACGACAGGCCGGGAATGAGCAGGGTATTGGAGATCGCCCGCCCCACCTTACCGAAAGCATCGGCATAGCTATTGAACGAATATCCAGGGGCAAAAGTCGTGCCGGTCACGTTCTTGAATGAAGTATATATAATGTACACTTGGGGCATTATGGAGAGTCCCACGAGCACGTAGGTATACATATGGATGAAGAATCGGGTCGCGCCCTTGGCCTCGACCGGGCGGATCTTGTTCATGGAATTCATGGTAAATGATTTTCTGGTGGCCAGGTAACGCTGGATTATGAATATCAGGGTCGTAATGATGATGGCAATGATGGAAATGGCCGCCGCAAATCCGTCGTCTCCCCCCATCTCGCTGATGAACTCGTTGAAGATGGTAACCGGGAAGGTCCGGTACCCTTCGCCTATCAGCATGGGAGTCCCGAAATCCGCCAGGGAATTCATGAATATCAGCAGCCCACCCGCGAACAGGGTGGGAAGTATGAGCGGGACGATGATGAGGAAGAAGCGCCTGACCCCGGAACAGCCCAGGTTCTCACTGGCTTCCAGCAAGGAATTGTCCACGTTCTTGAGGGCGCCGGAGACGTACAGGAAAATGAGCGGATACATCTGCAGCGTAAGCACCACCAGGATACCGCCGAAGCCGTAAATGCTGGGAATCTTGAGCCCCAGGGTGTTGCGGAAAAACAGGGTAATGACCCCGCTTCTACCCATCAGCAGGATCCACGAATAGGCTCCGATGAAAGGTGCCGACATGGAAGAGATGATGATGAGTATACGGATCAGGCCCTTGCCCCGAATCTTGAAACGGGCGAAGAAGTAGGCCAGCGGCGTGCCCAGCATGACCGTGAGCAGGGTCACGCAAATGGTTACCTTGAAGCTATTTAGCAGAGTGTTGTAGTAGTAGGGCTTGCTGAAAAACTGAACAAAGTACCCCAGGGTGAATTTACCGCTTTCCTTGTCCACAACGGCCTGCACGAGCAGGTTCAGCAATGGATACACGAGGAAAAGGCCGTAGAAGCAGAGAACAAAGAGGGTGACCATGCTCCAGAAATCAAGGACGCCCTTGGCTTTTCGTTCAGAGCGCATAGGAAAGATTCCGTTTTCCGTCTTTGGAGAACACGTTGATCTTGTCGGTCTTGATGCGCAGGTAGACGGTTTCACCTGCCTTGAACGTGCTGTCCATGGAAGATTCATGGATGATTTCGATCATTTGCTTGTTGGGCAAGGACACCGTGTAGTGGGTGTTGAGCCCCAGGAAGATCGAATCCGAGATGGTACTTTTTATCCCCGCCAATGCATCCATTGATCCACCAGCGGAAGCGTCCCGGGACATCTGGAAGTCCTCGGGCCGTATGGATAGGATCACCGGAGCATCGGTCTGGCAGTTCAGCCTGCCCAGCTCAAATTCAAAGGATTCCATCCGAATTTTCTTGGTCGAGGCGTTGTATTCGGCATCGATAAGATTGGTTCGGCCGATGAAGGTGGCTACGAAGATATTCGCCGGACGATGGTAGATCTCCTGGGGGGTTCCCACATGCTGGATGATCCCGTCCTTCATCACCGCGATCCGGTCGGAAATGGCCATGGCCTCTTCCTGGTCGTGGGTCACGTAGATGGTCGTGATGCCCACTTCCTTCTGCAGGTCACGGATAACCTGCCTCATCTCAAGGCGCAACTTGGCATCCAGGTTGGACAGGGGCTCGTCCATCAAGAGGACATCCGGTTTGATGACCAAAGCGCGGGCCAAGGCGACACGCTGTTGCTGACCGCCAGAAAGGCGTTCGGGCATGCGGTCCTTGAACTCATGGATCTTCATCAGCCCTAAAAACTCGTTTGTCAGGGAATCGATCTGGTCCTTGGGTAGTTTCCGGTTCTTCAGGCCGAATTCCACATTCTGCTTGACCGTGTAATGGGGAAAAATGGCGTAGTTCTGGAACACCATGCCGATATTCCGCTTGCTGACGTCCATGTCATTGATACGCTTGTCGTCGAAATAGAAATCGCCGCCTTCTATGGTGTTGAAACCGGCGATCATCCGCAACAAGGTGGTCTTGCCACAGCCCGAAGGCCCCAGCAGGGTGAAGAACTCCTTGTCCCGGATGTCGATGGACAGGTCCGAAATAATCGTGTTCGCTCCATATTTCTTTACCGCGTTCCTGATCGAAATGTTCACGCTCATATTTCGGACCCGCCTTCCTTTTGCCTGTTTATTTCTTGATGTCCGTGTAAATGTCCTTGAACTTGTTCTGGAGTGCAACCTTGTTCTTCTGGACGTAATCCATGTCTTCCTTGATCAGCTTGATATCGTTGATGTTGACCATGTAGGACGGGGTGGCGACGTTGGCCATGACAGGCCGGTTCGTTACGGCGGTTCCGTACACGTTCTGGATCTCGGGGGAAGTGATGTGGTCGATGAAACGCCGGGCGTTCACCAGATTTGGGGCTCCCTTCACGATGGCCGAACCGGCCGGAAGGTAGACGACGCCCTCTTCCATATAGACCACCTTGACAGGGGCTCCGTCCCGGATAAGCTGAACGGCCGGATCCTCGTAGGAAAGACCTACTGCGTATTCACCGTCCCGCACACCCTTCCACACCGCACTGGAACTGTCGATGACCACCGTGTTGGCAAACAGCGCCTTCACGAAATCCCAGGCTTCCTGGCTTTCATAGTTGCCCTTGCCAATGGCGGCGAGCATATTGGTCAGGTGGGCATAGGCGCTGGAGGACGCGGTCGGGTTGGCCGACACGATCTTGCCCTTCAGGGCGGGGTTTAGAAGATCCTTGTAGCCCTTGATCTGGATATCACCGATCAGGTTCTTGTTGATCAGGAGCAGGCTGCCGTCCAGTACATTGGAGGTGATATAGCCCGTATCGTTCCGGTAAATATCGATCAGCTTGTCATTGTTGACCGAGGTATAGGGCTGGAACAGGTCCTTGTTGGTCTGGAAGGTCGCATAGGCACCACCAAAAACCACGTCCGCGTAGGGTGAACCAGCCTCTCCCTGGATCCTCTTGAACAGCTCTCCGGTCCCGGCAGAGATGACTTCCACTTTGACGTTGTACATCTTCTCAAAGGCGGGGATGGTCGCCTTGAGAAGTCCGTCACTATTCGGTGAATAGACAACCAGCTTGTCGGTTGCCTTCAGTTCGGTACTGGCCGCCTCCTGCTCACCGGTCGCAAACAGGGAAACCGCGGAAGCCAGCAAAATCATCAGAATGAAAAATCGTTTCATGTCTTTCTCCTTCAATGCAACATTCAAATGATGAGACGATTTTGTCAAGACATTTTGAGGTTTTTATTGCTCCCTTACAACAACATGTGCCAGTTTCTCATAAAACTGAATCAAGCCACCATGGTCCTCGCTTTCTTTGCCCTCGACTTTCAGGGCCTGCATGATTTCCATGACCTGGCTTGTAAGCGGAACAGGGACACCAACCGCATGGGCTGTCTCGATTGCATTATTCAAATCCTTGATATGCAAGGCGATCCTGAAGCCGGGTTTGAAATTCCCTTTCAACACAAGGGGTATTTTCGCATCCAGAACAGTACTCCCAGCCAAGCCTCCACGGATGGCCTTATACACCTCTTCCGGATCCACCCCCGCCTTGGTTGCGAGCACCATGGCCTCGGACATAGCCGCTATATTCAGGGCGACCATGATTTGGTTGGCCAGCTTCGTTATGTTCCCGCTACCTATCCCACCCACAAAGGTAACGGATTTGCCCATCACTTCGAGAAGGTCCTTCACTTCGGAGAAGGTTTTTTCAGGGCCTCCCACCATGAAAGCCAGGGTACCCTCGATAGCCTTGGGTTCACCGCCAGACACTGGAGCATCCAGCATAGCCACACCTTTGCTTTCCAGTATCCCGTATATTTCTTTGGAGACCAACGGCGCTATGGAGCTCATATCCACTACAATTGAACCTGGCTCCACACCTTCAATCACTCCGTCCCTTCCAAGAATAACTTCCTTAACCTGGGGCGAATTGGGGAGCATGGTAAATATTATTTTTGATTTTGATGCAAGGTCCTTCGAAGACAAGCCTTTTTCCGCCCCAAGTTCCACCAATTCCGATACAGCCACTTCCGATAGGTCATGGACGATCAGCGAATGTCCGGCTTTCACCAAATTCTTCGCCATCGGTTTACCCATGATACCCAAACCTATAAAACCAATCTTGGCCATATTATTCCTTCGTTAAAAATGTATGGCCATGCGCTCCAAGACATGGGCAGCCTCTACTATGGCTTCGCTTATGGTTGGATGCGGGAATATCACGGAGGAAAGCTCATTTGAGGTTGCCTCAAACCGCATCGCCAGGGAAAGCCCGCCTATAAGTTCGGTTACATGGGGACCTACCATATGAACCCCGATTATCTCCTTTGTTCCCGAATCGGAAAGGATTTTCACGAATCCCCGGCTTTCCCCAGAAGCCAAGGCTTTCCCATTTGCCGACAAGGGGAAAACAGCCTTCCGCACAGAATACCCGATGGCATGAGCTTCTTTTTCCGTAAACCCTATACTGGCGACTTCCGGCAGGCAGTACGTACATCTGGGTACATTCCGATAGGTGATTGACTCGGTGGGGAAGCCGGCGATGGCCCTGGCGGCGATGATGCCCTGCGCGGAAGCTACATGGGCCAAAGGGAACTTCCCGTTCAGGTCGCCGATGGCGTATATGCCCTCTATAGAGGTCATCATCTGTTCGTCTACCCCAATAAAATTACCGTCCAAACGCAGACCCAGCGTTTCGGTCCATCCAGACTGCAGTTTTGGCCTGACGCCGAGGGCGAATAGGACTGAATCTTTCCTGAGGCCCTGCGAGCTTCCATCCTTTTTCCGTAGGTTGATCAGCACCCCGTCATCCAGGACCTCGATTCCTTCGACTCTGCATTGAGTGAGTGACTCCACACCCCGTCTGGTAAATTGCAGCTCCAACTCCGTGCTTATGTCGTCGTCCTCCTTCGGCAACAGCCGATCCAACGCTTCGATGATCGTCACCTTCGATCCATAGCTATTCCAGATGGAGGCGAATTCCATACCTATGGCTCCGGCACCGATGATGGCCGTATTCGGAGGGATTTTTTTTAGATCCAGTGCTTGCCGGGGGGACAGCACCCGCACTCCATCGCCTTCTATACCGAACAGTCCAATGGAATCCGCGCCGGTAGCAAGAACCATTTTCCGGCACTCCAGATAAGTACCGCTCTTCATGAGTTCTACCTGCCGCGGCCCAACGATGACAGCGTCATCACGAAAAACTTCTATGGCGTTTTTCTTCATCAGGAAGTCGATACCCCTGGAAAGTTTTTCGCTTACCTCGCGGCTTCGTGCGTGGGCAGAGCCATAATCGATGCCCAGGCTCCCGGTCGGGATGGTGATACCGAAGGAAGCACTGTCCTTGACCGCCTCCAACACTTCGGCGTTTCGCAGAAGGCTCTTCATGGGGATACAGCCCCAATTAAGGCAGGTGCCACCCAGCGCTGCCTTCTCTACCAAGGCCACACTCAAACCCAGTTGAGCGGCTTTGATCCCGCAGACGTAACCGCCAGGACCACCGCCAATGATGACGACATCATAAGTTTTCACTGCATCTCCTGGAGTCTACCTTTAATCTGGAGTTAATGTACAAGCGAAAGAGGCCATTCCAGCAAGGACTTCAAGGCCATCAGGAACTCGCCTGCGGGAGCCCCGTCTACGACTCGGTGATCAAAGGCTAGCGAAATCCAAAAGAGTGGCTTAATCGAAATGGAATCATCCTTTTGGTCAACGACCAATTCCTTCCGTATCGTGCCAACGGCCAGGATTCCACATTCGGGTGGATTGATCACAGGGGTAAAGCGTTCGATACCCAGCATGCCCAGATTGGTGACGGAGAAGGTACCCCCGGACATTTCGTCCATACTTAACGTACCGGAACGGGCCTTTGCAGCCAGAAGCCGCAATTCCGCCGAGATTTCAGCCATGCCTTTCTTATCCACGTTCCTTATCACCGGTACCATCAAGCCCTTGCCGGTATCGACGGCGACCCCGATACTAATCGCCTCGGAAATGATGAGCTCGTCATTTTCCAGACGCGCACGCAGCATGGGATATTCCGACAAGGCTTTACCAAGGGCTTTGATGATTACTTCGCTGACGCCTATTTTCAGCCCCTGCTCCTTGGCTGCTTCCTTCCACTTGAGTATTTCCGTAGCATCCACCCTGACATCCAGAACGGCCTTCGGTTTGGTCTGGTTGCTCAGGGTGAGTCGGCTGGCGATGGTCTTACGCACCAGAGACAGGGGTATCCTTTTCTCGGCAACGGCCGAAGGATTATCACGCACTGGCGTATTTTCACCTTTTCCTGCTAGAAAGCGCAACACATCCTTTTTTGTTATCCTTTCACCTTTTTCCGCAGGTGCCAAACTGGCCACAGAAATGCCATGATCCAAGGCCATTTTTTTTGCCAGCGGAGATATGCGGATACGTGCTGTTGTCGTGCTGGTAGCTGTTGGCGACTCTTCAACCTTCAAATTATCCGGGGACAAAGTCATTTGCGCGGTATCCATCATCTGGGGCAATGTTTTGGTTATGCTGTCTGGTGCTTTATTCTGGAGTAAATCTTCGGTTTTTTCTCCCGCCGCTCCGATTATGGCGATTGGTTCCTGACATTTCACGACTTTACCCAGCTCAACGACATGAGCCAAAATGGTTCCGGTCTTGGGCGCATAGATATCCTGTGCGGCCTTATCTGTTTCCGCTACCGCTATGACATCGCCTTCCTGAACCTTCCCGCCAATATCAACCGACCATTCCACGATGATCGCCTCTACCATGTTAACGCCCATTTTGGGCAGCACTATATATTCGGCCATGGGTTCAACCTTTACTTATTACCAAGCGCTTTGTACACCGCTTGCTTGATAGTCTCCTTGTTTGGCACCACCATGTTTTCCAGACCGATATTGTAAGGCATCGGCACGTTCAGGGAACCTACCCGAATGGGAGGGGCATCAAGATAATCGAAGCCGCGATCTATTATTTCAGCAACGATATCGGAGGCCAGACTTCCGCGCAGGTGGGATTCCTGGGCTACCACTACCCTATTGGTCTTTCGGATCGACTCCATGACCGTATCATAATCAAGGGGTACCAGAGAGCGAAGGTCGATCACCTCGCAGCTGATCCCTTCCTTTTCCAATTCCTCTGCGGCTTCAATGGAACGCAACGCCATCATGGAATAGCTCACAATGGTTATGTCCTTGCCTTCCCGCCTTATCGCTGCCTTTCCGAAAGGTACCGTATACTGTTCCTCCGGCACCTCGCCCTTGTGCTGATAGGCGCGCTTGTGTTCGAAAAATATTACCGGGTTATTATCCCTGATGGCGGTTGTCAACATACCCTTGAGATCATAGGCAGTGATGGGAGCGGCTACTTTCAATCCGGGCACATTATTGAACCAAGCCTCGAAGGATTGGGAGTGTTGGGCCGCGTTTCCACCGCCAGCTCCGAAAGGTGCCCTGATCACCAGGGGCATCTCGATGTTACCACCAAACATATATCTCATTTTCGCAGCCATGTTCACGATCTGATCCATAGCCAAGGTTATCCAATCCGAATACAGGATCTCGACTATGGGCCTAAGCCCCATCGCCGCAGCCCCAACGCCCACCCCGGTAAAGCCAGCTTCGGAAATTGGTGTATCGATAATCCGTTTGGGACCTAATTTCTGTAATAACCCCTTGCTCACACCAAAGGGATTCCCCCTGACAGCCACGTCGCAGCCCATCAGGATCACTGTCTTATCCCTTGCCATCTCCTGACTCATCGCTTCATTCAGCGCTTCCCGTACTGTTATGATCCGCATATATTCACCTTTATTCACCATCAATTAAAACGTATGTTGAGCCGGTTCAAGAAATCCTCTCGTCATTGGCGTAGATATTGGTATATAGTGTTTCGGGAGGTGGTTCGCTGCAATCTTCAGAGGCATGGCGAATGGCTTCCTGAATCTCCTCAACTACGCCCTTCTCTATTTTTTCAATTTCTTCCATACTACTTATGGATTGTTCAATCAGATACTTACGCATCCTGACAATCGGATCCAAATCCCAATAAGGCTTTACCGCTTCCAGGTCACGGTACCATTGATCGTCCGCCACAAAGTGCCCCAACAATCTAAGGAATCTTGCCTCGATCACGGAGGGGCCTTCCCCCCGTCTGGCCCTGTCCACACCCTGCTTCACCGCCTTGTAGACATCGAACACATTGAAGCCGTCAACCAATATTCCAGGTATGCCGTACGCGTCTGCACGCTTGTACAGGTCAGTCATCTTCGTAACCTTGTTGAGTTCGGTTCCAATCGCCATCTGGTTATTCTCTATCACGAACAATACGGGTAGGCTCCATGCGGCCGCCATATTCACCGACTCGTGCCAGACGCCCTGATTGGTGCCCCCATCGCCGTGAAAGCAGATTGTTACTTTCTTGTTACCCAATAAATCAGCAGCAAGCGCTGAACCTACAGCCAACGGCATCCCGCTTCCGACTATACCCGTGGCACCAAGCATTCCGTTCTTCACATCCGCGATGTGCATGGAACCGCCCTTACCATGATTATAACCCTCGTACTTGCCGAAAAGCTCCGCCATCATTTTCTTGATATCCCCACCCTTTGCGATGACATGTCCATGGCCACGATGGGTACTCGTTATCGCATCGTCGGGGTTCAAGGCATGGCAGGTTCCAACAGCTATAGCTTCCGCTCCGACATAGGAATGTGCCAGTCCATAAATCTTGTTTTCCATCCATAAATCTTTTACCTTTGTATCGAACTCCCTTATCTGCATCATCTTACGGTATAATTCAAGCTGTTCCTTCCCTTGCATTCCCTTAGGAGCTTTCAGGTCCGTCGTGCATGCACATTTATCCAGAACATCATCGATAATCTTATCTGCCATCATTTCCTCCTTGCATACTCTTGTTTTCCCGCATTTTTTCCAATATTTTAATATGCCTGTTTTCTTCCTCTACGATGGCGTCTATATGTGTCTTTCCATTCTTAAGCAAAATCGGTTCTATCTTCCGGTAAAATAGAATTGATTCCCTCTCCAATTTTATGGACGTGGCAAGCACCTCATCCAAGGATTCCTTTCCCGTGAAATATCTAATTTCCATTAACCTGCCCTCGCCACCGGACGTATCCGCGAAAGCCTGAAGATAGGCATCCAGTTCACCAAAGGGATCGGGGGCCAAGCTTGAACGTTGGTCTTGTTCCAAGGCATCCTGCATGGCAAGAAAGAGTTTCACATGATTTTCTTCCATCATTTTCAAGGACAATAGTTCCTGCTTATAAGCAGGAAAATATTCGGCTGCCTTATCATAATAGGTAACGGCGTTGCGCTCGATCTTCTGCGCTATTTCAAGAACAGCTTCAACAGAGAGTTTCATTCATAATCCCCTTTACAAAGAGAGCTCAATCTCTTCCCCGGCTCTCATCACGATGACCTCAGGAGCATACTTGCCTGCCTGTTTGTTCTTTCGTGCTATTTCAAGAAATTCCCTTACATCCGCACACTCATGATTCACATAATGTGAAGCGATTATGGTTTTTAGACCAAGCCATTCGCTCGCAATAAAACCTTCCTTGGGAGTCAGCTCGCCGGTTTTATAACACTCCGGATGGGGCATGCCCACACCTTCTTCCGAAGGTAAGGATATATGCATGAAGCCGATTGTTGGTTTGTACATTTCTCCTAATAATTTCATATCCGAGAAAAGTGCTGTATCTCCGGGATGATAGAATTTGACCCCATTTCCTATATCTACAAAAAAGCCCATCGCAGGCCCGGACAATAAGGCACCATCATCCTTTTTTGCAAAGGACCAGTGGTGGCTTTCGACAGGACGAATTCCTATTCCTGCTATTTCCAGTTCCATACCCCAGATCGTTGGCCGGATCAAATCCGGATCTATCCCATGGTATTTTGTCAGATTATGCTGCACATCCAAGGCACAAATTGTTATTGGTTTGTATTTTCTGATTATTTCCGGCGCGTCACCAAAATGATCGTACGCATTATGGGTCAGAAGTAAAATATCCACCCGACCCAGATCATCCACGGACAGATCGCAATAGGGATTTTTACTCATAAAGGGATCGATCACTATCGATACGCCTTTCGCCGTTTGTATCCTGTATCCTGCAACGCCGAAGAATTGTACTTTAATACTCATTTCTTTCGCCCCTTAACGTGCTCATCAAATGCTTTCTTAAGCACATTCCTCAATTGTATCGTTTCCGACACATTGTCCGCCTCATTCATATGCTCCCATTCGATCCATACATATTCCAGACCGACAAAACCTGGATACTCATTTTCGAGCATCTTTCGCATCACCCGTTGGTAATCAATCGTATTGTCTTTCATCGTACATTGCGCACGTCCCTTGCACGCATTTCTCGCATGAAAATGGCTTGCATAGGGCATCAGTTGTTCTATGACCCCATCCTCGATTCCCAGCTTTGTAAAATGTGTATAGTCTAGGGTAAGAGTAAGACCTTTGACATCTTGCATTAATTGTCTTGCACATTCCGGCGTCTCACAAAAACTTCCCAGATGGGCTTCAACTCCCAATACCAATTTTACTTCAGCCGCTTTTTCGACTCGCCAGGTCAACTCATCCACCGCGCGTTTGTAGGAATCCTTAAGTGCGCCCGTCTCAAATTTCGCACCCGGAAGTATACTGACATGATGCGCTCCTATCCGGGATGCTATTTCCAGGGTCTTTAAAAAAGCAGTACGTGTTTCGTCCCTGACTGTAGCATCCGGATTGTTTATCGCCTTTGAATGGAAATCTGCAGCCAACTGCAGAAAAAGATCTGCGGCTACCATGTCCCGCTCATCCAAACTTTTTTTCAATCTCCCTGATTCACCCGGAATATCCTTGAAAACGGCTGAAGGCTGGATATGGGATCTATCCTGAAAGAAACCGATGTCGACCGCATCGATATCCAATATTCTAATAAGGTCCAAAGCTTTTTCGTGGGAAAGTAACGGAAAAGTAAAATCTGCGCAGGCGAACCTTAATTCCATAGTATTCTCCTTAACCCATGTACATTCCGCCATTGATATCTATGGTACTTCCAGTAATGAAAGAGGCCATATCCGAAGCCAAAAATAGTACAAGTGAAGCTATATCAATCGTTTTGCCAAATCGTCCCAAGGGTATCATCTTTTTTAATTCATCAAGTTTTTGTTCCGGAAGCTGGCTAAGGATACCACTCTCTGTTGTTCCGGGAGCGATACAATTAACCGTGATCTGATATTTAGCCAAGCGTTGTGCCATTCCCCGGGATAGCCCTATGATACCGGCTTTCGTAGCGGAATAACCCAGACCATTTGCATAACCACCCATACGGCCTGCCAAAGAAGACATATTGATGATTCGTCCCCAACCTTTTTTCTTCATGGAGGGGAGGACTTTTTGGGAAGCGAAGAAGCAACTTTTTAGATTGATATCCATCATGCTGTCCCATTCTTCCTCTGTGATATCTTCCATTGCGGTAGAGTGCAGGACACCGGCGTTGTTCACCAAAATATCCACGCCTCCCAAGAGTTCATCTCCCTTGGATACCACCATCTGTAGGTCGCTTACCTTTGCGACATCCACCAAGGAAGAAAAGAATCTTCCAGATGCTGCAGGATCCCCTACGATATTCCGTACAACCCCTTCCAATTCGGTAAGAGCCATCTTATTGATATCCGCTGCGATGACCCGAGCGCCATGATTCAAGAAAAGGAGGACAATCTCTTTACCTATTCCTTGGGCTCCACCAGTGACAAGCGCTACATGGCCAGCAAGATCCAAGTCATTCATGCCACAGCCTCCATACCATGCTAGACACCATTATTTATTACCGGCGCATCTTACATATCTGCTGGTCTGACCAGTATTATAGGATTAAATATTAAATCCGTCTATATCAATCCTAATAAAAGAATGGTTCCATAATAGCTTCAGTTCCCATCCTGAAATTTCGTACCAGCCTGGGAATCCCATTCTGCCGCGGTCAAATACCCGCAATCGATAACCAAGGATGTGCCCGTAACTCCGGAAGAATCCTCACACGAAAAAAACAGGATCGATTTGGCGACATCCTCAGGTGTAAGGGCTATTCCCATCGGGACACGCCTCAGCCTTTGCCGCATTGTTTCTGCCGGGTCCGGAGTGGTATCCATGTGTTCATGCAGCATGGGAGTATCCGTAATGCCAGGGCAGACACAATTGCACCGTAACCCAATAGACGCATAATCCAGCGCGATGGACCGGGTAAGCCCCATTATAGCATGCTTGGAAGTCGTATATACCGGCGTACCGGCCTGACCGACAAATGAACTGATCGATCCAACATTTACGATGTACGAACGTTTCTGGCTTTTCAGGTAGGGGTATGCCGCTTTGAAAGAAATAAACATGGATCGTACATTCACATCCATAACAAACTGCCAATCCTCGATCGTATAATCATGGAGCATCCTGACATCGACCATGCCTGAATTATTTACGATAATATCCATCAAACCGAATTCATTCACCGTCTGCTGAATGGACCTTTCCACCTGTTCAGGTTTGGATACGTCACAGGCCGAGGCGATCGCCTTTCCGCCCTCAGCGACAATTTCTCCGGCAATCTTTTCCGCAAGTAGCCCACGCCGTCCCACAATGACAACGGAGGCTCCCTCACGGGCAAACAAACGGGCGGTGGCCTCCCCTATTCCGGAAGTAGCACCGCTGATCCAAGCCACATTATTCGCCAAACGCTTCATGGTTCAACCTCTCAAAACCTACCCGGTGCATCACAGATTCAACAAGGTCCTTGTCCAATCCATGTGCTTTTCTACTGCTTTGACAGCAGCCTGAACATCCCGTTCTTCCAGAGCCTCCAGAATTACTTCGTGCAGCTTAAGGGCTTTCTTTAATTGCTTTGCAGAATCATTGGTGATCTTGCGTTCTTCTTCCATTATTCTGTGGGTAAGTTTCAAGACTTCCGAGAGGATGCTATTTTTTGTAGAAGCAGCGATGATGCGATGGAATTGCTGATCATAGGTAAGGAAGAGCCCGAAGTCCCCTTCGTCGACGGCTTTCATCTTATTCAGCACAGCCCTGCATTGGATTAACTCCTCGTCGGAAATGTTTTTGACTACAACAGGAACCATCCCGACCTCAATCACCCTTCTGGCTTCATAGATCTCATTTACAGACCGTTGGGTACTGAAGACTCCCAATTCAATCTGCTTTCTCAGATATCCGCCTTCATTCTTGTTGACATAGGATCCTTCGCCCGCACGGGTTTCCACAATGCCGAGCATTTCCAAAGCCCTAAGGGATTCCCTAACCGAAGTCCTTCCAACACCAAGCATATCTATCAGCTTCCGTTCCGAAGGTAGTTTTTCACCTAATTTCAAATCAGTCTGGATATAGGAGATCAACTGCCTTATGATCGAATCCGTCAGACTGACCTTTTTGATGGGCTTCAGCATTTTCAACTCCTTTATAGGTTCATTCCACCCCGCGAGATGTTAGAATAACTATAAAAAAAAATAAATAGTAAAAAGCTGGAAAGCCCTACCCCCATATTGTCAGCCCCATTTCATCCTTTTTGATATGTATTCGATATATTCACAGAAAACAGGCCAGCTTATATCAGGATGTACACTATGGTCCAATTCCGGAATATACCCACCGTCCTCTACCACTGGTATGATCCGATCAACCTCATTCCGGAGCCTGACACCACCCATGGCAATTTCCTTCTTGTCGATGCCACCGAAAATAACAAAGGACTTTCCGAATGTTTTTCGTACTTCCATGACATCCATACCGGCCTGCACCTCGAATGGCCATAAGATATCGATTCCGGAATCCAGCCAAATCGGAATCAGCTTCCAGACGCTTCCATCACTATCCAGTCCTATATGCTTCACACCTTTACTTTTCAGCCATTCATTCACTTTTTTATAACGGGGCAGGGCAAATTTCCTGAACATCTCAGGGCCAACCAGAGGACCCGTCTTGTAGGCCATATCCTCCCAATACCAGAATGTCTCGAAATCCGTATAACACATGGTTTCTTCGGTGATTTGTATAATGGCTTCCACCCTGTCATCCATCATCTTTTCGACGAGTTCAGGTTGCTCGTAGAACGCGACGCATAGACCTTCCACTCCGAACAAATTCCGTAGGGGACCAAAAAACCCACCCCATCTGTCCGCCCAACACAACCGTGGCCAATCTTCGAGCTTGCTCTTATTTCGCTTGATCGTATCGTCCGTACTCTGTTCCAGGGATACTCCAAAAGTAGTCTGGCTTCTTCCTCCTGCGGACACTTGCTTTTTCCATGATTCAGGAAATCGCAGATCCGGCCGCAACTGAAGGCGTTCCTTCTTGAACTTCTGGTAATCACTGTCCGTCTCTATGGGGAACTTGAGAAATTGGGGCATGCTGGTATCCCGGCCAACCTTCAACTCCTTCATCAAGATTCCCTCTTCATTTATATAGGTTACGGTTCTTTCGTCCTCTTCAACAACCTCGTGCTTGAATTCAGGAAGAGGCCCATAATAAGGGTCCACACGATCAAGACGGTCAAGGCCAAAATAATCATCGAGAGAAGTACCATCATACCCTTGTGTTTTCCATATCTTTTCCGTTTCCGGCCAGACGAAGCTACCCCAACGCAGCCATGGCTTCTCGACAGTCTTGAATCGGCAAGTATCCAGGAACCTCTCCCGTGATGTCTTCATCTAAGCATTCCCCCAATCGGCTCTTTTAGTACACACCGTGTTCAAGACAGACATCAATCATGGTCTGATAATTCAGGGGAGGTATATCATCCATGACGCTATGGTTTGTCGACATGATGTAGCCGCCACCCGGCATGAGTTTTTCCAAATGCTCCATGACTTCAGCCTTCACTTCTTCTGGAGTTCCAAAGGCCAGCGGACCTGCGATATCGATATTGCCACTCAGAGCCAACCTGTCACCATATCTTTTCTTAATGTCGTAAATATCCATGGAATACGGTTCAATCGGATTCAGGCAATTGATCCCCATCTCCATAATTATGTTATCCATTACATGCGTGACATTGCCACAAGAGTGGAACATTATTGGCAAGCCCGCGTCCTTTGCTGGTTGCAACATTCTTTTTGCCCTGGGCATCCAGACCGATTTGAACATCTCCGGTTCGACGAAAGTTCCCGATTTGAAGGCAATATCATCGGCGAAAAAGATAAAGTCAACGCCCTCTTCGATGGCAATTTGCTCAATCTGTACATAGTAGTCGACGCATAAATCCATAAGTGTTTCAACGAATTTTCTATCCTCATAAAATTTCAGGAGGAATTCATTGAATTCACACAGGAAATAGTAGCAACACTGGAAAACCGCGCCGAATACAAAGCCTACTCCAACACCAGTGCCTTTTGCGGTCTTGACATAATCCCGTATTACCTTTCGTCTGGGTTCCAAATCAAGTTCACTGGTGGGTAATACAACCTTTTCCAGGGCCTCCCAATCCTTGATACGTCCATCATTGACTATGTGGAGATCGCCCTTGTCATCCTTATATTTCAGGGGTGCCCAGATGGCCTCAAGTGTCATTGCATCTTGATGGGTCTTATAGCAGATCTCGAGAAAGTCCTTGGACTCCATTGGAGGGCTAAAAAACACCGAATCTGAAGAACCCCTGGACGCTGCCATGGTCGTCCCGATATCCTTACCCAATAGGGCCTTAACATTTTTAGCTTCAATCAATATTTCATACAGAGGCACCCTGTCAGGAATACCACCGGTCATTGCGGTGAGTAAACGATTGACATCCGGCTTTAAGAGACCATTACCCTTACTCATAATTCCCCCCGAATATATTTGTTTGTTCCATACCTTGACATCAGTCACAATCCAATTAACGGTTACAATTTGAAATCACATACTTATCTGCTGGTCTTACCAGTTTATCATAATAATTCCAAAAGTAAACATAATTTTAATATACCTGTACAAAAAAGCGTTCAAAAGAAGAGCCTGAAAATATCCGGCAAACAAGCTTGTCTTGCCGGATATTACGATTACTGCTTCTTCAAAGCACCGCTTCGGACTACGTCGATCATGACCGCAATCAGCAACACAGCACCACTGACCACCATCTGGAAGTAGGCATTTACGCTCTGAAGGGTCAAACCATTATTAATGGTCTGGAGAATGAGGATACCCAGGATTGTCCCAGAAATCTTACCCTTGCCACCAGAGAGACTGATACCTCCAAGTATTACTGCCGATATTGTGAGCATCTCGGCACCTGCACCTGACTGGGGCAAAGCAGCTCCAACCTGACAAGCCAAAAGGAAACCGGCGATTCCGCCAGTCAGACCGCTGATGGTAAAGGCGATGAATTTTACCGAGTTGGCATTGATACCGGAAAGATAGCTGGCTCGTTCATTTCCACCCACCATATACACTTTCCTGCCGAAGGAAGTGTATTTCAATAAATAGTATATGATTGCCAGAATTACTATCGCAATGATCGTGATGTAGGGAATTACTCCGAACATCCTTCCACGACCCAGATTGAGGAGTATTGGGTCCTTGACCATAACGGTCGCATCCTTGATAAGCCAGGCAATTCCCCTGAATATCTGCATCGTGCCCAAGGTGGTAATGATTGGTGCTATCTTAAAGATTGAAACCAGCGTCGCGTTGATTACACCCATCAGAAGACCCATACCGATAACCAGCAAAAGTACTGCCCACCAAGGAGCTCCTGCGATGCTGGCCAAAGCGCACAGCAAACCGGTTACCGCACCTACGGCATTCTGAGATATATCCATACCACCAAGGATCATGGACACCGTCAATCCGCTCGCCCGCACCGCAAGTATGGAAGCGAACATCAACACATTCATTAAATTCTGGACAGTCAGGAAATAGGGAGACCTGAACGCCCAGACAATGCTGAGCAACACCAATGCGATCACCAGACTCAGGTTATTTCCCAAGTCCAGCACCTTTCGCAGAAATTTTACTTTAGTTATCTGTGCAGGCATATTTCTGTCCATTCTCATTTCCTTTTACTGCCATATGCAGTATGGTTTTCTGGTCATATTCGCTCCGCTGAAATTCCCCGACCATTTCACCATTGGCCAAAACCAGCATCCTGTCTGTTATTCCAATTACTTCCAACAGTTCTGCGGTAACCAATATGATCGATATGCCTTTCCTGCAAAGTTCTTCCATCAACTTATAAATTTCGACTTTCGCACCTACATCTATACCCCTTGTAGGATCATTCATAATCAGCACTTTCGGGTTGGTTAGTATCCATTTAGCCACAACCACTTTTTGCTGATTCCCGCCACTTAGCGATTCGATAATGGCAAACCGCGATGGGGTCTTTACTTTTAGTTTATCTATCCAAGTATCGCAGTACTCCTTCTCCTTCTTCGCGTTCATCATGAAGCCTTTGCCAAGCTCATCTACTTTGGTGAGTGTCAGGTTATCCTTCACTGAATGAACGAGCACCAAACCTTCCTGTTTCCTGTCGCTTGGAACGTAAGCCAGTCCCTGTCTTTTTGCCTCAATAGGATCCTTTACCAATACTTCCTTGCCTTCAATGCTGATAACACCACTATCCAAGGCCTTTATTCCCAACAAACCTTCAACAACCTCAACACATCCGGAACCTACCAACCCATACAGACCAAAGATCTCACCCTTTCGCAGGGTGAAGGAAACGTCCCTGGCAATCTGACATGATAGATTCCTGATACGAAGAACTTCTTCCCCAAGATCGATAACTTCTTTCGGATACATGTCATCGACCGCACGGCCAACCATGAGTTCGACAAGCTGATGACTTGTCGTATCCTGTATCATTAAACTTGCAACTTTCTTGCCGTCCCGCATCACCTGGACACGATCGGTGATCTTAAAGAGCTCTTCAAGTTTATGACTTATATAAATGATGGAAACACCCTTTTTCTTTAAATCCCTTATGAATTCAAACAGGCGTTCCGTCTCTACCTCATTCAACGATGAAGTGGGCTCATCCATGATCAAGACTTTTACATCTTTCGATACGGCCCTCAGAATTTCAATTATCTGCTTTTCCGCAACAGTAAGATTCTTAACAAGAGTGAAAGGATCATAATTGAGATTGAAGGAACAAAGCAACTCTTGGGAATCAAGCCTTAGCTTCTTGTAATCCACAACCTGCATCGGCCCTTTGACAGGAACACGACCCATAAAAAGATTTTCTGCTATGGTCATCTCATTCAGGTAATTCAATTCTTGATAAATTATGGAAAGACCCAGCTCCATCCGATCTTTCGGTGTCGAATCCAAGGGCAGAATCTCACCGTCTAAATATATTTCACCAGAATCCAGTCGAAGGGCACCGGATACTATTTTCATCAGCGTGGATTTTCCGGCTCCGTTCTCACCAATCAAACCCAGAACTTCACCTTTTTTTACTTCCAGATCAACTTGATCCAATGCAAGAACGCCCGGGAATCTTTTAACGATATTTTTCATTTGAAGAATATATTCATCACCCATATTCCCTCTGCTATCCTTACAGCCAAGCCGGCTTAAATCTACAGTCTCCATTCCTCCGCCTTGAGCCGGAGAACCAAAGTACAGGAGTCTACGTCTTTCGGTTTCGGTTTTGCAAAAGGTGCGGAAGAGGTTAGTCAAACCTATCCGCACCTCCAATCCTATTACGATTCGGAATTACGAGCTACCGTGGAGCAGCGCCTGGCGCCAATCCACGGCATGGCTGGTCAAGGATTATTGATTTTCCGCCTTGATTGCTTCCAGTTCATTCCTGGTCAGGAATTCGTGCTGCATGGTCTGGATTTTGGCAGGATTCTTGCCGTTGATGATGTCAATGGCGAGAGGAACTATGTAATCACCGTACTTGGTGGGATAATAGGCGGTTCCACCCAACCAGCAATTCTCGCCCAGTGCGAAAGCAGCCAGGGTCTGGTTACCGTTATTGTTGGTGGCGATCATTACGTCCTTATCTCTATTGGCGGTTTGGACGGCGGAGAATACACCCTGTCCGGTTTCGGTATTGACCGTTCCAACCGCAATCTTATGAAGGTTCGGATGGGCGGTAAGCCAGTCGGTCATTTTCTGGTTTGCGGCAATGGTCGTATCCGATCCGCCGCCGCCCATATCGATGAATTCGACTCGGTCTGCAGGCAGATTGATGCCGTCGGCCTTGAGCCCGTCATACATACCGGACAGGCGCTTCTTTACCAAGTCGCCATTCTCCGAGTTGAAGAACAGCAACAGATAGTCCGCCGTGCCACCCCATTTCGATTTGATGGCCTTTGCAAGACCCTTACCGGCAACTTCACCAGCCATCTGGTTGTTGGCACCGAAGAACCACGCCTGCTCGCCGGTCGCACCGGTGTAAGCGACGTCTATCCCGATGACGGAAACACCTTTCTGGCGGCAATAGTCGACCAAGCTTCCACCGACCTGGGCGTTGACATTGAAGTCGATGATGATGTCCGCTCCCTGTAATAAGAGGTTGTCAACATTCGGAAGGATTTTCTCGGCTTCGAAGTTCGATTCGGCGACGACGAGTTTCACGTTATTCGCCTTGGCTGCCCTTACCATGCTTTCCCCGACCTGACGGAGGAAATCCACCGTCGTCGAGCCGTTGTTGAAGCCTATGATGATTTCGTCTTTCTTGGGCGCCTCTTTCTGTGCTCCGGCGAAAACCGCGCTGGATACCAGCAGTCCCATCAGTACAAAGCCTAATACCTTTTTCACACCAACCTCCTATAAGTTTGTGTAAATCTATTCTCAAAGCCCTTCATTGAAGGACTTTCGAACCAATATTCGCCGACACTTCAGCCTGAAAATCCATGTTACTCCACCACTCAGGCTGTATGCTGGTCTGACCATCAGTATCTTTCAGAAAAACTTGGCTGTCAAGAAAAAAAATTGCACAGCATGTGCAAGCATACCAGTGCCCCTTTAGGTACACGCGCTTTTCTTGCCTCCTTCCATATAACGATCTGATTCCGCATATCATCGGCCTACAATATTCTTGGTCATCTCGACCCATTGGCCAAGGCGTTTCATGTCACCATTTATGTCGTACACATCCCGCACGACAACTTCCATATTTCCGTTTGGGCATGCATCGAAGCTATCCTTGATATCCTTTGCCATCCGTTCCCAATCGGGAGAGGCCCCGCTGATGAATGCCGGATTCGGTTTCTTCGCATGGACATAATTCTTACCAAGCAAGGAACCTATTTTCCTGAAATCATTCCAGCCCGAAATGGAAACGGTACGGAGATTCGGGATCGCCTTCTGTATCAGATCGATCCGGTCGTCAAGGGGTTCGCAGCAACCGTAATAGGACAGGCCGAAGAGATTGGATACTTCCGCCAGATAGCCCAGGAAGAAATCCTTGAACATTTGCGGTGAAAAGGTGACAGATTCCTGCGATTCTGGCCACACCCACAGGTCCTTCAAAACTACCTTGTTGCTGCTGTCCGGAGATAGGAGTTCTGATACATAGCCATAACTCGAAGGCCCACCGAATTGATTATCAGTATTGGGTACCAACAAATTTTCACTTTGCATCCATTTGAAAAAGCGTACCCGGTCATCGCAAAGGAACCTCATAAGGCGATGAATCGCATCCGGATGATCGTAAGCCCAGAACATCATGTTCTCATTGCCGATAAGCTTGAACAGATCCATGGTGAGACCGATGAACATGTTGCCGGTAAAAGGAGTAAAACCCAATTCCGAAAAGAAATTATCATAATTGCCCAGGGCTACGGGCAGGATATCCCCAAAAATGCCTTCGATCTTTTGCTTGACATCATAGGTGTAATCCCTATCCACGGAAAAATCCCGTTCTTTTAATTTATTAAGATCATCAGGAGTCTTGATGGGAAAATTTGAGAGATAAGCCAAGGAATCCTGCGCATGGTGCTCTTCGATGGTAACACCATAATCACCCTTCAGCATTTTCCAGGGTAATCTGAAATAGGGCTCGATGACCAAATCATCATTCAATTCATGGTATTGCTTGATATTATAGACCATCGACCTTTCGATGTTCCTTAGAATATCATTGCTACACTGCAGTTCTTCTTCCGTAACAAAACCTGATACCGAAAAAGTTTCGAAGAGTATCATCGGCCGGTCCGGTTTCAGATCATGCAGATGCTTCCAGCCGTCTTTCCTTTCTTTCATCAGATCCAGAGTGGCCAGATCCATTACTTGTTTGGCCAATTCCCGCAACCTGCTGACATCTTTCTTATCGAAACTTCCCATAAAATTGTTTTTGACTTCAGGATTATCCTGGTTGCTCATTACCGTGTATGCCATTTAGATCCTCCAAACCAAGAAAATCGCAGAATTATTCGGCCATATCCTATCTGGTAGATTTATGGGATCGATTACATGGAATCAATTCCATAAGATAATTAAACCACGTAAATTTGTGTTTGTCAAATTATTATTATATTTTGTAGAATTATGGGAAATTAGCAATGAAAAAAGCGGAGAGTCGGCTATTCCCAGATGCTGGGCGACTCCAGATCGAAGTTATCCTTGTAATCCGGATTGGTGGATTTTCGGATAACCAGACTGCCAGGCATGACCAATTGTGTTTTTTTGAGATCCCCCGTCTCAAGGGCATCGATTATTATCCGGGCTGCGTTCGCACCCAATTCATTGATGGGTTGTGCGATGGTTGTCAATGACGGTTCGACTATACGGCACAAGGATATATTATCGAAACCGACAACGGCGACCCGCTCCGGTATGCCGATTTCGTGATTATTGAGGGCCTTGATTGCCCCAATTGCCATAAGGTCAGTGGCTGCCATGATGGCGTCCACAGGCAGTCCGTTCGCGATGAACCATTCAGCAGCGAGGAAGCCCGCCTTCAGGGTAAAATCCGCCTCGCAAACCAAGGCCTTGTCGAAAGGAAGGCCATTGGCTTCCAGACCTTTCCTATAACCCTCATAACGGTCATTGGTGACGTAATGCTTCGAAGGACCTTTGATATAGCCGATACGTTTCCTGTTTATGGATACAAGGTATGAGACGGCTTCCATGGTCGCCTTACGCCCATCGGTAACAATGTAGGACAGGGGCTCACTCTTGACCAAGGGATCCATCAGGACCACAGGAATCTGCCCTGCAACCTCGGTAAGGTAGTCAAGATCGTGCTTAACCCGGTTATAGCTGCAAAGCACTATGCCATCGATCTGGCGCTTGACCATCTCGACCAGCCGTTCGTGCTCCGTGACAGGGTCGGCATGGGTATTCGCAAGCTGGGTCATGTAACCGTGGGAACGGGCATAATCCTCGATACCCCGCAACAATTCTGGATAGAAAGGATTCGAATAATCGGGAATGATTATACCGATTGTTTTTGTCTTGCTGGTGCGCATCCCCTGCGCGAAGTAATTCGGCGAGTACTTGAGTTCCGCAATGGCCGCCCTGATTTTTTCGGCAGTCTCCGCGTTGACGGGACCTTTATCGTTCAGGTAACGCGATACGGTGGTTTTTGAGACACCTGCCAATTTCGCGACATTCAGAATGGTCGGCATAGCCCTGTGAACTCCAGAACGGTAGTTATTCAAAAAGAATCGTTCTCATGGTAACGATTCTTTTTGACAATTACAATCGCCAGCCATCACCATATGGGACGCTGTCCTCCACTCAGACATCAGCATCCCCACTTTCATCCTTCCCTGGTTTGTCAAAGAACAGCCGAACCACGATTGTGGGTTCAATCCATCCCGCAGTTTCGGAATAGCCTCTATCGGACTAGTGCTGGTCAACCTAAAATCGCATTCAGTTTTTTCCGGTAGTACGAGAAATCTTCCCAGTCCACTTCTGGCGGAATAAGGTGATCGCCAAAGGGAATGTAGCCACCAAGGGAGAAAGCTTCCTGCACGGGTTCGAGAATTTCATCTATCCGCTTCTTGCCATGGCAAATTTCCATTTTGGGAATTCCGCCCATCATCTTGAGTTGTGGAAAATCCTTCCGCACCCGCACCACGTCCATCCCGCAACTCGCCTCAATGGGATACATACCCGTTATTCCTGCCTCCATATAAACCGGGATCAGGTCGTGACAATATCCGTCGGTGTCTATGAAGATGGTATCGATCCCCTTGCCTTTCAGGAAATCGGTGAGCTTCCGGTAATAGGGGGACATGAACTCGCGGATCATCGCAGGGGAAACCATCGAGCCCGTACCGGAAGACATGTCCTCCCAGATGACGCACATGTCGGCATCCGTTTGGGATAGCACTTCCTCGTAGACGTTGATCCACAGATCGCAGAAAGTTTCATTGATATCGTGCACAAGCTGGGGATCGTCGAAATATGCGTAGAAAAGGTGGTCATATCCCATCAGGTGTGCCAGGGTTCCGAAGAAGCCGTGGGGATAGCCGCCCAAGACCAGGGGGTAATCGCGGTTACGGTATTCCTTGACAAGCTCGGGCCAATTGGACGGGAAGCGGCTTTGTATATTATTGGGATTTAGCCGTTCGTCCTTGATCTTTTCCCAACTTTTCCGGTCTGAGATGACATTTTTAAGAGCCGTCGGGATTACGCCGGTTTCCTTGTGGAACTTGCGGACTACCCCGTCCAGGTCCTGGTAGACCAGGTAGAGATCGTCCTCTTCAAGGATCTTCCGTTCAAACATGGGGTCAAAAAGCAGGTTGACATCCACCAGACGCTGGCCGATATCCATGGACAGCTCTTTCCGCACATCATGGTCCCTGATGAAACCCTGTGTAGGGTGGTAGAGTCCTCCGCCCAGCACCGCTATGCCAGCGGGCAGTTTTCCGGTGTTGATCGATTCCCAACAGGGCATGTAGAGCGAGCTGGTGGGTGTGGTTACCTTCGTATCGATCTTGGGGTACTCGATTTTTGGCAGACCCTGGCTGTACCACTTGTCTATGGTAGCTCCCCAGTAACCGAACTCCCAACGGGGGGCAGGGACGTTCCTCTCAAAATTCATGACCCGTTTGAAGCGTTCCCTCTCAGTCACACCGTACCTCCGTCCGCCGTACCGGCGTCAATATTTGCCGTAACGCTGGCACAACTCCACAAATTTTTCGACCCGTTCAGGGCTTACATCGGGTTGCAGGATGTGGGCCGGGGAAATCATGTAACCCCTGTTTTTGCCCAGAACCGCGATTTTCTCCCTAATATCCACCTCGAGTTCCTCGTCGGTGCCGTGGGGTAACAGTTGTTGTTGGTCTATGGCGCCCCAGAAACACATGCGATCGCCTATGGCGTCCTTCAGGTCCTGTGGTCCATGACCTGGAACTCCGGGTTGCACGGGATTGAACACCTGAAAACCTATTTCGTGGATGTCTTCCAGCAATTCCCGTACGGCGCCGTCGCAGTGGAGGATGGCCACCGCATCGGGCTTTTCCTTTTTTACCTCCCGTACCAGACGGACGTACTCTTCCTTCAACAAATCCCTGAACATGTCCTTGGAAAAGAGCAAACCATTCTGGGCGCCAAAATCATCGCCCACCCAGAAGGCGTCCGCACCCCGGCGGACCATGGATTTGCCTATCTCGATCTGGAAATCGGTACAAGCCCTGAACAGAGGTCGGATGTATTCCTCGTCCATGGCCATGTCCATCATCAATTTCTCCATACCCACCATCTGCTGGGCCAGGGAGAAGATGGTTACTTCCATGTCGCCTATGATGAAATAATCGTCGTGGTATTCTTTTACCAGGTGCTCCAGGTCGTCGTACCGGCCGGGAACCTCGCTTTTTGGCCAGACAATGGCATCTACGTCGGCCTTGGTCTGGGCGTTCCGCAGGGGATATTCGGTAACTTCCACGTAGATCGAGCCCTGCTTCATGCGCATGCCGTATTCGTTCAGCCAGGTGCCATCCGCCGCGACGCTGGGCTTCCACCCCTTGGGCGAGCCGGGGCCGGTTACGACCACGTCGGCGCCGAGGGCGAGGCGCACCTCGTTTCCGCTTATCCGGTAGGTAACGTCCTCGTACAGATTGTCCGTGTAGCGAACAGGTATGCCCAGCTTGTTGCCAAAATGGTCCAGCAAGGACCTGCACAGGTCGAACTGGATAGGTACCCGATCCGGGTTTCCTTTAGTCAATCTGAAAGCCTTCAATACTCGGTCACGCGCCTTTATCATCATTCCCCTCATTCCACGCGAATTACTGCATCAAGTAAAGCATGGTTCCGTCCTGCCGGGAATGCACAATGGGAACCGCTGGTTTGTCCAAAACCTTCTGGTTCATGTGCATTCTGTAGGGACGGCATGTAAAAAACGATAGGCTGAGCAAAGGCTCCGGAGTACCAGCGTTGACAAGGAGGGGCGAAATCATAAAATTGGCAAGTGGAGCCTGCAGATGAACGATCCGTCTTTCGCGAAATACCTTACCTACAGTCCCCAGGACATACGCTGGAAATTGTACTGTACCAATACAGGCCACTCGTATACCCCGCCCGGCGCGTCCTATCCACCGCACCCCGAAAGCCACCCTGCACGGTATTCGTGCAATTGGGATAAGGGAAGGATACTGGACGAATTCGACATCGTGTACATCACCAACGGGAACGGGAGCTTTGTAAGCAGGGGAGAAACCCATTCAATCAAGCCCGGCAGCGTCTTCTTCCTGTTTCCTGGTGTCAAGCATTGGTACTCGCCATCCAAGGAGACCGGATGGGATGATTACTGGGTTGGTTTCAAGGGAAAATACGCGGAAGCCCTGTACAAGGAAGGATTTATAAACGAAGAAGACCCGGTGCTCCAGATAGGTTTGCACGATACGCTCATACGGCATTTCACGAATATTTTCGAGCTGGCAAGGAAGGAAAGCGCGGGCTACCACATGAAGATAAGCGCGCAAATTGTGATGTTACTGGCGGAAATACTTTCATTGCAAAAACAGCAATCCCAGCCGTCCAGGTCGGAGCTCATCATCGACAAGGCCCGCCTCATTTTCGAGGAGAACGTTTTTGGCAACATCTCGATAGAAGAGGTGGCGGTTCGCCTGCAGACGGGGACCGCCCATTTCCGGGAACTGTTCCGCGATTATACCGGGATGTCGCCGTACCAGTATTACCTTCACCTCAAGATCAACATCGCCAAGGAGCTACTCTCCACCTGCGAACATTCGGTGAAGGAAATCGCCTTCATGCTCAAATTCGATGACCAGTACCACTTTTCGAAACTGTTCAAGAAGAAGACCGGCGTACCGCCTTCCCGTTGGGCGGGCACCCGCGCGGGTTGCGAGGGCTGAACTCTCGTCTACGAAGGAACCAGTGGCAAAGGTGGCTCCGATATAAAATGGTACCGACCTGCGTCAGCCCTTCTCTGCCCCCACCGTCAGACCTGAAATGAAGTAACGCTGGAAGACCAGGAAGATGACCAGGGGAGCCCCGGCGGCGATGATTGAACCCGCGGCGATCATGTTGTAGTTGGAGATGAACTCGCCCTGCATGTTCGCCAGGCCCAGCGTAACCGGTTTGAGCCGGTCCACCTGGAGCAGGATGAGCGACAAGAGCAGGTCGTTCCAGATCCAGGTGAATTCCAGGACACCCAAGGCGGCCATGGAGGATATGGACAGGGGCAGCACTATCTTACGGTAGATCAGGAAGTCCGAGGCACCGTCGATGCGGGGCGCCTCGATAAGGCTGAAGGGTACCTGGCGCATGAAGTTCCGCAAGAAGAAAGTACAGAAACCCAGCTGGAAGGCGACGTGGAACAGGATGACCCCCGGGAAGGTGTTGATCAGGCCCATGGAGTCCGAGAAGCGGTACACGGGGATGAGCAGCATCTGGAAGGGAATGAGCATGCCGGTAATGAAGACGATGAGCACCGGCTTGTTCAGCCTGAACTTGTAGAAGGCCAGCGCGAAGGCGCCCAGACTCGAAACCAGTAGGGTTCCAATAACCGACGGGGTCGCGATTATGATCGTATTCAATACGTAGCGCGCCATGCCCACCCGGTTCCATACCTCTGCGAAGTTGGTGAGTACCCATTTTTTGGGCGGGGCCCACATGCGGGGGCTTGCCATGATCTCGTCCATGGACTTGAGGGAGGTAAAAAAGGCTATGGCGATGGGGATGAGCCAGGTGGCGACGAGCAAGGTGCCGACGACGTAGAAGGCGGTCATGAAGGCCACCCGTCGCGAATTCGACATGGATTTCATGGACGGCTCCTAGCGTTGCAGTTCATTCTTCAGCGTGTTGTTCACGTAGGCCACGATGAAGGCGAAGGTTATGGCGAACTGGACGACCGCGATGGCCGAACCGTATCCGTAGTCCTGGTAGTGGAAGGCCGAGGAATACATGTAGCTGGCGAGAACCTCCGCCGCCCGGGCTTTCGTATTCGTCATGACGTAGACGATGTCGAAGGCGCGCAGGGAATCTATGACGGAGATGGTCACCGCCACCACTGTGGCCGGGGCGAGCATGGGTATGACCACGTGGCGGAAACGCTGGCCCCAACTGGCGCCGTCTATCATGGCGGCCTCCACCAATTCTTCCGGCACGTTCTTGAGCCCGGCAAGGTACAGGATCATGACATAGGGAACCTGCCGCCATACACCGACGAAAACCAGTGCCAGCGTCATGTAGCGCTTGTCGCCCAGCCACTGCCGAGTGGCGCCTTCCAGCCCCAGCAGGCGCAGCACGGTGTTCAGGGCACCGAAATCCGGGTGGTAGATCCAGGCCCAAATGGTTCCGATGACGGCGAAGGAAAGGGTCATGGGCACATAGAACAGGGTCTTGTAGAGCCGGGCTCCCGGGTATTCCTGGTTGAAGAGCATCGCGATGCCCAAGCCCAGGGGGATGGGGATGCCTACGAAAAAGACGAGCCAGACCAGATTGTTGGCCAAGGCTATATGGAACTGCGGATCCTGTACGAGCCTGACGAAATTGCCCAGGCCGATGAATTTGCGGCCGTACATGATCGTGTCCCGGTGGGTAAGGGAAAAGAGGAGACTCTGGAAAACGGGAAGGATGACCCAAATCAGGTACATCGCCAGCGGCAGGGCAAGGAAGGCCCAAGGCAACAGTTTGTCTTTTTTTAGGGTCATCGCTCGGTCTCCTCGGATCGGATGGAAAAGCGGATGGAAAAACAAATTAAAGCAGAAACCCGGAGTTTATGGCTCCGGGTTTCAGATAAACAAGGCGCTTACTTGGCGTAGATGCGGACGCGTTCCTTGTCCAGGGCCGTCAGGACGGTGTCCAGCTGGGCAGGATTCGCGATGATGTCGACTATGGCGTTCATGCCCTTGGCGGCCATCTCTTCCGGCGCGTCGCGGTCATAGAACTGCATCGCGCTCTTGGCGCCCAGAACCATGTCCAGACCGCGCTTGGCATCGGCATTGGGAACGGCGACTTTCTTGTTGGCTGCCAGGCGTCCCAGGGGCTTGCAGAAGGCTTCCTGCGCCTCGGCGGTGGCAAGGTAAGCCATGAACTTCTTGGCAGCTTCCTTGTTCTTGGCGTTCTTGGGGATCATGAAACCGTCGGTGGGGGTATCCACCGAGTATTCGGTGCGGCCTTCGAACACGGGGAACTTGAAGAAGTCGATGCTATCCTTTACATCGGCGGGGGCTACGTCCTTGATGAACTGACCCATCAGGTACATGGCGGCCTCTCCGCGGAACATGACACTGGCGGCTTCCTGCCAGGAATAGCTGGCCGCGTTCGGCATGAAGTAGCCGCGTTTGGAAAGTTCGGCGATATAGCCGAAGGATTTTTTGACCGAGGCGTCGGTATAGGGCACTTCACCCTTGGTAAGCTTTACGTGGGCGTCCCCGCCGTTTACCGCGCTGTTCATATAGTCGAACCAACCGCCGGCGGTCCAGGTGTCCTTGGCGCCGATGGCGATGGGGGCTATGCCCGCGGCTTTGATCTTTTCGCAGATGACCAGGAATTCCTCGGAGGTCTTGGGGATGGAAAGGCCGAGCTTGGCGAAGACGTTCTTGTTGTAGTAGACCGCCCACCAGTACCAGCTTTGGGGCATGAAGTAGACGTTACCATTATAGCTGGAGGGACCCTTGAAGGCACCGGGGAACTCGGCTTCGAATGATCCACCCGGGAACACTTCGTTGATCGGTTCCAACATCCCTTTTTCGGCGAAGGACTGCATGCGGTAACCGGCGAACCAGGTGACGACATCGGGAGCTTGCTTGCTGGTGAGCCAGCTGGGCAACAGGGTCTTGAACTGTTCATGGGCAGTGGTGTTTACGGTCACCTTGATGTCGGGATTCTTCGCCTGGAAGGCATCCACCACTTTCTGGAAAGTTTCCTTGGGGGCTTGGTCCGACATGTAGGAATTGATCACCAATTCATTCGAGCCCGCGGCGAATGCGGCGCCGGCAACGACGCACGCTACGATAACAGCCAACACTTTCTTCATACCTTATCCTCCTTGACACCGCTCGGGGCGGCACTTGTTCCGGCGGAACTCCACCGGATACAGCTTCAAGGTAGGGCCGTTCAATAAAAGCGGGAAGGGACAAAAATCACGAACTGGCGGATTTATCCGGTATTTTTGTACCGGATCGCCTTATTTTGCTCCACCTCACTTCTTTGTTCCAAACAGCTTGTCCACCAGCGCCTGGTAGCGTTCTTCCACGTACTTGCGCTTGACCTTGAGGGTCTGGGTGAGTTCCTTGCCCACCGAGAAATCGTTCAGGACGGGGAAAATCCTGGTGATCCGCTCGTAGGGCTTGAAACCCTGCTCCTTGGAAACCAGGGCGTTTACTTCCTTGAGCAACGCCGAATAGATGACGTCATTCTCGATGGAGAGGGCTCCGGAGGTGATCACGTCGGAACGGGTAAGTTTGAGCTCCGCGGCCAGGCGCATCAACTCGTCCTCGTTCACCGCGACGATGGCGGCCAGCTGTTTCTGGTCCTGTCCCACGACGACCGCATG
>Ga0172379_10002293_pt1 | contig 34376 bp, 30 predicted proteins | sample GrowelOW334metaG_FD_119756 | JGI IMG/M metagenome (GOLD analysis project Ga0172379, IMG submission 119756) | Groundwater microbial communities from an aquifer near a municipal landfill in Southern Ontario, Canada - Groundwater well OW334 metaG | ecosystem: Environmental > Aquatic > Deep... | reverse complement strand
TTGATGACATTATTACTACAGGCACGACTATGCAAGAGTGTGCTAAGGTTTTAAGACTCGCTGGGGCTAAGAAAGTTTGGGGGTTAGCGATAGCCAAAGGTTGACAAAGAAAGATTTTTTCTTTTAAGATGAATTTTGTTATGGAAATTACTAAAAACAAAACAACGATTGCTATTTGTGGTTTGGGTTATGTTGGCTTGCCAGTAGCCCTACTTTTTGCTAAAGCTGGTTTTAAGGTTTTTGGAGTAGATAGAAGCGAAGAAAAGATTCAAAAAATTAACCAAGGTAAAAATACTATTGAAGGCAAGGAACCTGGTTTGAAAGAACTCATGAGAGCTGTTCACAAACAAGGTAATTTTCAAGCTACGACTGATCCAGAAGTTTATGGTAAGGCCGATGTAGTAATCATTGCTGTTGAAACACCAGTTGAAGACGAAACCCATGAACCGGCTTATGTGGCAATGCGCGGCGCTCTTTCTGATATTGGTAAAAATCTTAAAAAAGGCGCTATGGTGATTGTTGAATCAACAATTGCGCCAGGAACGATGGAAAAAGTTGTTAAACCTATTTTGGAACAAGAATCTGGCCTAATGTTAAATAAAGGATTTCTGTTGGCAAACTGTCCAGAGCGATTAATGCCTGGGTATCTTTTGGAAAATATTCAAAATTACAATCGTGTTCTTGGTGGGATGAGTAAAAAAACTACTGAAATTGCTAAAAAATTATACAAACATATTGTCAAAGGGGATATTGAAGAAACAACTTGTATAACGGCAGAAATTGTTAAATCTGGTGAAAATACTTATCGCGATGTTCAAATCGCTTTTGCCAATGAAATGGCTCTTCTTTGTGAAGCCATGGGAGCCAATATTTGGGAAGTAAGAAAATTGATTAATGATTGCCGTAAAAAAGGTGAAACACGACCAGAAGCTTTGAGGCAAATGCATTTCCCAGGTGCGGGTGTTGGTGGTCATTGTATTCCAAAAGACTCATGGCTTTTAATTTATGGGGCCAAAGATTCAATTGAACCAAAACTGATTCCTTTGGCGCGCCACATTAATGATTTTATGCCTCGTCATACTTTTCATTTACTAAAAGATGCTTTCTCTGAGGCTGGCAAAACACTCGAGAAAAGTAAGGTTGTGGTTTTGGGTTATGCTTACGCTGGTAACTCCGATGATGCTCGTAACACGCCAACAGAACCTTTACTAAAATCATTGCGTCGGGCAGGCGCCGAAATTGTGGTCCAAGATCCTTTCATTGAAGATTATAAAACACCAATCGAAAGCGCTCTAAAAGGTGCTCAAGCTTTAGTTTTAATGGCTGATCATGATCAGTACAAAAAATTAAACCTTAAAAACGTTAAAAAATTAATGCGGGCCAAACCTATTATTGTCGATGGTCGCAACGTTTTTGACAAAGAAAAAACTCAAAAGTTAGGATTTATTTACAAGGGAATTGGCAATATCTAGGCACTAAGATTTTAATCGGAGGGACTTTGTATTTATTAGCTCCAACAGGTTTTGGCCAACTAGCTGATCGAGCGAATTGGTTTAAAAGTCCAATTGCTCGAAGGCTGCGTGACGAAAAAGGGGTCGAGTTTGGTTTTGAGCTCAAAGGTGAAGCGGAAACTATTATTAAAAACCCTGGTCTTTTTTGGGGTTATCATATTCCAACCAATTTTGCTGAAGAATATTTTTATCATCCGGAAAGAAGAGAAAAATTAGTAAAAAGTCTTTTACCAATTTCCAAGCTAAAACCAAATTATGTTAATGTTCATGGACCAAAACTCTGGTGGAAACCTGAGAAGAAAGATTATATAAAGCGTTATGAAGTTCATAGTGACCCAGAAGAATTTTTTAAGCTTTTAAGTGTTACAATTGATCTTATAAAAAACCTTCAAGAAATTTTCCCCCAACTTACACTGGAAAACAATACTTTAGTTGATTATTACAGAAGAGATAAAGATTTTTTGCCGATTACTAGTTTTCAGCCTTCGGCTGGTGGTATGTTGGAAAACTTCTATATTAAAGAAAAAACCGGGGTAAAATTTTTAGTAGATATCGAACATTTAATCTTGTGTTTGAATTTTTTAAATCGAAAGAAGAATTACGCTGATTTGAAAAATAAGAAATTTTTACAAACACCTAAAGAAAAAGAACTTGAAAAAATCTTTGGTTATAAGATTAAAAAAGGCTATATTCCTTACACGGATCCAGAGCTAAATTTTGAAAAAATCATTCAAAAGATGGATGCTAAGAGATATCACGTAACTGGTAACGATCAAGATGTGATTTCTGGTGAAAAAGACTTAAGCCATGGTCCGATCAAAAAAGATAACTTAACTTTTAGAAAACATCTTAAGATTGTTCTAAAACAAAAACCAGAATCCATTTTGGTTGAAACCGCCAATTGTTCTGATAATGCTTGTTTTTCTCATCTAAAACCTAACGAGACAGAATTCTCGTTTTATAATCTTTGTCAGATTTTGTTAGAAGAGTTGTGATTTTTGTATAAGGGATCTTGACAAAAATTGACGTTTGCCCTAAAGTTTCCTAAATTAAAAGAAGGAACGATCCAAGATCTCATTTTTCACAAGATTACTTAAAAATAAATTTAAAGCAAAATTAGGCGGAGGAAAATTATGAACGCAGGAGTTATTGGTGTTGGCAATATGGGACGACACCATGCGAGAAACTATGCCGAAATGACTGGCGTCAATCTAGTAGGTGTTGCCGACCCTAACGAAGCAGTCGGCAAAGAAATTGCTCAAAAAAGTAAGTGTAATTATTATGCTGATTACAAAGAACTTTTAAAAAATGAAAAACTTGATTTGGTGACTATTGCTGTACCAACCAAATTACATAAAAAAGTTGCTTTGGACTGTATTAATGCTGGTGTTCATATTTTGATCGAAAAACCAATTGCCCTGTCAGTTAAAGATGCTAAAGAAGTTGTTGCTAAAGCAAGAGCCAAGGGTGTTAAATTTACAGTTGGCCATATTGAAAGATTTAATCCAGCTGTTTTGAAATTAAAAGAACTCATTGATTCTGGTAAGCTTGGCAAAATTATTTCAGTTTCGACCTTTCGATTAGGGCCACTGCCTATGCAAATTAAAGATGCCAATGTGGTTATTGACATTGGTGTTCACGACATTGATATCATGAATTGGTTTTTTGGTCGCATGCCTAAAAAAATTATTGCCCAAGGTGGTAATGCCTTGCATCAGACCCAAGAAGATCACGTTGAAGCGTTTTTAGACTACGGTACTGGTTCAGGGATAATGTCGGCTAACTGGATTACGCCTTTAAAGGTTAGAAAATTAGCTGTTTCTGGTGAGAAAGCTTATGTTGAGCTCAACTATATTACTCAAGAATTAGATTTTTACGAAAGTCATGTCATGACTTCTTATGATGATTTTGGTGATTTCTTGATTAAATTTGGTGATAGTCAAAATAAAAAAACTATTGCCGTTAACAATATCGAACCCCTTAAAGCGGAAATTAAGTCATTTATTAAAGCTATAAAAGAAAACGGTCGTCCAGCTGTCACTGCGCGAGAGGCAATTGATGCTTTAGACATTGCCTGTCGAATAGATAGAATGATTAAAAAATCTTAAAGGATAAATTATGCCCAAAAAAACAAAAACTTTAGTTAAAGGAAGGGCAGGAAAAAAGTTGGATTATTTTGTTCATCCAACAGCAATGATAGAAGACAATGTTCAAATTGGTGCTGGTACAAAAGTTTGGCATTACTCTCAAATCAGAAAAAATACTAAAATTGGTAAGAATTGCGTTATTGCTAGCAGCGTATTTATTGATTTTGATTCTCAAATTGGTAATAACGTTAAAATTCAAAATCGAGCAATAGTTTATCATCAAGCTTTAATCGAAGATGGTGTTTTTGTTGGTCCTAACGTTTGTTTTACTAATGACAAGATTCCTCGGGCAGTTAACTCTGATGGTACTTTAAAATCTGCTGACGATTGGGAAGTTTCGACAATTCGTATTGGCGAAGGCGCCGCAATTGGTGGACATTCGGTAATAACACCTGGTACAACGATTGGTAAATGGGCGTTGGTGGGTTCTGGTTCAGTTGTGACCAAAGATGTTCCAGATTTTGCTTTGGTTTTTGGTAATCCGGCAAGAGTAAGAGATTTCGTTTGCAAGTGTGGCAAAAGGTTAAAAGAAGAAGTGGGCCGCGATGAAGAAAATATTACTTTTCGTTGTGATTGTGGGTTAGAGACAATTATTCCAGAGAGTACTTATAAATTAAAGGAAGAGCCAAAGGAAGGCGAGAGTAAGAAAAAGGTATGGTTAAGATAGGTTGGAAAATAAAAGTACCATCTGATTTAAAACACATTATAAGCGTTTTATCATATTCCCCTGATTATTATAAAAAGAGATTAGAAAAGATTGGTTTCACAGGGAAAAATACCAAACTTTTAGATGCGGCTTGTGGTTGCGGTGCTTGGGCAGTTACTGCTTCTTATCTTAATTTACAAGTCAAAGGAATTGATTCGACGCCAAAATATTTAGCGGTTGGTAAAGAGATAAATTCCAGATTCAAAAGAAAGAACTTAAATTTAGAAATTGGTGTTTTGGAGAAATTGCCTTACAAAGATAAAACTTTTGATTATATAGTTTGTTATGATGCCTGGATGTATACCAAGCGAGCAGAGAGTCTTAAAGAGATGCATAGAGTTCTTAAAGCTGGTGGAAAAATTTACCTTGGAAGCATTGCTGGGTTTGGTTGGTACTTATCCTTGATTGCAGAAGGTTTTAAAAAGGGTAGTCGAAATTTAATTATAACTGCCTTAAAAGCTATTAAAAATCATGTTTATATGACCGAGAAAGAATCGAGAAATTTATTAGAAAAACAGGGATTTAAAATTTTAGGAGTTGGTTCGGACGGAAGTTTGGGCGATAAGAAATTAAAAATAGAACCAATGTTTGGTACAAAAAAATTTGGATTTTGGTGTGTGTATGAGATTTTGGGGCAAAAATTATAAAAAATAACTTTAAATATTAGAAAGGGAAATCTCGTGAAAATTAACATTGCTTCCCCTCAAATTGGTAAAGAGGAAATCAAAGCCGTCACTGACGTAATGAAGTCAGGAATGTTGGCACAAGGACCAAAGGTTAAGGAATTTGAAGAAAAATTTGCGAAATTTATTGGCGTAAAGTACGCGATTGCAACTTCGTCGGGGACAACAGCGTTAGAAGTAGCACTTCGGGCCTATGGAATTGGCGCAGGTGACGAAGTTATTACAACTCCCTTTACATTCATCGCTTCGGCTAATTCAATTCTTTATACGGGCGCAAAACCGGTTTTTGTTGATATTGACGAAGAGACATTTAATATTGATCCAGAAAAAATTGAGAAGGCAATCACCAAAAAAACTAAAGCAATCATGCCGGTTCATCTTTATGGGCAAGCTTGTGATATGACTAAGATCATGCAACTAGCCAAAAAACACAAATTAGTTGTTATTGAGGATGCTTGTCAATCTCATGGTTCGGAATGGAAAAATAAAAAAGTTGGTTCTTTCGGAGTTGGTGCTTTTTCGCTTTACCCAACAAAGAATATGACTACCGGCGAAGGTGGCATGATCACAACTGATTCAAAGGAAGTTTACGAACAAGCTAACTTAATTAGAGCTCATGGTTCCAAAATTAAGTATTATCATGATATTTTGGGGTATAATTATAGAATGACAGATCTTGAAGGCGCGATTGGAATTGAACAGCTTAAGAAATTGAATAAGTTTAATGCCCAAAGAATAAAAAATGCTAAATTTTTAAATAAAAATTTGAGTAAAATTGAAGGAATTATTGTTCCGGAAGCAGCTAAAGATGCCAAACATGTTTATCACCAATACACAATTCGGATCGCTGAAGAATTTGGCTTGAAAAGAGATGAAGTTTTGAAAGGTTTAACCGAAGCGGGTATTGGTACGGCGGTTTTTTATCCATTACCTCTTAACGAACAAAAAGTTTATCAAGCGTTGGGTTACAAAGGTAATACGCCAATTGCTGAAAAAATCTCTAACGAAGTCTTGTCGCTTCCAATTCATCCAGGGTTAAAGGAAAGTGATTTAAACTATATTGTTAAAACATTTGAAAAAATGGCTAGCAAATGAAACTTGTTTGCTAAAAAATATTTAGCCTATGGCCACTTTAAGGAATAAAAACATTTTAGTTACCGGTGGTGCCGGATTCATTGGCTCGCATTTAGTTGACGATCTTATTTTAGAAAAACCTTCTAAAATTATTGTTGTTGATAATTTTTTCTTAGGAAAGCGGGAAAATCTGAAAAATGCCGCAAAAACTTTCAAAAATTTGCAAGTTTTAAAACAGGATGCAACAGATTTCCAAAAAATGGAAAAAATATTGCAAAAAGAAAAAATAAATGTGATTTTTAATTTGGCAACCAAAGCTTTGGAACACTCTTTCGTTGACCCGGACGATGCTTTTATGGTCAATGTTAATTTGGTAAGTGTTCTTTTAAGGTTGTTGCATCAGAAAAAATACCAAACTTTGATTCATTGTTCTTCTTCGGAAGTTTACGGGACGGCTAAAAAAGTACCGATTACCGAAGAACATCCTTTAGATCCGGAAACTTTATATGCCGCTGGTAAAGCCGCAGCAGATTTAATGGTTAGATCTTATTACAAAACTTATAAGCTCGATGTGGCGATCGCTCGACCATTTAATACTTATGGCCCAAGGCAGAATGAAGGAGTTTATGCAGCTGTTATTCCGATTACAATGAAAAGGTTGCTTTCTGGTTTGCCGCCAATTATTTATGGCGATGGTAATCAAACCCGTGACTTTATTTATGTCAAAGATACCGCCCGAGGAATTATTGAAGTTTATAAAAATGAGAAATCCAGAGGAAAAGAAATAAATATTGCCGCCGGGTATGAAATTAAAATTAAAGATTTGATTAAGATTATGGCAGAGGATTTAAAATACACGGGTAAGTTTTTAAAAAAACCTGTTAGGCTAGCCGATGTCCGTCGTCATAAGGCAGGTACAAAATTAGCTAAAGATCTTTTAGACTTTAGGCCAGAATATAGTTTTAAGGAAGGGGTTAAAAAAACCATCGAGTGGTATAAAGAAAATTTATAATGAAATATATTCCTTTAATAAAACCAGAGATCGATGCCAAAAAGTTGAAAATTGCCATTGGTAAAATTGCTCAAAGTGGCGTTTTGACCAAGGGTGAATATTTGGCAAGTTTTGAAAAAAAACTGGCTAATTATTTAAAGGTAAAATATGTTTTTGCAACTTCCTCCTGTACAACAGCTTTACATTTAAGCTTGGCGGCTTTAGGTATTGAGGCTGGCGATGAAGTAATTGTTTCTGATTTTTCTTTTCCAGCGACTGGTAATGTTGTCGCCCAAATTGGCGCCAAGCCGGTTTTTATTGATATCGAAGAGGATTCTTTCAATATTGATCCTGCAAAAATCGAAAAAGCGATTACTAAAAAAACAAAAGCTATTATAGTTGTTCATGCTTTCGGAATTCCGGCTAATATGACAGAAATTTTAAAAATTTCTAAAAAGCATAAAATACCAGTGATTGAAGATGCTGCTTGTGCTTTAGGCTCAATTCATAAGGACAAATTCTGTGGTGCTTGGGCAGATTTGGGTTGCTTTTCCTTTCATCCAAGAAAAACGATCACAACTGGTGAGGGTGGGGCAGTGGTGACAAATGATTCTAAGCTGGCAAAAAAAATCGAAGTCTTAAGGAATCACGGAGGAGTAATTAAAGCTGATGGTGATTGGGAATTTATTGAAAATGGTTTTAACTATCGACTCTCAGAACTACAAGCGGCATTAGGAGTTGAGCAAATGACAAAGATAAAAAGCACTACTGTTGATCGGCAAAAAATTGCTAAGATGTATTTTCAAAAGCTTTCTGGCCTAGAAGGTATTAAGTTTGTCACCGTACTCAAAGATGACATTACGAATTTTCAATCATTTGTTATTTTGTTGGATAAAAACATTGATCGTGAAGATCTGAGAAAAAAATTAGCAAAAAATAAAATTGAAACAACTATTGGTACATATGCAATGCATGCTCAAAAATCTTTTGCTCGATTTGGATTTAAACCTGGAGATTTACCTAATTCATATTTTGCTTACAAGCATAGCCTGACATTGCCCCTATATGGTCAAATGACGCAAAAAGAGATTGAGTATGTGGTTGGTAAGTTAAAAGATTGTTTGAAAGATGAAAAGTAAAAACCTGCCTCGCCTGACGCAAGTCAAGGCGGGTCAACAACCAAATATAGCTGTTATTATGGCTGGAGGAAAAGGTGTTAGACTCCGGCCTTTGACAAAATATTGTCCAAAACCAATGGTCAAGGTGGCTGGTAAACCAATCTTGGAAAGAATTATTGGTCGCTTGTCGGATCATGGGATTAATAAGTTCTATGTTTCAATTAATTATTTAGGTGAAATGGTTGAAGATTATTTCGGTGATGGTTCGAAATTTGGTTGTGAGATTAAATATCTTAAAGAAAAAAAATATTTACATACCGGTGGATCACTCTCGCTAATCAAGGACGAGATTACGGATCCTCTGATTGTTATGAATGGTGATTTGGTAACTAGGATTAATTTTAATCATTTGTTGAATTTTCATAAAAAAGGTCAGTTTGTGGCAACAATGTGTGTCAGGTCGTATGATTTTACAATTCCTTTTGGGGTAATCAAGGCTAAAAAAAACACCATGGTTTCATTGGAAGAAAAACCGTCGAGCAATTGCTTAATTAATGCCGGAATTTATGTTTTGAATCCTGAAGTCTTGGCCATGATCCCTAAAAATAAAGTTTTCCCTTTGACAGATTTATTTAAAAAAATGCTCGCAAAAACGGAAAAAATTGGCGTTTATCAAATGGACGAAGATTGGATAGATGTTGGTCAAATTGATGAACTTAAAAAAGCCCAAGAAGAATTTTTAAAAATTGAGGAAAAATGCCTAAAAAATTCAAAAAAATCTTAATTACTGGTGCAGACGGTTTTATTGGTTCGCACTTAACAGAAGAATTAATTAGACGTGGCTACAAAACACGATCATTTGTTTTTTATAATTCTTTCAATTCTTGGGGTTGGTTAGATTATGCTGACCCAAAAATTAAAAAATCTTTAGATATTTTTGCTGGTGATATTCGTGATCCTCATGGTGTCAAAACCGCCATGAAAGGTTGTGATGCTATTTTGCATTTGGCGGCTTTGATTGCTATTCCGTACTCTTATCATTCGCCAGATACTTATATTGACACTAATGTTAAGGGCACTCTTAATCTCTTGCGAGCCGCTCGAGAATTAAAATTAAAAAAATTTGTTCATACTTCAACAAGCGAAGTGTATGGTACAGCTCAATTTGTGCCAATTACCGAGGACCATCCTTTGCAAGCTCAATCACCTTATTCGGCTTCAAAAATTGGCGCTGACCAAATTGCTCTTTCTTTTTATCGTTCTTTTGGCACACCGGTAACTGTTTTGAGGCCATTTAATACTTTTGGTCCTAGGCAATCAGCCCGAGCGATTATTCCAACAATTATTACTCAAGTAGCAATGGGTAAAAAAAAGCTGAAGTTAGGTTCTTTACATCCAACCAGAGATTTTAATTATATTAAAGATACTGTTAATGGTTTCATTGCTGCTTTAGAAGCACCTAAAACTGAAGGAGAGACAATTAATATTGGCAGTAACAGAGAGACTTCGGTTAAAGAAATCGCCGAACTTATCAGCCAGCTTATGGGTCAAGAAATAGAAATAGGTCTTGACGGAAAACGTATTCGGCCAAAGGCAAGCGAAGTCGATCGACTTTGGGCTTCAAACACAAAAGCAAAAAAGATTTTAAATTGGCAACCAACTTATGGCAGTCAAAATGGTCTTAAAAGAGCTCTTTTGGAAACAATTGAGTGGTATCGTCAACCAGAAAATCTTAAGCAATATAAACCAAATATCTATAATATTTAAATGAAAAATTATTAATGTTTACCCTTAAGAATAAGAATATTTTAATTACTGGCGGCGCCGGATTTATCGGTTCTGAACTAGCTCAAGAACTGCTTGTTTTGGGTTGTCGTATTAAAATTATTGATAAAAACGAAAAGGGTAGTCCGGATTTAAAAAAATTTCTTGTCAATCATAAAAATTTAGAAAAATTTGATTTTATCTTTCATTTAGCCGGTAATTCTTCGATCCGGCCTTCGGTTGAAAATCCAAGATTTGATTTAGAACAAAATGTTGGTTATACTTTACTTCTTTTGGAATCTTTAAAGCAGCTTAAAAAAAAGCCTCTTTTGATTTACGCTTCGTCAGCCGCAGTTTACGGTATTCCTAAAAAAATACCTATTCGGGAAAGCGATCCAATGTTGCCAATTTCACCATATGGAATTAGTAAAATGGCTGCCGAACGCTATATTGCTTTTTACACTCAAGAGTATGGCATCAAGTCGTTAATCTTAAGATTTTTTTCTGTTTACGGTCCAGGTCAGAAAAAACAAGCTATTTTTAGATTCTCAAAAAGAATGCGTGACAATGAAGATATTGAAACTGATTTCCATCAAAATAGAGATTTTATTTATATTAATGATTTGCTCGGAGCAATTCTTTTAGCAGTTAGAAATTGTAAGGGAGAAGGGGAAGTTTATAACATTGCTACTGGTCAACCAAAGACTTTAAAAGAAGTTGTTAAAGTAATTGCTCGAATTTGGGGTGTTAAACCGGTAATTAAGCACGAGAAAGACAAGATCTCTTTTTATACCGAAAAAGTAGACATCTCGAAAATCAAAAAATTAGGATTTCGGCCAAAGATTAAATTCGAAGATGGGATTAAAAAAATCAAAGAGTGGCTCGAAAAGGAAAAAAATGCATAAAGGCAAAAAAATTGCTGTTGTTGTGCCCTGTCATAATGAAGAAAAACAAATTGGTGGTGTTGTTAAAACCATGCCTTCTTTTGTTGATAAAATTATTATTGTTGATGATAAAAGTAAAGACAAAACAGTTCGAGTAGTAAAAGATATTTTAAAAAAAGATAAAAAAGTTATTTTAATTGAACATAAAAAAAATCAGGGTGTGGGGGCTGCTATTGCTTCGGGCTACAAATGGGCGCGTGATAATAATATCGATATTGCTGCCGTAATGGCTGGCGATGGCCAAATGTTAGGAGAAGATCTTGTGAGTATCCTAAATCCAGTGACAGAAAATAGAGCTGATTATTCGAAAGCTAATCGTTTATTTTCGGGAACTGCTTATCAGAAAATGCCTAAAATAAGATATTTTGGTAATTCGGCTTTAACATTTTTAACTAAAATAGCTTCTGGTTATTGGCATGTAGTTGATTCTCAAACTGGTTTCACGGCAATAAATAAAAAAATGCTCAAGTTGATTGATTGGGATAAAATGTATCCACGTTATGGAATGCCGAATGATATTTTGGTTCGATTAAATGTTTATAACGCAAAAGTCACTGACGTCCCTGTAGAGCCAGTTTATAATGTGGGCGAGAGATCTGGTATTAAAATTACCAAAGTCTTTTTTACGATCCCCCTGATGCTTACAAGAATGTTTTTTTGGCGACTTAAGGAAAAATATATTATTCGTGACTTTCATCCTTTGGTTTTATTCTATGCGTTTGGTGGTCTTTCCGGTTTGATTTCTTTAGTTTTATTTATTAGGATAATTTATCTTTGGCCAATTCAGGGAATGATTCCTGAAACTTCTTTTCTGGCCTGGATGCTTTGCGTAATCGCTTCATTACAGTTTATAATGTTTGCTATGTGGTTCGACATGGACTACAACAAGGAACTGAAAGGAAAATAATGACCAACCAACTCTCTCAAGAAAAAAAGACAAAAAAAACTTTTCGCGATAAATGGGTGAATAATCCAGATCTGGCTTTTAGCCAGACACTTGATAGTAAATCAGAAATATTTAAATGGATTTTAAATCGCAATGGTTTTAAGAAACCAGAAGATCTTCAAAAGTATTTGAAGTCAAAAAAAAGAGTTCTTGATGCTGGTTGTGGTAATGGTCGCGTGACCGCCTTGCTTAGAAAATATTCCGATCCAAAGACAACTGAAGTGGTTGGTGTTGACGTCGCACCTATTGAGATAGCAAGAGGTAATTTAAAAAAATATAAACTTGATCAGAATACAAATTTTTCACAAGCTGACTTAATGAAGTCGCTTAAGAAATTAGGTCAATTTGATTTTATTTATTCTCAAGAGGTTCTTCACCATACAAAAAATCCTCAAAAAGCTTTTAACAATCTGGTTGAAATTCTTTCACCAAAAGGTGAGATTGCTATTTATGTATACAAGAAAAAAGCTCCGATAAGAGAGTTTGTTGATGATTATATTCGAGAAAGAATATCTAAATTACCATATAACCAAGCAATGAAAGTTTGTCGCGAAATTACTGAATTGGGAAAAGTTCTTTCAGAAACAAAGACTAAAATTAAAGTCCCTAAGGTAGAAATACTAGAGATAGATGGTGGCGCTTTAGATTTACAGCGTTTTATTTATCATTATTTTATGAAATGTTTTTGGAATCCTGACTTGAGTTTTGAAGCTAACACAGCCATTAATTTTGATTGGTATCATCCGCAAATTTGCGCCAGATATGATCTCGAAGAAATTAAGGAATGGTTTAAGGCAGCGGACTTAAAAATTACTCAAACCTGTGTTGATCATTATGGCATAACGGTTAGAGGCAAAAAGTAATTTATCTGTATCGATATTTGTTAAAGAGTTTTCGATAGTTCTCAATCAATATGTTTTTGACAACTTGTTTTGAATAATATTTTTTAAACCAATCTTGACCTTCTTTGCCAATTTTTTTTGCTAATTTAGGATTTTTGTGGAGTTTGATGATATTTTTGATAATATCTTCTTTTGTGTAAGTTAAAACCAATGGTGGTTGTTCGGCAAACATCCACTTGCTAACATCATGTTTGTAAGACATGAGTAATGGTTTACCGGCTTGCATTGCTTCAGGGGCAATTCCTCCCATTGCCGGCAAAATTAGTTGGTCCAAGACAATATCAGCTTTTGCCAACCAATAGGCAAGTTTATGTCTTGGCAAAGGTTGCAGCCACTGAACAGATCCTTCAACTTTTAATTTTTTGATTAGCTCTTTGCTTTCCAAAACATCCATACCCCATTCTAGGAAAATTAATTTCACTTCAGGGATTATTTTTGTTATTTCTGGTAACGCTTGAATATACAAATCAATACCTTTTATTTTCCAATCATGTCTGGCTGGACAAAATAAAATATAATTTTTCTTTTTTTCTTTAGTAAGGTAAGAGTATTTTTTATGCCAATAGTCATCAAGAGGATGAGGAGTTACAACATAGTTTTTAATGCCTAGTTTTTTAACTGCTTTAATGCTATCGGAATTTGTTAAAAAAACTAAATCAGCTTTTCTGTAGGCTAAGGCCGTGAGTCGACCGACGGCGCTTTTTTCAAAGGGTATGTCTCTTAATGTACCGTGTTCAAAAGCAATGTATGGTCGTTTGCCAGCCAACATGGCATATATTGGGTCGGTAGCGTAACACTGAACAATGTCGTAGTTTTGAAAAATCTTTTTGAAAACTCTTGTGCGATAAAGAAAAAAACTAATGTCAGACATCTTCAGCTGATCGTTTCTATCTGGGAAATAATATTTAAAATCTTTGATTAGTAATTTAGCATACTTTCTTTCGTCGTCAAAAATTTTTCTTTCCTCTTTGTCTAAAAGTTGGATTCTTGCCCAAACAAGATAACGAATTAAAAGCGAAAAAAAGATAGATAATATTTTACCAATTAGGGAGAAGAAAATAAGTAAGACTTTATTTGGTTGGTAAAATTTTTCCAAGTAAATTTTATAAAATCTACTTGATAAGAGAGATAAACCGTATATTAGATAATTAAGGATACTTCTTTTTTCAGTTGATGTGGGTTCTCCGTCTTTTTCTGAGTCTTTTCTATTTTTTTGCCCGAAATTTTTAAAAGCAATTTCTTCTAAAGATCCTTGTAAGAACCAAGAAGGTCTTTGGTATTCTTTTAGGTCTTCTTTGGACCAGTCTGGACTAAAATCATTACCGTAAAGTCCTTGAATTTCACATTCTTCCCATTCGGGACAACCCATAATGTGATAATAGTCATAACAAATAACATCGCTTTGAATTTTTTCTTCCCTTAGAAATTTAGAATTTAAAAAAGCGTTATTAGCGATGTTGCCAATATGTAAAACTTTAATGTTTTTAAAATCTTTTTTCTTCATTGGGCAAGTTTTGTTATTTCTTTAGAAAGAGGTAAATTTGGATACTTCTTTCTGTGACGTGCGATAATTTCTGCCATTTGTTTTTCGAAATTAACAGATGGTAGAACTTGCCCCTCCTTTAAGACTATATTTTTTGGTTCAGTTTTGTAGTCAGTAATTAATAAATTATCATCAAGCGTCTTAACTAACAACCAATTATTGGGAAATATTTTAATAATAGTTCCTGGTTTTATGGTTTTGTAATCTTGTTTTTTATCCATTGCGAAAGGTTGGGCTTGCCAAATAACTATTTTAAATCTATTAGTTTTTGAAAATGCGCCAGGATAAGGTTTTGTTAAAGCGCGAATAAAATTATAAATATTTTTTGTTGGTTTTTTCCAGTCGATAGCACCGTCTTCAGGTATTCTTTGTGGTAAATAACTGGTTTTTCCAGATTGTGCTTTTGCCTGTTTTTTTAAAATTCGGCCATTTCTTAGATTACTAATTATCATTTGAGCTGTTAATAGATTATCTTTGTAATAAGATGTTTTTATGGTGTCGAATTCAGAAAGCAAAAATGTTTTGGTATCAATTATCGCGCCTTCGTCAATACCGGTATTTATAAAAAATGTTGAAATATGGAATTCTTTTTTATCCATAATAAGTGCCCAATTTTGAGGCGAGCGACCGCGACCACCAGCAATACCTTCGGCTGAACCGTGGATACCAATTACGCCAATTTGGCAATGATTAATTAACCAGTCGGGTATCAATCTTTGCCAACCTAAAACCAAAAGAAGATCAACTTTTAATTTTAAAAGACGGGTTTTATCTTTTTCGTTTTTTAAACTGTAATCATCAACAGCAACAAACTCTAGATTATTTTTTTGGCAAAATGGTTTCATGTAAAAATAACCAGAAATTTTATCCGTTACTTCTCGTTTAGATAAACCAATCAATCCCTTAATGGGGAATTCTTTATTTATCTGAGCAATAGCATCTAAACGTGCTTCATTAGTTGAAAGAACGTAAATATTCATCTTTTTTTTGTAATATAATCAAATAATTTTTTATTTTTAATTGAATTTTTATAGGTAGACATGGTTTTAAAATTTTTATCAATTTCTTGAGTAAAATCTTTAATGAAACTAGTGATTCTGTCTTCGTAATTTTTACCATTTTTCATGTAATGAATAGGGTGAAGAAGTATTTGAATGGTCGAATTATCACCTTTTTTAATAAAATTATAAATATCTTTACGAAAAATGCCATTAGAGTCTGAAATATAATGATTGGGTGAAAAAACCTTTGGATCGTAAGCATTATAAAAATTTTTAAAAAGGGGAAAATCCTTATTTTTATGAGTTAAAGCTGGTCTATGAAGACTAACGGATTTTACTTTATTACCAATAATTGATGAAAGATAATTAGCTTCTTCTTCGACTTTTTTTTGTAAATTTTCTCCTGGCTGATAAATAGTTGGATCGAAATGTAGACCAATTTCAAAACCATTCTTATTTATTTCTTGAAGCATTAAACGATTTTTTTCAGATGCCGGGTTATAAGAATGGCAGGTTGTTAGAACAAAAATTGATGATTTAATACCACATTCTTTTTCCAAAAGATGAATCTTGTAAGCATCTTCAACACAAAGCTCAAGATCATGTCTTAAAATAATTGAGTTTGACCCGTCCCAATCTTTAAGAGTTGTTACTTTGTAATTAGCAGCAATATATTGTAAAAATTTTTTTAATTCTAAATATTCAAATTTCATTTTTATAAATCTCTTTCAGTGTGTAGGTGGGAATATTTTTTTCGACTAAATAGTTTATTAGTTTTTCGAAGAGAGTAAAAATACCATCTCCCTGGTAACATTCTTTTTCAATTGCACTTGGCGTTTGATGGAGATGCGGATATTTTTGTCGGCACTTTTCGTAATAGGTAAGGTTGGGGGTATTAAGACTAAGGTGAATGGGATGGAAATCAAAAACTTTTAAACCAGGTTTTTTGAGGTTTAATGACTTAAGGGTGAAATCCGTTTCTTGACCAAAATTTTCCAAATACCAATAATCCATAAAATAGATTGGAATCTCCAAAATATTTTTAGTGATCCAATAAGGTTTGATGTTGCTAACTAATGGTTGAAAGGTATTACTTGTGTATTTAATGCCAGCGTTTTCCCAAGTTTGTCTTAATCTTTCGTGAAAGTATAAGGAATGGTGACGAATGCTAACTGATTTAGGATAATGTTGTCGAAATTTTTTAAAAACCTTAAGATAATCAGAGTACTCTGAGTTGAAATTAAAATGTGGGTTGACTTCGAAAAGCCTGTGTTCTAAACACGGATAATGATCGGTCGAAAAAAAAGTTGCTTTGATTTTTTTCTTTTTTAAAATACTAACTACTTGTTTAAGTGTTTCATCTTTGACCCAATCAGTATCAAATGTTAAAGCAATCATTTTTTCTTCTCCACAATAAAAGCAGTTAGGTGTCCAATGTTGTTCCAGTCAGGGACTTTCTTAGCTATTTCCAAAGCAATTTTATTGATTTTTGCATCAAATTTTGGTTTGTTGGGTGAAACAAGGAGAGGGTGTATAACTCGAGAAATAAAATAATACATTCCAAAATGTTTAATTTCTTTAATTCGCCAATTCCTTTTCAAAAAAGGGATTAATTTTTTTTCATCAAATTTCAAAGTATCCAGTCCGCTACTTGTACTAAGAGGGATTTCTTCTAAACCAAATAATTTTCTAGTTTCATTAAGTTTTTGCCATCCTTGAATAGTGCCTTCCATCATGACAAAAATTCCATCTGGTTTCAAAACCCGCCTTATTTCTAAGATACCTTTTTTTTGCCTGTCCCAGTCCAAAAGAGCCATTAAGCATCGTGAGGCTGTAACTGTGTCGAAAAAATTGTCTGGGTATGGAAGTTCTAGCACGGAGGCTGTTTTAAATTCTAAACGCTCCTTTAGGTTTTTAGACAACTTCTTTTGTTGTACCACCGCTTGTTTGATCATCTCCTCGCTGTAATCAATGCCAAAAGATTTTATTTTAGAATTTTTCTTAGCATATTCAATTGGTGCGTAACCGATTCCGCAGCCAACATCTAAAGTTTTATTTTTTTGAAAACTGGCACCAGTTTCAATTTCCAGCTCTCTTAAATAAAAATCTTGGGCGGTTGCTTTGTCCGTTTTTTTAGCCGCTTTGTCGTAAACTTTTTTAAGTTTTTTAAGTTTTTCTTCAAGCATTTAGATACCTTTTAGCAATTTTTTATAAATTTCTAAGTGTTTTTTAACAATAATTTTTTTAGAGTGATATTTATTAAACCACTTTTGACCTTCTTTGCCAATCTCTTTGGCTTTCTTTGGTTTTTCTAATAAATCAACAATGGTTTTATAGATATCATCAATAGTAAAAACACTTAAAACTGGGGGTGGATCGGGAAACATCCATTGGCAAAGTTTAGCATCATAAGAAACAAGCACGGGTTTGCCAAATAACATTGCTTCTGGGACTATGCCGCCCATTCCTACCCAATAAACTTGATCCAAAACGACGTTTGACCGAGCAATGTTTTGGAAATAAAGATTTTTAGGTGTAAGTTCAATCCATTTTACATGTTTTTCTATGCCCAATTTCTTGATGAGACTTTGACTTTTTTTAATATTTGAGCCCCATTTGACCAAGATTAAGGTGACTGGTTTTTTGGTTTTTTTTAAAATTTTGGCAAAAGCGTGAATAAAGTAATGAGTATTTTTCATATCCCAATCATGTCTTGAAGGACAAAAAAGGTTAAAAGATTTATCCTTTGGCATTTTAATTTTTTCCTTAACCCATTTTTCGGTAATAGGATGAGGAATAGAATTAAACTTTTTTAGATTTAATTTTTTTGCCGCTCGAATATTATCAGGGTTTGTTATAAGGACAAAATCAGCCATCCTGTAAGCCAAAGCGGTTAAACGTCCTTGTGCCGAATCCTCAAATGGTAAATCTCTAATAGTTCCATGTTCGTAAGCAATGTAAGGCCTTTTGTTCGCTAAAAGAGTATAAATTGGCTCTGTAGCATATGCTTGGACTAAATTGTATTTTTCAAAAATATGTTTGAAAGCTCTTACGGCATTTGTGTAAGGAATAATATCTTGAATGGTTAGTTGATCTGACCTCTCAGGGAAGAATTTACTAAATTTTTTAATTAAGCTTTGATAGTAGTGATATTCTTTTATAGACATAATTTGCCAATAAGGATTAAAACGTTGGCAAATTTTTAACCACAAATAATTAAGATTGCCTACCCTTTTTTTAAAAAAATGATTGGCAAAATTTTTTTGAATTAACAAAACGCTAAAAATGTAACTATAGCCATATTTTTTAGAAATTTCTTCTAAACTACCAGAAATATACCAAGATGGTCTTTTGAACTTTAGATCAATATTTTTAGTATTTCCAGTTTTTAAAATTTCTGAGACGTCCTTTTCTTGAGTTCGGGCGTCAAACCATTCAGGGCTACTGATCAAATCAGAATAGTCGTGGGAGATAACATCGACTACCAATCCTTGCCCTCTTAAAAATTTAGCATTTAGATAAGCATTACCAGCAATATTGCCAATATGCAAAATCTTTAATTTTTTGCTCATCTTTTTGGTAAAATTAAATCTAACCAAGCGGTTAGCCAAATTAATCTTCTAATAAATTTTAATGGTGGTTTTTTATTGTTTTGGTTAAGTCTTTTTAAATATGTATTCACATAACTTAGAACTTCTGTTTTTCCGTAACCATCTTTAATTGCTAAATAAAGAAAATTAGTTCCTTTATGATTTGCGAGATAATCGTCTGTTTTAAGGATTAAATTTCCGCTTGTGGCAGATTTTATTTTATTAAAAAAACTAGAAAATGGCCAAACCGATTTAACATCTTTGACAACGAAATACTGGCCCAATTTTCCAATAAAAGATTCCAAGTTGTATGATTGGTGGAATTCGTGGATAGGGGGTTCGTGAGTTAATATTGTCTTTTCTCTTCTTCTGACCATGTGCATTAGCATCATAATCGCTCCTGATAGATACGGATCAGCTTCTTTGATATATTGGTCATTTTGAGGTTCGCGACCAATGAGTTTGCCGTAAGGTTTTAATACTCGACGGATTTCTTTGAAACTTTTGTCTGGTTCGGGTAAATGGTGTAACACACTTGAAACTAAAACAACATCGAAAGATTCATCTTTGAAAGGAAGTTTTTCTGAATTACCAATAATAAAATTAGCTTTATGGTATAATTTTTTAGCTTCTTTTATCATTGCTGGCGAAACATCAAGGCCAGTTATTTCAATATCTTTAATTTTTTTTAGACTATACCAAATAGAAGCTGCGCCGCATCCTAAATCCAAAACCTTATCCTTTGGTTTAATTTCTAAAGCAGCGTATTTAACATATTGCTCAATCTGTTTTTTCTCTATAGGACTATTATGATAAAGATGGTTATAATCTTTAGCAATTTTATTTTCAAATTCAATTTCTTCTTTAAGATATTTTTTCATTTTGATTATGCTTAATTAAAATTATTTGATCATATATGGTTTGCAGTGGCCTATTTAATCTTTTAATTTCTAATTTATACATTTTATCGTGGAGACAGTATGGGTCAAGATACATAACAGAATCTTTCGTTTCTTTTTTTGGAAAGAACCCTAGCGTGAGGTAAAAGGTGCCATCGCCCAAAGCGATTTTTGGCCAGGTTATTTCAATCTGACCTTTACCTTTAAATTTTCCTAAATTGATTCGTTTGTGAAATGCTTCATTTTCGCCGCTAAAAAAACTGGTGGCATAAACGCCGTCATTTTTTGTAAATAAACAATAGAAACTAGGGTCGTCGATGATTTCAGGGGTATTATAATGAATCTGAATTTTAATATCTTCTCCTTGGAGAAAGCTGTATCTTTCTTTATTTTGTTTATCAAAAATTTTTACACTGGTAATTTTAAGAGGTCCGTCACCTAGAATTTTTTTATCACTAGTTTTACTTTGGTTATCCATTTTTAATTTTTTATTAACATCTTTCATGACGGCAAATTCATATTCTTGGCAGACTAAAACTGGCTCTCCGTCAGTTTTCATTTTTCCTTTTTCAAGCAAAATAGCTCGATTGCAAAGTCTTTGAACTAAAAATGTGTTGTGAGAAACAAAAAGGACCGTTGCCCCGCTTTGGCATAGGTCAGTAATTCTTTGAATGCACTTATTAACAAAGAAGCTGTCGCCGGCGGCTAACGCTTCATCAATGATCAAAATTTCTGGTTTAATAGCGGTAGCAACGGAGAAGGAAAGCCTAACTTGCATCCCTGAAGAATATGTTTTAAAAGGACGATCGATGAATTCACCAAGTTCGGAAAATTCAATAATAGAGTCTATTTTGGCTTTAATTTCTTTCCTGCTCATGCCCAAGATCATGCCGCCGTTATAAATATTTTCTCGTCCGGTATATTCCGGGTGAAAACCAGTACCGAGTTCTAAGATAGCCGAAACCTTACCATTAATCTTAACTGTGCCGGAAGTTTTATCCAAAGTCCCGGAAAGAATTTTTAATAAAGTTGATTTGCCGGCACCATTGCGACCAATAATACCAACAACTTCACCTTTTTTAATATTAAAATTAATATTTTTTAAAGCCCAAAATTCATCGTGATATTTTTTTCGAAACAAAATTTCTTTCAAAAGCTCTTTAGGCTCTTTATAGATTTTGTAAACTTTGCTTAAATTTTTGATTTCAATAGCAATGTCTTTATTCATAATTACAGAACATTAGCGAAGAATGGTTTTAACTTTTCAAAAAAGTAAAAACCGAAAATAAATATTATTAAAGATAAACTGCCAAAAATTACAAAACTCCATGGATGGTTAATTGATCCGTAAAATAAAACATCTCGATACATATTAATTAAATGAGTCATTGGATTTAAAAGTATTGGCCATTTGAAAGCTGGAGGGATGGAGCTTTCGAGGTAAAGAACAGGGGTAACAAACATGCCGACAAGTAAAACAATCATAACTAACTCTTTAAGGTCGCGAAAGTAAACGGCTAAACTTGCTAAGAGCCAACCCAGGCCAACTGAAAAAATAAAATGGATTAAAATGACTCCTGGTAGAAGAAAATAAATCCAAGAAAGGTCTTGAGGCAGGGCGATAGCAACAACTAAAATATAAAAAACAAAACCGATAATTAAAGTAAGAAAACTAACTAATATACCAACGACTGGTAAAATATTAACGGGGAAAATAACTTGTTTAACTAAAGATGTGTTGCTAGTGACTGAACTAGTGCTTTTGGTTAGTCCTTCTTGCATAACAATCCAGGCGATAAGTCCTACAATCGCATAAAGTGAATATTCTAATGGAGTACTACCCTGATTAATTCTGATTTGAAAAATAAAAGTAAAAATTACTGCGTAGATACCAACTAAAAATAGCGGATAAAAGAGTGCCCAAAAAAGACCCAAAGCTGAGCCAGCGTAGCGGTCAGTCACATCTTTATAGGACATTCTTAAGATCAATGATCTATTTTTTGCAAACAAATCTAAAATTTTTGGCAGTTGCATTTTACTCCCAGATTAATATATTACCATCTAACCTTAAAAGGGTAAATTTGTCAATTGTTGAATTTTCTGGTTTAATAAATAGTTATGTGTGGTATAGTTGGTGTTTTTCAAAAGAAGCCAGTTGATAAAAAAATTCTGGTAAAAATGACTAGAGCGCTTGCCCATCGCGGTCCTGACGATGAGGGTGTTTTTGTTGATAAAAATATCGGTTTAGGGCATAGAAGGCTTAGTATTATTGATCTAAGTAGCGCTGGTCATCAGCCAATGTTTACTAAAGATAAGTCTTTAGCAGTTGTCTATAACGGTGAAATTTATAATTTTTTAGAGATTAAAAAAAAGCTTGAAAAGAAAGGTTACCGTTTTCGTTCAACTTCGGATACAGAAGTTATTCTTTACGCTTACCAGGAGTGGGGCAAGGATTGTGTTAAGCAATTTAACGGCATGTGGGCTTTTATTATTCATGATTTAAAAAAACATCAATTTTTTGTGTCCCGCGATCGTTTAGGGGTTAAGCCATTATATTGGTATAAAGATGATCAAAAAATCTTATTGGCCTCAGAAATTAAAGCAATTTTAAAATACCCTGGTATTAAAGCCAAGCTTGATTTAGACGCTTTAAACGAATATTTTACTTTTCAAAATATTTTATCCTCAAAAACCTTATTTAAAGGTATTCACTTACTTGCACCAGCAGAAAATATTATCATTTCTGAGAACGAATTTAAGATTTATAAATATTGGGATGCGAACTTTGATAAAAAAGAAAAAACCACTTCTTTGTGGCGCAAGGAACTGCTAGGCGATCTAAAAGATTCAGTTTGGCGTCACATGATTGCCGATGTACCAGTGGGAACCTTTTTATCTGGAGGAATGGATTCAACGACAATTGCTCATTTCGCCTCTCAGAAAAACCCTCGATTCGTGACTTTCTCCGGCGGTTTTGATTTAGAAGGTGCTCAAGGTGACGAGGCTTTACTTGACGAGCGCAAGGAAGCGGAAATAGTTGCTCGAAGAGTTTCTTCTGAACACTACGAAACCGTTGTCTCTCCTGCATCTGTTAAGCTTGCCATGCCAGAAATTATTTGGCATTTGGAGGATTTAAGGTTAGGGATGTGTTACCCTCAATTTTTCATTTCGAAATTAGCTAGTAAATTTGTTAAAGTTTCTCTTTCTGGTACTGGTGGCGATGAGCTTTTTGGTGGTTATCCTTGGCGTTATAAATTAATTGCTGACGCAAAAAGTAAAGAGGATTTTGACCAAAAACAATACAATTACTGGTCGAGGTTGATAAAAGATGATCAAAAACAAAATTTCTTTTCAAAAGAAGTTTTGGAAAAAATTGATATTCATCAGCCATTTGAAAGTTATAAACAAATTATAAATCCAGCGAATAATTTACAACCAGTTGATAAGGCAATTTATTTTGAACAAAAAACTTTTCTTCATGGATTTTTCATTGTTGAAGATAAGATGTCGATGGCTCATTCTATTGAGGTGAGAGTACCAATGACTGATATGGAGTTGGTTAAATTGGTTAATTCGATGCCGATAAAGTTGAAATATGATGGTCAGATTGGTAAGATATTCTTTCGAAAAACAATGAATCAATTTTTGCCTAAAGAAATCACTACTAAGCGCAAAACTGGTTTTACTCCACCAGAAGCCAGCTGGTATCGAGGGCAATTAAAAGATTATTTAGAAGAAATGATTTTAGGCAAACGTGCTCTTTCTAGAGGAATTTTTAAAAAAGAATTTTTAGAAAATATTTTTCGGGAACATATGGCTGGTAAAAAGGACCATCGGTTATTATTTTGGTCATTAATTTCTTTTGAGTGGTGGTGCCGAATTTTTCTGGAGGGCGAAGGGAAGACATATGAGTCGGAATCTTAGAGTTCTTCATTGTCCTCTAAATAATAGTAATAATTATTGGGTGCTTTCTAGGGCTGAAAGAAAATTAGGTATTAAAAGTGATCTAACTATTTTCAAAAAATATAATTTTTTTGATAATTTTGATAATTTTTTGCCAATAGAAAGTGTAACCTTACCAAACGAATTTCGTAGGATAAGCTTTTTAAGAAAATCTTTGCAAAAATACGATGTTTTTCATTTCAATTTTGGTCAGTCAATTTGGGATCATCCTTTTCCTGGATTCAACTATTTGGACCTGCCAATAATTAAAAAAGCTGGTAAAAAAATTGTTATTACTTTTCAGGGTGATGATATTAGACAAAAAGGTTTCTTTCAGGAAAAATATGGCAAGATGGCCTATGGCGATGGTAGTTACACTGTTTTTGATAGATTTTTCGATTTTAATAAGCGTTTGAGAGCTAAAAAATTAGATAAGTACGCTGATGTGATTTTTTCTCATAATCCTGATATAATGCATGTCTTGCCGGAAAAAGCTCAGTTTTTACCATATCCGAATGTTGAGATAGAAAAAGTTAAACCTGTTAAACATCCGGTTTCGAAAAAGATAAAGATTGTCCATGCGCCAACTGATAGATCGGTTAAAGGTACAGAAGTGATTTTGGAAATTGTTAAAAAATTAGCAATCGAATATCCTATCGAATTATTGTTGGTAGAAAATGTTTCACATAAAGCTGCCTCACATATTTATGACCAAGCCGATATTGCAATCGATCAATTAAAAATTGGTTGGTATGGTGGTTTCGCGGTGGAGATGATGGCTAGAGGCGTACCAGTAATTTCATATGTTCGCGAAAGTGATGCTCAAAAATTTGTTCCATTTTGGAAAGAGATTCCGGTAATGAATGCTGACGAGAAATCATTAGAAGAAGCTTTGCTTGTTTTGATTCAAAATCGTCATTTGATCAAAAAAATAGGTTTTCAGGGTAGAAAATTTGTTGAAAAATATCATGATCCAATAAAAATTGCCCGCTTTACCAAAAAAATTTATGAGGAAATATGTGCGGAATAACCGGTATATTAAATCTAAATAAAAAACCAGTTGATAAAACTGTTTTAACTAAAATGACCAAAACTTTATCGCATCGTGGCCCTGATGACGAGGGTATTTTTGTTGATAAAAATATTGGTTTAGGTCACAGAAGGCTTAGTATTATTGATCTGAGTAGTGCTGGTCATCAACCAATGTTCTACGACAATAAAAACTTGATAATTGTTTATAACGGTGAAGTTTACAATTATTTAGAAATAAAAGAAGAGCTTGTTAACAAAGGTTATAAATTTGTCACTAAAACTGATACTGAGGTGATTCTTGCTTCTTATAAAGAGTGGGGAACTGATTGCTTAAAACGATTTAATGGTATGTGGGCTTTTATTATTTACGATCAAAAAAATGATCTTATTTTTGCCGCTCGTGATCGTTTAGGAGTTAAGCCTTTGTATTATTTGGCAGATAAGGAAAAGATTCTTTTGGCTTCGGAAATTAAAGCGATTCTACAATATCCTGGTGTAAAAGCAGAACCTAAGGAAAAAATCATTTGGGATTATTTGGTGGCTGGTTGGGTTGATCATAGCGCAGAAACTTTTTTTGAAAATGTTAAAGAGCTACGAGGGGGACATTACCTAATTTTAAGAAAAAAGAAAATAGAAATTAAAAAATATTGGGATTTAACATTAGAAGAAAATAAGTTATCTGAAACGGAAAATATTAAGAAATTTAAAGATTTATTTATCGATGCTGTTAAATTAAGGCTTAGAAGCGATGTTGCCTTAGGGACTTGTCTTTCGGGAGGATTGGATTCTTCAGCGATCGTTATGGCCGTTAATCAGTCTGTAAAACAAACCAAGTTAGATCAAGTTGGCCGTTGGCAAAAAACATTTTCAGCTATTTACGATAAAAAAAATCAAAATTGTGATGAGAGTCAGCATATTAAAGTGGTTCTCAACAAAACTGGGGCTAAACCGTATTTTGTAACTCCTAAAGGTGAAAAATTAAAAAGTGAAATTGAAAAAATAGTTTGGCATCAAGATCAACCTTTTTTATCAACCAGTATTTATGCTCAATGGAACGTTTTTCGTTTGGCAAGTCAAAAAAAGGTTAAAGTTATGCTTGACGGCCAAGGTGCCGATGAACTTTTAGCTGGTTACACTGGTTATTTTGGTCTTTATTTCCAAAGTTTGTTAAAAACCAATCAATTCACTCTTTTGCTATCAGAACTAAATTATTTTGCTAAAAAACATCCGCCGTTTTGGAAAGCTCTTGGTGAAATTTTCACCCGTGCCTTAAGAGCTGGTTGGCTAGGAAATTCTTCAACGCGCTTTTTTCAAAATATTAATCCGGCTTATCAAATTTTTTCTGAAAGTTTCTTAAAACAATTCAGTGTCCCTAAAAGAATTAGTTTTTCTAAAGATTCTTTTACCAACGCTTTGTATAATTCTTTAAAAATGAACTTATCGTCACTTTTAAGATATGAAGATAGGGACTCAATGGCTTTTTCAATTGAATCACGTGTGCCGTTTTTAGATTATAGATTGGTAGAATTCATTTTTTCTCTTCCCGCTAATTACAAAATTAGGCAAGGTGAAACAAAGTGGGTGATGAGAAAAGCTCTTAAAGGCTTACTGCCAGAAAAAATTCGAAATAGGCAAGATAAGATTGGTTTTGCGACTCCTGAGCAGGATTGGTTGCAAAAAGATATGAAAAAAGAACTCATTACTTGTTTTTCTTCAGAAAGTTTTGCTAAAAGGGGTTATTGGGATAGTTCAAAAGTTCTTGAACTTTACCAAAAATTCCTCAAAGGCGAATTTAAGGATAGTCAATTATTTTGGCGCTTGTATAATCTGGAGATATGGTTTAGAGTGTTTATTGATTGAACTATGTTAGTATATCGCTTGTCATATATCCTCAAAGTACCGGACTCAAAATCCCCAGCGAGGATTTTGGTCCTAAGCGCTCGCCTCGCTCGTCTCACTTCGTTCGACACTATGCCCGCTCGGCTGCGCGATTTACTTTGAGAACACATGACTAAGCTTATAATTTTAAAATAATGAATTGTGATTTTTCCATTAAACATTATCAGGAAATTCTAAAGTTGGCTTTAAAGTCGGGTTTTGTTATAACTAATTTTCGCGATCTTGATAAGGTTAAAAAACATCCTAAAATAATTATTTTACGTCACGATATTGATGCCTTACCTGTAAGGTACTTGGCTTTAGCAAAAATTGAAAAATCATTAGGAATAAAAGCAACTTATTTTGTTCGTGTTCATGGGCAATATTATTATCCATCAGATAAGAAAACGTTAAAAATCTTCAAAGAAATCTTGAAAATGGGCCATGAAATTGGTCTTCATTCAGAAGCAAGAAGTCTTTCAAAAGTTTTCCAAAGTCCGGAAATTGATCTTTTCAAAAGTGAGAAAACTTATCTTGAAGAAATATTGGGTGTTAAGATTGAAAGCGCTTCAGAACACGGTGATTTAGGGAGACGGACAGATTTTTGGCAAGACCATTTTTTCAAAAAAGTGCCAAAAAAAACTGTTGGAATTAAGCATTATCCTCAAGAATTTAAAGAATTTAAATATTTATCAGACAGCTTAAGCAGTTGGAAGGAAGGCTGTCCGTGTCAAAATTTGGAAAAATTTAATAAATTGCAAGTGTTGGTGCACGCTGAATGGTGGGGCAAGGGAGCTAAACAAGAAATGGTAAAGCTAAATAAAGAATATGCCAAAATATAAATTACAGGGCTGCTCTCACAATCTAAAGGAGTTAAAAAGCGTTGGCGAAAATGTTGTGATTGAAGATGGCGCTAAAATTATTAATCCTCAAAACGTCTCTATAGGTTCTAATGTTTACATTGGTCATAATGCAATTTTAAATGGCTATTTTGAAAATACATTAGAAATTGGTGACAATGTTTGGATTGGTGCTGGTTGTTTTTTGCATTCTGCTGGTGGAATTAAAATCGAATCAAATGTTGGAATTGGTCCGGGCGTTAAGATGGTAAGTTCTTTCCATGATTTAAAAAAAGATGATTTGGGGCCAATTATTAATCTGCCTCTTAAGTTTGCACCAATTGTTATTAAAAAAGGTTCTGATCTTGGTATTGGAGCAATGATTTTGCCAGGAGTGGTAATTGAAGAAGGCACTCAGGTTGGTGCTGGAGCAGTGGTGACAAAAAATACTTCTCGTTATTCGATTGTCGCTGGTGTGCCGGCTAAAGTTATTGGTATGCGCCAAAGTTTTTATGAAAAAAGCAATCGTCAAAAGATTAATTTTTCTCAAATTATTAAGAAAATTATTACTCAAATTACAGGTTATATATCGGATATTATTTTTATTGGTATTTTGCCAATGTTGGTAATTTACTCTTGGACTAGATTCGTACTCAAAAGAATTTTCCATTTAAAGCCAAAAATTTTAGTTTCACCACTTGGTGCGCCACTGCCTTTTTTTGGTGTAAAAGCAATCCGGTCGCAAGGTTATGAAGCTGATAATTTAGCTTTTTCTGTCCCAAATTATTTTCGTAATGTTAGTTTTGGAACAATTCTTTCTGACTATAAAATCTTGCAAATTTTGATGTATCTAACTGACTATGTTTTTCTATTTTCTTACGCCATTTTAAAATATGATATTTTTGAATTTCCTTTTTCAGGTGGCATCTTGATGTATTCACATTGGCGAAAGGCCGAACTATTTTTACTCAAACTTTGCGAAAAAAAGATCTCTATTTATGGTTATGGATCGGATTGTAAGGTACTTTCAGATATTCGCTGTCAAGGATTTAAATACAATAACGCTATGGATCGTAGTGAAGAAACGGAAAGTCAAAAAGAAGCCGTTATTAGAGCAAATGTTAAACGTGCCCAAAAATATGCCGACGTTTTAATCGCCGGCGGCGATCTGACTCATTTTGGCGAAAAAGGGATTATGCTTCCGTTGGCAACGGATTTATCTTTTTGGAAATACGCACCAATGCCAAAAAATAAAGTTGTTAATATTGTTCATTCGACTAATCATAGGAGTCATAAGGGTACAAGGTTTATTATTGATATTGTTTCTAATTTAGAAAAGAAATTGCCTATTAAGTTAACTTTACTTGAGAAAAAGACAATTAAAGAGTGTCAAAAACTTTATCCTAAAGGTGATATTTTTATACCAGATGTTGTCACTGGCTGGCATGGGTTTACGGCAATCGAGGCAATGGCAACAGGGAGGCCAGTAATAACTTACTTAAGGGAAGACATCGAAAAATTCCATCACTATTACGCTAAAGATATTCCGGCAATTTCTGCTAATCCCGACAACTTAGCTAAGGTTGTGACCAAGCTGGTTAAAGACCAAAAGCTTCGTGAGGATTTAGGTAAAAAAGGAAGGGACTATGCCAATAAATATCATTCTTTTGAATTTGTTGGAAGCCTAAGAGCAATTTTGTATGAATATATCTGGAATAATAAAAAGATAAATCAGAAGATTTTTGAAAAAGAAGTTAAGAAGAGAAAGTTGACGCAATAGACCTCGGAACATCATTTTGCTTTCAGCCGCCCTAGCCAACCTAGTCCTACGGCCGCTTTCGCGCCAACCGACTTCAGCGGCCTTCGGACACCGGCATTTCGCAAAACGATATTTCCTCGGTCTAAAAATTGTTTTTGAAGATGCAATAGTAAGTGTAGAATATAGTTTACATTGAGGAGTGTTAGCGACGAAATGAAGAAAATTTCATTAGAAAAATATTTTGTTGGGTTATCAAAAGACAGTCTTATTTATGGGTTAGGTAATGCTGTTTTGCGACTTTTGGCCCTGATTACCGCGCCAATTTTTACGCGTATTTTTGTACCAGCTGATTACGGTGTAATTAGTTTAATTGCTTCAGTAATCTCATTTTTAAGTATTTTTCTTGTTTTTGGAATGGATAACGCTATTTTTGTCAGTTACTACCAGTATAAAAAAGAAAGAAAAGAAATTATTTCCTCGGCTTTTTGGTTTCTTTTCAGCTGGGGAATGCTTTTGGTTATTGTTTTTAGTTTGCTTTCAGGGACTCTGTCGAGCCTAATTTTAAAAACTGACGCTTATAAGATTTTATTTTTAATTACTCTTGCGACAGCTTTCTTCAACCTTTTAATAAGCCTTTCAAAGGTAGTTTACCGTTTAGAATTTCGAGCAAAAACTTTTGCCATAATTGCTGGTTTAAACGCTATTTTGGCAACCGGTTTAACGATCCTGTTTGTTGTTTATTTACACAAAGGTTTAATGGGCTATTTCGAAGGTCAGCTTATTGGAACAATTGTTACAATGTTTGTTGCCTTGTTCTTAATCCGCAACAATCTAAGCTTTTCGTTTTCTTACCCCCGGCTTAAAGAAATGGTTCTTTTTGGTTCAATGGTGGTGCCTGCTTCTTTGTCTTTTTTTGTTTTTGACCTATCGGATCGGTTTTTTATCAATCACTATCGCAACCTTACTGAATTAGGACTTTATTCGATTGGTATTAATATTGCCAGCCTTATTGCCTTCTTCTCTTATGCATTGGGTCAAGCCTGGTCGCCTCAAGTAATGAAAATTTATTTTGATTCGAGAAAAGTTTTTAATCAGTTTGTACCGAGGTTTTTTGTTTATTATTTAATTTTCTTTTTCACTTTGGCGACAGTAATTGCCACCTTTGGTGAAGAGATTCTACGGATCTTTACAACCCCTAAATATTATTCTGCCGCTACTGTAATAGGTCCTTTGGTAATAGCGATGGTTTTTTCGGCGAGTAACCAAATAACTTCTTTGGGAATAACACTTTCTCGGAAAACTAAATTTTTAGCTTTTTACACTGCTTGCGCCGCAGTTTTAAATATTTGTCTAAACTTTCTTTTAATTCCTAAATACGGTATGATAGGGGCTGCATGGGCGACAGCTTCGTCGTATCTATTTTTGACGATTACCTACTTTCTAAACAGTCAAAAATTTATTCATTTAAAAATTGATTGGTCGAAAATTTTAAAGATAACCGTATTAAGTCTTACGGTAATAATAGTTGGGCCAATTTTTTGCCATTATAGTTTTTGGCAAAATTTCTCAATTAAGATTTTCGAGATTTTAGTTTTTATTAGCCTTCTTTATTTAATTGGTGTAATTGAAAAACAAGAAATAGATTATTTAAAAATAATATTGAAAAGATTCTTGAAAAGGAGCACTTAATGACGATCGATGAGATTTATCCAGAATTTAGTAAAAAATATCATAAAGCTCTTGTAACTGGTGGGGCTGGTTTTATTGGTTCGCACATCTGTGAAGAATTAGTAACAAGAGGTTTCCAGGTAATTTCAATTGATGATTATTCGGCTGGTAAAAAAGTTAACCTAAAACATCTTAAAAAATATAAAAATTTTACAGAAGTTAAATGTGATATTACCGATATGAAAAAATTACCAGCATGTTTTAAAGGTGTTGATATTGTTTTTCATAATGCTGCTTCTAAGAAAAATGTTTGTTTAATTAATCCTCGTCGAGATTTGGAAGTTAATGGTACGGGTGCTTTTAATTTGTTGGAACTAGCGGTTAAAAATAAAGTTAAAAAATACATTCAGGCTTCGACTGGCTCTGTTTATGGTGAACCGGAGTACTTTCCAACTGACGAAAAACATCCAACTGGTCCGGTCTCTTATTACGGTGTAAGTAAACTTGCGGCGGAAAAATATGTTCAGATTTTTCATAATCAATTCGGTTTAAATACAACAATCTTGAGATATTTTCATGTCTTTGGTCAACGACAAGAATTTAATGAATTTGGTGGTGTAGTTTCAATTTTTACTCGTAATTTTGTTAATAACGAGAGACCAGTTATTTTCGGTAGTGGTAAGCAAGAAAGGTCTTTTACTTATGTTAAAGATGTTGTTAAAGCTAATTTATTGGTTGCAACAAAAGAAGAAACTAATGGCGAAATTTATAATTGCGCTTCAGCCATAAAGGTTCAAATTAATCAATTATGTCAAAAAATTGCTGAAATCTTTGATCGCCAAGATTTAAAACCAATTTATAAAGACTGGCTGATTGGTGATATTAAGATTTTTAATATCAGTAATTCAAAAATAAAAAAGTTAGGTATGAGTTTCGAAACGGACTTTTTCGGTAAATTGCAAGAAATTTTGGAGGAAATGAAGGTTTATATAAAAGATGCTCACAAAAGATCCCCTCAAAAACAAAAGAATCTTCGTCGGCTTTAATAGCGCTGGCGCCGCCGGTATTTACGCGTTTACAAGAGCACTTAAGAGGAGGGGATACCAAATTGATTTCTATGGATTAAATAGAACTAATTTTAATATGCCGGTGGATTTTTTGTTACGGTTTTCTTCTAATCCTTACCTGGCTTTTTTCCAAAGAATCAAATATTTTTTTCAGATCCTTCCTAAATATGATGTTTGGCACTTTAATTATATGGATGTTTTCTTCTTTTATCCTTTAAATCTTTTAATTTTAAAAGTTTTGGGCAAAAAAATTATTTGTACTTTTCGTGGGGCAGATGTTCGTTCAAAAGTAGATATTCTTTCTTATGATTTATTTTCCAAATCAAAAAAAACATGGCCAAAATATTTTGAAAATCTATACGTAAAGGAAAATATTTTTAAAAAAATTAAACGTACTCTTAGAATGAAAATATTTTGTGCCTTATCGGATAAAATAGTTTTAACAGGTCCATTTTTAGTTAGCTCAGTGGATTGTTTTGACAAAATTATACCTTACGCTCGCGATATTAAATATTTAGAAAAAATACCAACTAAAAAGCATCGATTAACAGTTGTTCATGCACCGACAGCTTTTGATGTTAAAGGTACTTATTACGTTAAACAAGCTTTTAAAAATTTAAAAAAGAAGTATTCGCAAGTTGATTTCAAGATTATTACTGGCCTAAGCCATGACGATTTACTAAAAGAATTGGCTAATGGAGACATTATTGTTGATCAATTAATTGTTGGTTGGTATGGGGGCTTGGCGGCTGAGGCAATGGTAATGGGCAAAGTGGTTTTAGCCAATCTTAACCCTGTTTATTTTCAGTTTGTTGATTTTAGTAAGCAATTACCTGTTTACAACACCAATGTTTGGCAATTGGAAAATGACCTGGAAATGTTAATTAATTCACCGGAAGAAAGAAATTTGAGATCTGCGCGAGGGGCTAAATTTGCTAAAAAATATCATGACTGTCAAAAAGTTGCTAATCAGTACCTAGAGTTGTATCGGGGTTCTGATGAATAAAAAAATTCTTTTTGTTTCCTATTTTTTCCCACCCCTCGGAGGAGGTGGGGTAACTAGAGTGACTAAGTTTGTTAAATTTTTGCCAAATTTTGGTTGGCAACCTTTTGTTGTTACTCCTAAAAAAGGTTTCTATCCAATAGAAGATAAAACTTTACTTAAAGAGATTCCACACGACACAAAAATTATAAGAACCAAGTATTTTGAACCAGCTTTTTGGTTTAAGAATCGTTTTTGGCGATCATTTTTGGCTTATTTATTTTATCCTTTATTTTTGGTTCCTGATCGACAAATTTTATGGTTTTTGCCAGCAGTAATTACTGCTTATAAAATTATTAAAAAAGAACAAATAAAAGTTGTTTTTACTTCTTCTGCACCAGCAAGTGATCACCTTATTGGCTGGACACTCAAAAAACTAACTGGTGTAAAGTGGGTGGCGGACTTTCGTGATGAATGGACGAAAAGTTCTTATTTTAGGTTTCCAAGTGTTATTCACAAAAAAATCGCTCAAATGTTAGAAAAGCGAATCTTGAAAAAGGCTGACATAATTACGACAGTTTCCGAAGGATTAACTAAGTCTTTTGAGCAGATCTTGGGTGATAAAGAAAAATTTAAAACTATTACAAATGGTTTTGATCAAGAAGAATTTGAAAAAATCAAAAAGCCAAAAAACAATAATTTAAAATTTAAAATTATTCATTCAGGGTCATTGTATGGTAGTCGAAGGGGTGATATCTTCCTCGATGCCTTTAATGAACTAAAAATTAAAGATGCTCAACTAGAATTTATAGGCATTGGTAAAAAACTTTCTCGTGAAAAATCATTAACTAAACTATTTACGGCCGATATCTTGCTTTTACTTTTGTCACCAAAAGATGGTCCAGCAGTTCTTACTGGGAAAATCTTTGAATATTTAGCTGCCAGAAAGCCAATTTTAGCAATTGCTCCAAAAAATTCCGGAGCGGCAATGCTAATTGAAAAGCTAAAAATAGGCGAAATTGCTAATCCGGAAAATAAAAAAGAGATAAAAGAAAAAATATTAAAATTTTATAAAATGTGGCAAAAAAATGAATTAAAAATTGCTGAAGTTGACTTGGGAAAGTATGAGAGAAAAAATTTAACAAAAAACTTGGTGGAAATTTTTGAAAAATTAATTAATAATTCTTGTTTGGATAAAAAGATTCGTCTTTGTTTAATCGGTAATGCTTCCTCGGTTCATAACCAAAATTTAGTTAATTTTTTGAAAAATCATGGATATGAAATTCATTTTATATCTACAACAAAAGCTGAAATCCCAAAGGTTAAAATTTATTATTTAGGTAAAAGTTACTTCACCCCTTGGTTTTTTTATCGAGCTTTAAGAAGAATA
>Ga0172379_10002292_pt1 | contig 34389 bp, 38 predicted proteins | sample GrowelOW334metaG_FD_119756 | JGI IMG/M metagenome (GOLD analysis project Ga0172379, IMG submission 119756) | Groundwater microbial communities from an aquifer near a municipal landfill in Southern Ontario, Canada - Groundwater well OW334 metaG | ecosystem: Environmental > Aquatic > Deep... | reverse complement strand
ACGGGAACGGGTTCGAACCGTTGAACGCACTAAGCGACCAGATCTTGAGTCTGGCGAGTTTGACCACTTCTCTACCCGTGCAAATACTAACCAATCCTTGTTTGGATAAAATATGGCAAAGAGCTTTGCTCTCACCAAGCACTAAAAATAAAACTAATTTAGATAAATTATTATTTGAATTCCAACAAATCTTCTGTTCGTACAAGGAAAAGGTTTTTTCCACGTAAAAAAATTGTTCCCTCTTCATTAGGGGCTAATTCAGACACTGAATTTGATCCTTTTTTAATATCAAGAACAACTGATTCTTTATCTTTGATTTTTGCTTTCATTTTTTTCTTAATTACGCCGGTTTCTGAGTGTCCAGAAAGCATTACATCTCCGCCTACTGCATAAACACCAGTTACTCTAAAAGCGGCTTTTGCTGTAGGTTTAACTTTAACTAGAGCAACCTCTTCTTTTGGCTTTGCGTGATTTGGAATAATCACTTCAGAACTGTTTTCCCCATCAAGTATCCTATCTGCCTCAGTTTGAGGAACCTCTTTTTTATTTTTCAAAAAATTTAAGAAACCCATAAAAAGACTTAATTTAGAAACAAATAAAAAGGGTGCTCGGGGGCAAAAAAAGAAGATTTTGGTGAAAGGAATAAATACTTTTGCATCCACTAAATGTGTTTATGAAGGCACGAGAAATTGGGTTAATAATCATAGGAATAGCAATCCTCTTAGGATTTGTTATTTTCTCATTCAATCAAGCTCTAATTGCTATAGTGAATGAAACCTGTTCACACGGACCAACATGCCCAATGTGGGGAACAATTGATTTCCAGACAAATGTAGGAATAGGAATAATGGTAGTTGTACTATTAGTAGGATTATATTTCATTTTCTTTGTAAAAGACAAAAAAGAATACCTTGCACAAAATCCCATTACACAAATAATGCCAAGAAAGATTACTAAAGAAGAATACACCCACGCAATGGAAAAAATGAATCCTGCAGAAAAAAGTGTATTTGAACACCTAATTGAAAACAATGGTTCAATTTACCAATCCATACTAGTTGAAAAAACTAATTTTGGCAAAGTAAAGATGACAAGAATACTTGATAAACTAGAAAGCCAAGATTTAATTGAGAGAAAGCGAAGAGGAATGACAAATATTGTAACTATTAAACGCTAAGTAAAGTTCTTTTTTTACCTAAGCTAGCTAACTTTTTCCCATAGAAACTACTTGAAACCAGACTGCAACTAGTTTCACTACTTTTCTTATTAAGGGTTACAGGGGCACTATGTACAGAAAAAGAACCCAAAAAAAGTTTTGGAGGGATTGAAAATGATAACAGAATTTGATGTAAAAGGAATTCACTGTGCTAGCTGCATAAAAATAATTCAAATGAATGTAGAAGAACTCAAAGGAGTGGCTAGTGTTAGCGGAGAAGAAAAAACAGGCAAAGTAAAAGTAAAATATGATAAAAAAGTAACAAATACAAAAGAGATAAAAGAGAAAATTGAACAAGACGGATACAAGGTTCTAAAAATGGAGAACCGAAAAAATTAAAGAAACTTAAGGATGAGGGGATTTGATGAGAGTTGAAGAACATAATGAAGGAAGAAAAGTAATCAAACTTTCTATACAAAATATGGTTTGTAATAGCTGTGAAAAAATAATTGAAAAATCGCTTGGAAAATTATATGGGGTTCACGGAGTAGAAGTATCTTATGCCCAAGGGGAAGCAGAAGTAAAATACAGCCCAAAGACTGTTTCGGTTGAAAAAATAATTAACACAATCCACGAAGCGGGGTATTCTGCAGAAATACTCGAAGAAGAAAAACCACAAAAGCTTAATCCAAGTTATATTGCACTAGGAATAATTGGCGCAGTAATATTAGTATTTGCTTATATTGCAGTTAGCAGCACGCTTGGGCAACTAAACATCTCAATCCCCCAACTTGATGCACAAACAAGCATTATCCTTATTTTCATAGTAGGCTTATTGACAGGATTTCACTGTATTGGAATGTGCGGAGGATTCGTTTTGGGATACACTGCAACAGCTCGAAAAACTAATCCCAAATCACTTAATCTCCCTCTACACGCACAATACGCAATTGGAAAAATAATATCCTATACAGTAATTGGAGGAATATTTGGATTAATTGGGAGTATATTTGTTTTCACTCCAACCTTAAGAGCAATAATAGCAATACTTGCAGGAATATTTTTGATAATCTACGGATTAAAACTATTAAACATATTTCCAATGCTTAGAAAGTTTAGTCTCCCTACAGGAATATTTGATAAATTAAAACTTGGCAAAGAAGAAAACTCAAAAAATAATGGGCCATTAGTAATAGGACTAATGAATGGTTTGTTTATCGCGTGCGGACCATTACAAGCAATGTATGTACTTGCCGCAACTACAGGAAGTATTTTTGCCGGAGGACTATTACTCCTCGCATTCGCAATAGGAACACTAATCCCAATGATGCTATTTGGAGTATTCGCTTCCTTTCTTAGCCACGGTTTCCAAAACAATATTGTTCGCTTATCAGCAGCAATAGTAATCATAATGGGAATACTAATGATAAATAATGGACTTGCACTAACTGGAAACGCAATTAGTTTCTCACAAAATATAAGTGCGAACGGAGTAAACCCCCAACCAGGAACAAATTTGACAGTGACTGATAGCGGATCATACACAGTTGATTCACCATATCAAATAATTAGAATGGATGTAACTAATGCGGGTTGGGTCCCAAATAGTTTCATACTCAAAAAAGGAGTACCAGTTAAATGGATAATAAATGGAAAAGAACTCAACGGATGCAATAGTGGAATAAATGTTCCTGCATACAACTTAAATTTTAGTATCAAACAAGGAGAGCAAACAATAGAGTTCACCCCAACAACAACAGGCGTAATCCAATGGAGTTGCTGGATGGGAATGATACAAGGAACATTTGTAGTAAGAGATGATGTGGGAATTGATTCTAGCGGAAATATTGTGCTTAGCCTAAAAGTACAAGCCGAAGCAAAAACCCTAGTTGCTTCTGTCCCTAAAAAGAGCGGGGGCTGCGGATGTGGCGGAGGAAACTCTTGCCAAATGGGCAAAGTATAAATTAACCCAGGAGGTATATTTAAAAGGTTGAGCAACCATTCAACTATTAGTGATGTGAATGGTTGAAACAACAGAAATCGATAAAAAAGTATTAAGATTTTTTTCAGCAATAGCTGATCCAACAAGGCTCAAAATACTAAGAAGCTTAATGAACGGGCCGAAAACAGTGAACGAAATTCATAAAAGTGTTGGAAAAGAAAATCTTACTCTTTCCGCGATATCACATCAACTAAAATATTTAGAACAAACAGAAGTAATAGTTTTCCAAAAAAAAGGAAGAGAAAAAATATTTAAACCATCAGACGAGTTCTGCTGGTGCATACTAAATGATGCATACAAACATTATGGAGAAAAGTGCAAATGCAAAGGATGCGCAAAACAAGAAAATAAATATTAAAAAACAAAAAAGGGGATTTTGATGAACTTTAAAGAATGGATTATGAAAGAAAAAATTACAATACTATTTAGTCTAGTGCTAATCCTAATTGTTGGTTTTATTTACTTCGGAATTGAAGGAAATACTCCTATGGGAACTACAAACACGACCGAAAGTACCCCACTCCAAGGAGTAACACTTAAACTTACATTCAATGAACAAAATCAACCCAAGATATTTGCGTTAGCAAGAAACAATGATCTTGCACAATACAAAACAACCCAAGGAAACTCAATACCTGAAAATGATTCAATGGTAATTGGTGCAATGGAAGCCGATATGATGGTTAAAGAAAAACTATTTAACACAACTGGGGACAAAATTAGCGGATTATTTGGAATTAGCCCCACAATAGAAGGAGTACTAAAAGAAACTGAAACAATTGTGGATTACTTTCACTTTGTGAGTTCTGAAGAATTTTATCAATTAACTGGAGATGAAAACAGAGCTTATGTAAAAATTGAAGGAAGCGATATGTCACTATTTGTAAACTACAATACACTTGCTGAACTCTCAACACTCAAACTAAAAGAAGGAAACATTTCTGATTATGAAGAACACACAATTGTTGGAACAAAATATTACCCAATAATTTTAGGATCTACTGAAGCAGAAATGATGAGAGAAGAAAAAGAATTTACTAATCTTGGAGACACAGTTGAAGATTTTGGACAAAAATTCATTGTAGTCGGAATACTTGAAAAAACAAATTCAGCATTTGATAAAGCACACATATTGCCATTAAACGCAACTCAATGGGGAGAGGTGAAACAATGAAAAAAGCAACACTACAATTAAGCGGAATGCACTGCGCAAGCTGTGCAATAATAATTGATAAGAATTTACGAAAAAACGAAGGAGTAAAGAATTCAAATGTAAATTTTTCAACTTCAAAAGCAACTATCGAATATGATGATTCTAAAATACAAGAAAAAGATCTTATCTTGATAGTTAAAGGGGCAGGATACGGTGCGACAATTCTAACTGATGGAATGAACGCAGAAAAACAAAACAAAATTCAACAAGAAGAACTAAACACAATAAAAAATACATTCTTTCTAAGTCTTGCATTTACTTTGCCTGCATTCATATTAGGGATGATATTAATGCCACTAGGAATAGAAGTACCTTACTTAACATTCATACTATTTGCTTTGGCAACACCAGTACAATTCATTGTAGGAAAACAATTCTACTTAGGGGCATGGAATGCTTTGAAAAACAAAACAGGAAGCATGGACACATTAATTGCTGTCGGAACAAGCGCAGCATACCTGATGAGCCTATATAATATTTTGTTTAACCAAACAGCAGGACAATACTTTGAAACAAGCGCAATACTAATTACATTAGTTGTACTAGGAAAGTGGCTTGAAGCAATCGCAAAAAACAAAACAAGCGACGCAATCAAAAAACTAATGAATCTAGCACCAAAAACCGCAATAGTTATAAAAAATGGAACTGAAATTGAAATGCCCGTGGATGATATTGTGGTGGACGACATAATACTTGTAAAACCCGGCGAAAGAATTGCAGTAGATGGAACAATAATCGAAGGATACTCTTCAATTGATGAAAGCATGATAACCGGAGAAAGTATGCCAATAGAAAAGAAAATTGGAGACAATGTAACTGGAGGAACAATAAACAAGCACGGAACTTTCAAGTTCAAAGCAACAAAAGTAGGAGAAAACACTACCCTTGCCCACATAATTAAATTAATTGATGACGCACAAGGAAGAAAAGCACCAATTCAAAGATACGCTGACACAATCTCAGGGTACTTTGTTCCAGCAGTAATACTAATTTCAATAGGAACATTCTTGGCATGGTACTTCATCTTAGGAATGGGAATAACTTTTAGTTTACTCCTAAGCATAGCAGTACTTGTAATTGCTTGCCCCTGCGCACTAGGTCTAGCTACGCCAACTTCAATTATGGTTGGAACAGGACTGGGAGCAAAACATGGAATACTAATCAAAGGCGGAGATGCACTAGAAACTGCACACAAACTAAAGTTTGTAATATTTGATAAAACAGGGACAATAACTAAAGGAGTTCCTGAAGTAACAAATATTGTTCCAGTAGGAAAATTAAGTGAAAACAAAGTGCTTGAAATTGCTGCAAGTTTAGAAAAATCAAGCGAACACCCACTTGCGGACGCAATAGTAGAAAAAGCAAAACAAGAAAAAATAAAACTTACTCAAACAAAACACTTCAAAGCAATTCCAGGACACGGAATCACTGCTGAACTTAATAAAAAGAAATATTTTTTTGGAAATACTAAACTCATGACAAAAGAAAAAATTGACATTTCTTCTGCAAAAGCACAAATGGAAGAAATGGAGAGCCAAGGAAAAACCGTAATGCTCTTAGCAGATTCAAAACAATTAATTGGAATGGTTGCCGCAGCAGATGCAATAAAAGATACTTCAAAAGAAGCTGTTAACTCACTACAAAAACTTGGAATCACAGTGTATATGATTACAGGAGATAACGCACGAACAGCAAAAGCAATTGCTGGACAAGCAGGAATTACAAACATATTCGCAGAAGTACTTCCCGAAGACAAGGCAAATTATGTTAAAAAATTACAAGAAAATGGAAAATATAAAGTTGCAATGGTCGGAGACGGAATAAATGATGCCCCAGCACTAGCAATAGCAGACATAGGAATAGCAATGGGAAGCGGAACAGATGTTGCAATGGAAACAGGAAACATTGTGCTAATGCAAAACAATTTAACTGATGTAGCAAAAGCAATCAAATTAAGCAAAGCTACAATAGCAAAAATCAAACAAAACATGTTCTGGGCATTATTCTACAACGTAGTAGGAATCCCAATAGCTGCAGGGATACTATACTTCCCTTTCGGAATACTCCTCTCACCAATAATCGCAGGCGGGGCAATGGCACTAAGTTCAGTAAGCGTTGTAACAAACTCGTTGCTACTTAAAAGAAAAAAACTTTAGAAAAAAGTATTTTTAGATTAAAATAGCTAAGTTTTTTTCTTAATTAACAAATTTTATTCAAATAAAAAAAATATTTATTGAATAAAAAAGATGTAATGCATTTAAAAAGTTTTATTCATTGATTATATTAGTGAAAAAATGTTTAATAAAACCGAAGAACAGGCTGTAACACCAAAAGAAAACCATAACGGAACAGAAACAAAGCAAAAAATTAGCACTACAGCTAACCCAAAAAAATTTCTTTTTGTTTCATGGGAAAGCTTAAGCGGAGACTTGGCTTGGGAAATAAAAAAAGAAGGACACCAAGTAAAATGTTACATTGAAAGAAAAGATGATGAAGATGTTTATGACGGAATACTTGACAAAGTTAGTGATTGGAAAGCAGAAGTTGATTGGGCAGATGTAATTATTTTTGATGATGTTGGATTTGGTTCTGATGCAGACGAATTACGAGCAAAAGGAAAATTAGTTGTAGGAGGAAGCAAATACACTGACAAACTTGAAGAAGATAGAGAATTTGGCCAAAACGAGATGAAAAGAGTAGGAATGAACATACTCCCACACTGGGATTTCACTGATTTTGAAGAAGCAATTGAGTTCATAAAGAAAACACCTGAAAGATATGTTTTCAAACCAAGCGGAACAGTTGCATCCGACCAAAAAGGAGTACTTTTTTTAGGGCAAGAAGAAGATGGCAAAGATTTAATCCAAATACTTGAACAAAACAAAAAAATCTGGGCACGCAAAATTAAAAAATTCCAACTCCAAAAAATGGCGGTAGGAGTAGAAGTTGCTGTCGGAGCATTCTTTAATGGAAATGATTTTATTTACCCAATAAATGTTAACTTTGAGCACAAAAAATTATTTCCTGGAGATATTGGGCCATATACTGGAGAAATGGGGTGTTACGAAGAAGGAACCCAAGTCCTAACTAAAAATGGCTGGAAGGATTTTGCTAACATTACCTTTGAAGATGAGTTTGCAACATTAAACCCACAAGACCACGATATTAAATACCAAAGACCCACAAGCATCGTAAAATTCAATCATCACAAAAAATTACTCAAAATAAAAAATCAAACAATTGATTTAGGCGTAACTCTTGACCACAACATGGTTGGAATAGAAGCTAACAAATACAGAAAAGGAGAAAGACAACTAGAATTTGTTAAAGCTAAAGAGTTGCCAAACCAATTTGTTGTATTCAGAAGCTCACAATACAAAGGAACTAGTGAAAGGTTTTTTGTTTTACCCTCAGAAGTAATCTTCCATTATGAAGGAAAAACAGTTAAAGGAAAATCAGCTCCTGAGAAAATAATTGAAATGGACGAGTGGATAAAGTTCTTTGGTTTATGGTTAGCAGAAGGATGGACTTCAACAAAAGGATATCAACTAGGAATAGCCCAAAGCAAACCTAGAGTAAGAGAAAAAATACGAGAAATATTACAAAAACTCCCCTTCAAATTCAGAGAAACAAAAGATACTTTTGTATGCGATGACAAGCAATTATGGAGTTATTTAAGACCCCTTGGAGATGCACTAGAAAAGTATATCCCGCGAGAATATTTACAATTAAGCAAAGAACAATTAGAAATATTATACAATCACATGTTTTTGGGGGATGGAAACCAAAGTAATAAAACTAGGGTATATTACACTTCTTCGAAAAGACTAGCTGACGATGTACAAGAGTTATTGTTAAAAATTGGAAAAGTTGGGGTAATTTCAGAAAGATTACGCAAAGACGGAAAAATTGGAGAAAGACAATTTAAAGAAATTCACAGAAGCTACGAAGTACTGGAAAGAATTGAAAAAAAAGTTTCTTGGATTGACAAACGTGATACAAAAACAGTTGAATATGAAGGAAATGTATATTGTGTTGAGGTTCCAAATCATAGTTTATATGTAAAACGAAATGGAAAACCAGTGTGGTGCGGAAACACATTAATGTTCTGGTCACAACCAAACGAAATATTCAAAATTACTCTATCAAGACTCAAAGAAGATTTAATTAAATCAAAATATGTTGGATACATTGATATTAATTGTATTGCAAATGCCAAAGGGATATTTCCGCTTGAGTTCACTTGCCGATTTGGATACCCTACAATAAGCATACAACTTGAAGGAATAACAAGCGAAGCCGGAGAAACAATGTACCGTTTGGCTAAAGGGGAAGCATTTGAGCTAAAAACAAAAAAAGGATTCCAAATAGGAATATGTGTAGTTGTACCCCCCTTCCCTTTTGATGATCCAAAAGAAGCATTCATTTACAAAGATCTTTCAATTTTATTCAAAAAACCAAATTACGAAGGAGTACACCTAGGAGATGTAAAAATAATTAATGATATTTGGACAATTGCAGGAGACTCAGGGTATGTACTTGTTGTAACAGCTTCAGGAATAACTGTTGAAGAAGCAAGAAAACAAGCTTACTCTCGTGTAAAAAATATTATGATACAAAACATGTACTACCGAACTGATATTGGGGCAAAATGGCCAAGCGATTCTGATAAATTACATACCGAAGGCTACCTCTACTAAGAGTGAAAATGCATGAACAAGCAAAAAACACTCAACTCAATACTTAACACTACTTGCAGAATACAACCATCCCCAATTCAGGGAGTTGGAGTATTTGCAATAAGAGATATTGAAAAAGACGAAAACCCATTTATTGACGAAGAGGAAACAAAGTGGGTAAAAATTAGTAAAAAAGAATTTTCTAATTCAAGTGAAGAAGTAAAAAAACTAATCAAAGCATTCTTTGTTGAAGAAGGAAATTCAATTTGGGTAAACAAAGGCGGATTCTATACAATGGGATTATCTTTCTACACAAATCACTCTAAAAATCCTAATCTTATTTCAATAGATACAAAAAACGGGACTACTTTTAGAACAAAAAGAAAAATACTAAAAGGCGAAGAACTACTCTCAAATTACACTGAATTTGACGAAGAAAAACATGCATATATAGATTAATTAAAAAAAGTGTTATTATGACAAACAAATTACGCCAAATTAATGAATATGCCTACCTCGGGGAATCAACTATACACAACAAAGGAATATTTGCGTCAAAAAAAATACTCTTAGGAACAAAAATAATTCAATATTGTGGAGAACTAATTAGTAAAAGCGAAGGAACTAGAAGAGAAGAAGCTTCTCTAGCGCTTGCTAAAAAAGACCCTAACCGAGGAGGAACCTATATCTTTGAAGTAGATGAAGAAAATGATCTTGATGGAGACACGGAAAACAATTATGCAAAATATGCTAATCACTCATGCGAACCAAATTGTGAATTCATAGTTAAAGATAAAGAAGTTTGGATATACTCCAAAAGAGAAATCAATTCTGATGAAGAACTACTTGTAAATTATGGAATAGAGTGGAATCCAAAAGAATACTTCAAGTTCCCATGCCGATGCGGTTCACCTAAATGCGTAGGATACATACTTGAAGAAGATGATTGGCCGAAATTAAAAGAATATTTGAAAAAATAAAAACTTCCTCAAAAAAGAAAAACTAATTCTAAAAAGAACTAACTACTTTCTTACTCTTCCTCTTGCAGCAAAAATAGTTTTTTAGGAAACAGTAAAAATTCAAGACATGGCATTTAGATTCCCTAATAAGAGCTGCATACAGCAACATTCATTTAGTTAATGTTGGGTCAACTACTTTTCCGAGGAATAATATTTCCCCAGTTTTGTTATCCCTGATGTAGAATGCAAACGGATGGTTGGCATTGAATGTCATAGGCATTGATGTCTTACCTACAACCACTGCAGTTGCTGCCGCAGCCTCGGTCCCGTCTTCATTAACTTCAACAAAGGCTTTATGATAAACTTGGTCTATTTTAACATAATTTGCAGCATCCATTTTTGAAAAATTTGCTGTATTTTCAAAGGCTTCCCGCACACCCATTTCCTGCAAGTCTTTCTTTAATTTATACTCCGCTTCAAACTTGAATTTTGGCAAATACACCAGTAATTCTCTTTTGTTCATCTTTGACTTTATTTGAGAAAGGATTTCTGCCGAAGGAATAGAAAAACTGTACGCGGATTTGTATGCATCGGGATTACAATTGAGCTTTTCGCCACAATCAAGTTGAATTGCTTTTGGAAGCAGCACAATCATTGACATATCGTCTCCTTTGTAGGGCAATTCCAAGTACTCAAAACCCTCATCAGAAAAATAATTAAACTCTTCTTTTTGACGCATTAGCTTAGTTGTAATCTTTTTTTCTTCAGAAACAAAAAAATCGGCGTACTCAGTATTTTCTGATTTAAATTTACTCGCCCAGTCACCTTTAAAATAAATAGCGTTAGTTAACACCAATACAGTGCTGCTTTTAATAGAATTTTCAGGCAGCAAACTAACAATTCTCTTGTTTGTTTGGTCTTCAACCCACCTATTGATTAACTGTCTTTGCTCATCAGGTAAATTAAGGAAATCTACTGGAGTTGATTTACCATAATAAAAATTGTCAACAGTATCATAAAAGCTTTGCTTGAGGGGATATGTTGTCTCATTCCACAAAGCATTAGCTATATTTAAACTATAATTTCCTTTTGAAGCACTTTCATTTAACGAATTGTATAGTTTAGCAAAGGAGGATTGTCTTGCAACATCATCCTGTGGAAAATAAAACACTTTACGCATTTCTTCGGCTGTGTTCCCGCCCGCCCCCTCGTAAGTCATTGCAAGAGCTGTCGAAATACTAAACGGCGAAAAGAAAATATTTTTGCCGTTGTTTTCAGGATTTGAATCTAACTTATTATAATAATCAACCGCAAAAGTATTGTTTGCAAGAACTAACTCGTTTAAACCCTCGGCGGTTGCTTTCGAGTCATCCAATTGCTTAAAACTCATTAATCCCACAGGAGGATTAACAGTTGTGCACCCAAATAAAACTAAAATGAACAATGCAATTAGTGCAATTACCTTCAACAAAACCACAGCTATAATAGGCGCATCCTGCTTTTTAAGTCTTGTTTTTAATTGGGCAAACACCGAACAATGAGATGACTGATTAAAGCTAAAAGAACACTTAATAAAAATAAAAACCCTCACAAAAAAGAAAAACTAATTCTAAAAAATTCAATTACTTTCTTACTCTTCCTCTTGCAGCAGCAATAGTTTTCTGTGTGATTGGCAGGGTAAAACTAGGGAACTTTACAAAACCTTTTTTTGTATCCTTATAACGAATAGCTCTTGCACGCGCCCAATTAGGGTCACCAGTAAAACCCATTGTACCTTCTTTTGTTAAAAAAATTCTTGAGAAAGGATTTTTTCTTTTCATAGAACGAGGATAATCTTCCGGGAACTTTCCCAAAGGCTGCTTAATAATTCGCTCAATTAATTTTTTAATTCCCCCATTTGAAGGAATAGTACTCGCATTTCCAACCCAAAATCTTTCGAACCCTAATTTTTTTCCAAGTTTTAAACTTTCCAAAATAAAACGATCCCCCAATCTTAATTTAGATCCCCTATACTTTGGATCCACATATATTTCATACAATCGAACTGATTTATCTTGAGAAACTAAATTAATATTTGTAAACCCTGCTAACTTTCCATCAACTCTTGCAATAATTAATCTCCACTTACCAGTGCCAGGAATTTTTCTCTGCCCCAAAAGCCACTTTTTCAAACCTTCTTCTTTTTCCCCACTCATTTTTTTTCCATAATCCTTCAAATCCATATCATTATTAAAAAATAAGTATTGTTTTACAAATTCACTAAACTCAGAATCAGAAAGCTCGTGCACTGGAACAAAATCTATTTTAGACATAAACTAATTAGGGTGAAACTAAATAAAAATAGTGAGGGCTAAAAAAATTATTTAACTTCAACAACTTGTCGAAAACCAACAATGTTACCGGTCTTAGAATCCCTAATAATTATAGCCCTAGGGAACTTTGCTGCGCCCGGACCTTTTCGCATTACACGAACTAATTGTCCTCCAGAATTACGCGTTACTCTAGTAATATCACCATAAACATGTCCTGGAGCAAGAGCGGGAGGAACACCCACAACTTTTCCATCTTGAATTCTAACTCTCTTAGGCCCGCCTTTTCTTGAATTACTAAAAACAGAAAGTCTAGGTCTAACACTAGATGGCGGCATAAATAATTTCGCGCCAAATTTTGGAACTCTTTTTATAACAACCATAACACTCAATTCAATTAACACTCTAACTAATATATATACTTTATTGAATCAAATGTGGTATAGAAATCTATTGAATTTCTATTGTGCGCCAAACCTACAAATAACTTTAAATATATAAAAACCTATTAATGTGATTGAGAACCTATGGGCCCAATACGCAAATTACCTATTTTAGTCCGAAGAACATTAGAAACACACCGAAGTAATTTGGCAAACGCTAATAGACTAAACGTAGAAGTTACAAGTCATTCAACAACCAAAACTGAACTTAACGCAGTTGAAAGGGCTTTAAAGACAGGCAGACTTGGAACTGTTGAAAAGATGGAAATCAGAAGAATACGTGGCAATATTGAAGATGATATCGCAAGGTGCAGAGATCAACTATTGAGAAACAATAGAATAAGAGAAAAAAGTCCAAGTATCCTAGCTGAAACCAAAGCGCTACAACTGAGAATAAAAAGAGGAGAAAGAGATAGTAAAATATTAAGTAGATTTTTGTAATAAAAATATTTTAACTTCTTTTTAAATAAGATTAATTACCTTTTTTTGAATTAAACTATTTAAGCTGAGAATTAGACTCGAACTCGCACTTTACTTCTAGCAACATTCCCAATGCGCGCTTTTGCTCTAAACACTTTTTGCATTAATAACTCGTTATACAAATCCTGTCTTGCCTTGCTCTCAGCCTCGTAAAGCGACCTTGCTGATGCCTGCAAACTAGTAGAAACACTATTTGCACTACCCGCATGTCGCTTAGTAACAAAAACGTCTCGCGGAATTAATCTCTCTTGGCCAAAAACAAACCCGCTGGGAGCGTGATGCACTTCAGTATAATCCATTTTTTCAAAATTATGTGAATGCTTTAGCCTTCCAGATGAACTATCATAATTATCAAGTCGTTGAGACAACGCAGTAAGAGCTAATTCTGGAGAAGTCCTGGAAAGAAGTGCCTTAACCCAACGAGGGTTTCCCCTAAACACTGGCTCAAGCATAGAAACCTTAAATGCCCTAATTCCAGATTCATCCATTCCCACATCATAATACGCTTTCTCATTAGGAAAAAAGCCCGTCTCCACAGCCATTTCATAATGTTGAGCAGAAGCTTTCCTAGGCTCAAGCACCGCTGCAATCACCTGCTGTAACATAGGTTTTTTTCGGTCAAACAAAGGATCAACAATTTTCTTAATTGCACTTGGAGAAAAAACCTCTAAATCTCCATCCAAAGTAACAATAGTATTAAACCCGCGATTTTTTGCGAGTTTTGCTCCCGCAAAAATAGCTGCTCCCTTAGAAGGTTCCTTAAGCGAAATCACTTTTCCAGGTGCCAAACGTTGGGCAACACTAGCAGTAGCATCCCTACTTCCATTCTCAATAAAAACAAAATCATTAATCACGCCCGCACGCAAACAACGCCTTAGAGAACGAACAAGCTTAGGAACCCCTTTGGCTTCATTATGAACAGGAATGATAGCAATAACTTTTCTCTCAACCATAAAAATAGTAGGTTCTTCTAGAATAAATAGCTTTATACCAGATAAACTCAACGCTTGAAAGACGAGCGTGCATTAAAATAACCCTTCTGACAGTATCAGGCCTAAACTTCACCTAATTCAAATTTTAAAGCCGTTGAAAAGAATAGTTTTTTAACTTCCTATAACACACAATATGATAGTGATGTTATGTACGTTGAGGTTTCTAAAGAAATGGACAAAAAATTAAAGAATGCTTCAAAGACCCTGGGGTTTGATGAGGAACAACTAGTTGAAAGAGCATTATTACTATACTTAGATGCACTAGAAAAACAAGTTGAATTAAAGAAAGAACTCCTAGCGTGGGACCGAATGAGTGATGAAGATTTAGCTAATTTTGAAGAGAATCTTAAATGAACAAAGGCGAAATATGGTTCGTTGAATTGCCAAAAAGCAATGGACACGAACAATCAGGTTTAAGACCGGTCGTTGTAATTAGTGAAGTAGATGCAGGAATGGTTTTGATAATACCCTTCACATCAAACGTCCAAGCACTAAGATACACTAACACAATCCAAGTCAAACCAACTAAAGCAAACGGACTAAAAGAAAATTCGATTGCACTAATATTTCAGTTAAGAGCAATAGACAAAAAAAGATTACTTGAGAAAACAGGAACTTTAGAAAAAGAACACCACGAACAAATAAACAAAATTCTAAAGAAAATGCTTGAAATTTAATATAATTATTTTTACGCTGAGGACGAGCGTAGGTTAAAACAACCTGTGGCACAGCTTCGAAAGAAGAATAGCAATTTGAAGCACTTTAAACGCGCACAAAAACAAGCAGTATCAAAATTTGATTAATTTGAAATAACTAAGCCATGATTGGATTTATTCCCCCTGATTTTCTTAATTACATCCAAAACTATTACTACCGAAAAAGATACTAGTAATGCAAAAACCCAAAATATTGGGTCGATTGGAGTCGTTTCAAATAAAACATTTAACGGAGAGTATACAACTATAATAGTAGCTAATATTGAAGCTAGTGAAGCCCAAAACAAATATTTGTTTGAAGTGATGGGCAATTCATGAACTCCAAATCTAAATGATCTGAAGCAATACGCACTTACTAATTGGAAAAAAATTAATGTAATTAATGTTATTGTTCTTGATACTGCTAATTCCACATTTAAAATATTTATTAAAACCCAAAAAGTGCCTAAAGACAAAAATCCCATTACTAAAGCTGCAGCACCCACAAACAACAATGATTCCTTGTCTAAAAGAGCTGCATTCTTTCTTGGTTTTGAGTGCATAGCATCCTTTGAAGCAGGATTTAGCCCCAAAGTTATTGCAGGAAAATCATCTACTATAATGTTCATAAATAATATCTGTAAAGCAACTAATGGCAGGGGCAAACCAACTAAAAGACTGACAAAAATTAATATTATTTCCCCAATAACACAAGCCAATTGATACGAAACAAACTTTTTTACATTAGTATATGTAGTTCGCCCTTCTTCAACCGCAGCAACAATAGTAGCAAAATTATCATCCTTAAGAATCAAATCAGCTGATTCTCTTGAAACATCCGTCCCAGTTTTCCCCATAGCAACTCCAATATGTGCTTCTTTTAATGCAGGAGCATCATTAACTCCATCCCCAGTCATTGTAACTATTTCCCCCTTTAATTTTAATGCTCGAACTATTCTAAGTTTATGTTCGGGTCGCACTCTTGCAAAAATACTTATTCCTTGTACAACCTCAGTTAACTCTTCATCAGTTAAATCGTCAATTTCGCCCCCAAGCATTATTTTTCCCTCAATACCAACCTGTTTTGCTATCGCAAGAGCAGTATCCCTATAATCACCAGTAATCATTTTAACTTGAATTCCTGCTAACAAACAAGCTTTAATTGATTCAGCTGCTTCCTTCCGCGGAGGATCCTCCATTCCAGCAAGCCCCAAGAATATTAGTCCTTTTACTTTTCCATCAGCGGGAAGAGTTTTTGCAGGAGCATATGTAAAACAAATAACCCTATACCCTTTTTTTGCAAGAAAAGATTGTTTTTTAAAAAAATAATTTTTCATTTCTTTTGAAAACTTCACTATAGATTTACCTTTTTGCAAATACTCACATCGATTAATCAAATAATCGGGAGCACCATTTTGATAAACAACAAACTCATTCCCATCTTTATACAAAATAGTCATTGATTTCTTATCAGAAGTAAAAGGAATCTCTTCAACCCTCTCTCCCTTAAAATCTTCTTTATAGACCCCACATTTGGCAGCCATTACAAGCAAGGCTCCTTCAGTAGGAGTGCCATGCACTTGCACAATATTGTCAGTCCCTGTGCGCTCAATAATAGTATCATTACAAAGAACACTCGAAATAATCAACTTGCTTAACGCAGAATCTTTTGAAGGAATAACTTTTTTACCGCTAGAAAGCAGTTCCCCGTGAATTTCATATCCCACACCAGTAACATTAACCTCTTCAGTAGCGGTAATAACTGATTTAACCGTCATTTCTCCTTTGGTAATTGTCCCCGTCTTATCAGAACAAATCACAGTTGTTTCCCCAAGTGTTTCAATAATTGACATTCTATTAACAATTGCATTTCTTGATGCCATTCTTTTTGCCCCAAGCGCAAGAGTAGTGGTCAAAACGATAGGCAAGCCTTCAGGAAAAGAAGAAACCGCAACAGCAATAACAACAATTAAAATTTCTGCTAAAACTGTACCAGTTATTTCTTTAGCACCAAAAAATAAAACAACCCCTGTAAGAATGGAAACAGTTATCCCAACATAAACCATAAACTTTGCTATTCGATTAACCTTATCCCTTAATGGAAGTTCTTTTTCAGCTGTTGAAATTAATCCAGCAATTTTTCCAAACTGGGTATTCATACCAGTGTGCGTTACTTCAACAATAGCTTTTCCACTCACAACTAATGTCCCCATATACACTTTGTTAATTTCAGCAGGAACATTCCCCTTCAATATAACTTCTTTAATTATTTCCTTTGATTCACCAGTAAGAATAGATTCATTTATTTTCAAAGTATTTGATTCTCTAACAATACAATCTGCAGGAACTTTTTCCCCCGCACGCAAAAGAACAATGTCCCCCGGAACAACCTCTCTTGTAAGAACCTCGATTTCTTTTCCATCCCTAATCACAATCGAAGCAGGAACAATCATTGTTTTTAGAGATTTGATTGCTTTCTCGGCCCGATATTCTTGAAAAAATCCCAAGCCTATAACAACAACAACTACGATCCCTATTGTATACGCCGTAATTACTTTTCCTATAAAAAAAGAAATAATCAGTGCGACTAAAAGAAGATAGATAATAAAATTTGATGACACCTGTCTAAACAAAACCTTCCAAATCGAAACAGTCAAAAGACTCCTAATCTCATTAGCACCATATTCTAAAAACCGCCCCTTCACCTCAGCACTTGTTAACCCCTTAAATTGCATATATAACTTTGAAAATTAAAGTATATAAGAGTTCTGATTTTAGTTTAAAATTACTTAAAGTTAATTAGACAAAACTTGTACCAACACTTATATAACCCCCAAAATGCGTGTTTTAATAGTGCCCACTAAACTTAATGGTTCATGTGAAAATGACTGAGACGATACTTAATGAACAAATTAGGTGAAAATACTTTTCTAAAAACTATAAATTATTACACCTTTGGAAAAATTAGAAAACTCTATGACTGGACTCTTTCTTGGGCAGAAACAAAATATGGTGCTCTTGCATTATTTGTACTAGCATTTGCCGAATCATCTTTCTTTCCAATACCCCCAGATATTCTACTTATTGCCTTGTGCGTTTCAATTCAAAAAAAATCATTTAAATATGCGGCAATATGCACCATAGGAAGTGTACTCGGAGGCTTATTTGGTTACTTTATAGGATACAGTTTTTATGAATACATTGGAGTCTTTATCATACAAACACTAAACTACCAACAATATTTTAGTTTAGTGGGACAAATGTATGTGGACAACGCATTCTTTGCAATACTTGCGGCAGCCTTAACTCCCATACCCTATAAAGTATTCACAATCGCTGCAGGAGTATGGCACATAGATTTAGTTACATTAATAACCGCATCAATACTTGGCAGAGGATTTCGATTCTTTTTAGTGGCAGGACTAATATTTTACTTTGGAAAAAAAATTAAAACATTCATTGACAAATATTTTAACATTCTAATAACAGTTGGATTTCTACTTTTAATTGGTGGATTTTTAATATTAAAATATTTTACTTAAATAAGCAACAAAATCAAAATCCCTACTGTGTTACAAACAAAACTAATTAAAGCAATTTTTTTTACACTCATGTTAGATAAACCTGCAAGCAAAGTTACTGCTGCCTCGTCAGGAATAAAAGGGGAGGCAAAAAAGAAACCGGCTAAAACAAACAATAAGTAGTGCCAAACTCTAGGACTAACTGATTTATGAATTTCTGTTCTCATAAACCTAAAAGGCCGCTCTTTTTTTAATCTTAAAAACTCTTTTTCAAAAGAAACTTTCACAAACCTGAATATAACTAAGTCACCTAACATAGAACCAACACCCCCAATTAGAGCCGCAAGAAAAATATTTTCAGGATTCATTAGTAACAATAATCCGGCAGAAAAGGGGGAGGTAAAACCAAACGAAAAAAGTATTCCCGCCAAAAAAACTCCAAAATAACTCCAACCACCTAAATGCCCCAAAAAATAATTTAACAAAGAGTCAGTAAAAACAAAATAAGCCAAAATAATACACAAAACAAACAAAAAAAGTTTAGGATACTTAAATCTAAACAAAACCCTAAAATGAAGAAGCGACAAAATCTCCTTAACGAATAGATTTTCTTCCTTTATCAAAAAAGATTCGGATTTATTAACAATCCCACTCAAAAACATAAAATAACAACTGCAAATAAAGATATAAGTATTGCGAAAGGGCCCCCAAATAGAAGACTGACTAGTATGACATCAAAAAGCCTTGTGCAGGATACCACTTACAATAATTTTTTGCAATAATTAAAAAAGACTAGCTATCTTTGCCATTAGTTTTTTCATACAACCGTTCGTATAAATCGTGAATTGGCTTCAGAGATACTTCTGTCCCAGTCTCGCCATTTCCAGAATAATCAAATGGATTGTCAAGATCTCGAATTAAATAAATCATATAAATAACAATAAATGAAACAACGGTAACAAAAAACAAGGCCTCATAAAATGGTTCGAGTTTTAGAATCAATAAACCAACTACAAGAATAATTGCCAGTACTTCAACAATTGTGTAAGCTGAAGAAACAAAACTCGTTTCCCTTATACTATGCACACGAATAATCATTTTTCGAATATTATTTTGTTCCTGTTTTGCACGAGTAATAAAATTAGCTTGAGTATATTTTTCAAATTTAGCAAAATACTCATTATACTTACTTAACTTAGCCAAAAGTGTTTTTGTGCGTTCTTCTTTCCAAAACCAGTTAATCAAAGAATCCATAAATTCTTTATGAAACTTAATAAACTCTTTTGAAACAGCTTGCTTTTTGGTTAACCCTAAAATAAATGCTTCATCATAAAGAACCTCAAGACTAGCAGCCATCTCGCCAGGAATCTTTTCGCTCTCTTTGTAATCAGAAATAACCCCTGTAATCAAAAATCCTATTAAAAAAGTCGTTGCTGCAACAACACTTGTAAATAAAGCATTAAGAGAAATCCACTCAAAACCAAGAAAATGAGTAATACACTTTAACGCTATTATTACCAACATTATTGGCAAAATTTGCATTACAATATGCCACTTTCGAAGAAAATGCTTGTTGCTTTTCATTAAGCATTTATTACTGTGGCGAGTTTAAATAATTAATGCTTTTGAATGATGTTAATGTTAATGTATCCAAACCTAAGGTTGCACTAATTATTTTTTGAAAAACTAAAAAAGGCAGCGCTTTATTAAAAACGCCATGCGAAATCACCCTTAACAAACAATTATTTTTGAACTTACGCTGAGGACGAGATTCGAACTCACGTTTTTACTAGTCTGGAGTGGGTAGTTGGTAGGTTCGGATTTTTCTAACTGAATTGCTTTTTCATCCATTTTTAATCAACTCCATAAAAACTATTTTTTCTTAGACTTTTTTGCTTTCTTTAATTTTTCATCTACTTTTATCATTGCATAAACAATAATTCCTGAAATAAGTCCTGTTTCTATACCCATAACAAAGTTCTCATTTCCAATCCAACTTGGATTTTGAATCGCAACAATTACCCATAAAAAGATGAGCACCATAATTGCTGCCAAAGAAGGCCAAAAAGTCATCCATAAAAATTCAGCCACTCTTGATAACATCGAAAGTTTTTTATTTTTCATTTAATCAACTCCTAAAAATCATTTCAAATGTCTCTTTGCCGTTTTTTTCTTTTTTTATTTCAATTAAGTTTATTGTATTTACTGTTGCTCTGAATTTTATAGCGTTAAGAACTTCTTTTAATTCTGTTGTTAGCTTTTCTGATTTGGCTTGCTTGTTTCCTATTAGTTTTGATATTATTTTTGGCAGATAGTGGTCTAAGAAACCGTTAAGGATTGTTTCTAGTGTTGATTCTTCATAGTCTTCTATTATAGTATTGCAGAATTTTTCTCTTTTTTTGTATTGTTTTAAATATTCTTTAAATTTTTCTGGCAGTATGGCATATGGTTTTTTTCCTGCTTTCTGGTTATGTTTTTTTGCAAGGTTTATTGTTTTTGTCCAATTTTTTTTGCTTAATCCTTCAGGCGTAATTGTTTCATCGGGTAGCATTCCAAAAAATCCATCTGTTGTTTCTTCTAAAGGCGTACCTTTTGGAAATAAAGAGTATCTTAGTAGAGTGTTGTAATTTATTTGCCATTGGAACCACTTCTTTTTTCTTCTCTCATTTAGTTTTTGTGATTTTAAAGTGGGTTTGATTATTCCTTTTTTGTGCAGTTCGTTTGTTCTTTCTGCTATGCGAGGTTGAGGATAACCTGTTTCTTTTTCTATGTCTCCTGCGAATTTTGGAGAGTCTAATAAACAGAAAACAATTTTTTTTACCCATGGTCTGTTTAAGATTGATGTTTTACTCATAACAAACATATACACAATAGTGTATTTAAACTGTATGTCTTGGTTAATATGCTCTTCTGTAAATAATTCCTTTATGGATATAATGCAAGAAAATTTGCGAGGCGGGAAATAAATGTTTAATGATGTTAAATCTAAAGAAAGTGTTCAAGATAAAGGCACTAGAATAATTAATGAATATTATAGGGCAAATAAATTATTGACTACTCGAAAACTTTTTGACGAAGTTGGTGTTTCGGGCCAATATGCAAAAGCTATGGAAGAAAAGCTTCTAGATTATGGTGTTGTCGTTATTCAAGAATTTAAGGATGGAAAATATTTTTATCCAATAAGAGCTAAGTTTGAGAAACCCAGTAATGGTTTGCGAGAATATACTGAACAATTATGGTTGCATGAAGAAGACTTAAAAAATCAAGAAGCTAACAAGTTAAAGCAAGATGAAGGAAAACAATTAGTTGCTTCATTAAAAAAAATTGTCGCGTTTCCAAGTGTTCAGTGTTCTTGTGGTCAGCATTTGGATGCTGGCGTTACTTGGCAGCAAGGCTCTTTGAATTATGCAAGAGTAGGACTTGACACTTTTGTCGGGAGCGTAACTTGTAGTAAGTGTAAGACCCAAGTGTATTGGGGTTTTGCTCACTGTCGTTTGGCGGAAAAAGTTCCGGACAAAACAATTCAGAATGCTAGAAGTCTTGGCGTTTCGCTCTCTTCTTTATTACCAAACAAAGGCTTGAATGAATTATTTTCTAAAATTTGGCAGAGTATTGGTGGTAGCGGCAATATGGTTTTTATGAAGCCTGATACTGAACCAAAGCCAGGCGATTATAAAGATTTCAAAAAGGTTAAAGTGTGAATTAATTTTTCTATTACAAAAAAGTAGTTTGGCGGTACTTCAAGGTCGCCAAAATTTCTCAAAAAAGGAGATGATGAGATGAAAACACAATTAATATTAAAGAATGGATTTCACTTCCGCGGAAAAATAGTTGAAGAAACCACATACGACTTGGTTATTAACGATAGAAAACTAGGACGAACTGTAGTTAGCAAAGATATTATCGCCGTTCGAAGTGATTCAAATGACTGAAAACATGTCTGCCCTTATCGCGGGCGTAACTTATGTTTTACAATGGGACAAAGTAAATAGCTTACTAATAATGAAACAACAAAAATCAGCAGTAGATTTAGCAGGCGACTTAATATTACAAATAAATTTTTTCAAAACCATGCAAGACAACGAAGAAATATGGTATTATGAAGAAGGATGTTATTATCAGCAAGGAGAAAACATAATTAAAAAAATACTTCAAAATCAAGAACAAATAAAGCAAACTATAAGCACTAACTTTGTTAATGAAGTTATACAAAGCATAATGAGAAAGACTTACATTAAGCGTGAAGAATTTGAAGCTCCTGTTAATTTAATCTGCTTAGGAAACGGAATTTATGATTTGGAAATGGAAACTATGCAAGAGCACACCCCAAAGTTTTATTTTAAGAGTAAAATAGGAATTAATTATAATGAAGGTGCTGATTGTCCTCAAATTAAAAAGTTTGTTGAAAGTGTTGTAGAAAAAAAGAACTTTTGGATTTTGTTTGAAATACCTGCTTACTTGCTTTATAGAGATTACAAGAAAATTCAGAAGGCTATAATGCTTAATGGAACTAATGATAATGGTAAAAGTGTTTATATAAAACTTTTACAAGCTTTTGTCGGAAAAAATAATTATTCTAGTGAGGAGCTTCAGCAAATTGGTCATGACAGGTTTAGTAAGGCAGAACTATTTGGTAAACTTATGAATAGTTGTGCTGATTTACCTGCCATAATAATGGAAAATACAGGCGACTTCAAAAAACTCACTGCGGGAGATACCGTTTCTGCTCAAAGAAAATTTGGTCAACCTTTTCAATTTGAGAATCACGCAAAGTTAATTTTTAGTGCGAATGAAGTACCTGAAACTAAAGACTTAACAGACGGTTTCTTTAAACGCTGGGACATAGTTGATTTTCCTTTCCTATTCATTAAAGGTTTAAAACAAGAAGATGTTACTGACATTTGTAAACTTGCTGATGACCAGATACTTGAAAAAATTACTACAAAAGAAGAACTTGAAGGCCTGTTGCGTAGTTCGTTATTCCTGTTAAAGAAATTAATTGTTCAAGGAACTTTTACAAACAGCCTTCCTGTACAGGAAATCAAACAAAGATATTTAATTAAATCAAATTCTGCGGTTGTTTTTATTGAAACAGAATTAACTGATTCCATTCCTGATGAAATGAAAGACACTGAGTTTGAGCCTATTGTAGCCAAAGAGCACTTATGGAGCGAATATTTAGCATTCTGTAAAGCCAAACGAACTATGCCTAGAACTTTGACAGGCTTTTATTTAGAAATTAAAAACAGGTGGAGTGTTCCAACTGAAAAACGAAGTATTGAGCTAGGAGTTAGAAAGAATTGTTTTGTTGGCGTCAGATACTTAGGAAACTGGAGGAAAAACTAAATTGTCCGTTTGTCCATGGTTTTCCTATTTCTTTATTATAATGTAATAAAGTAATAAAGAAGTAGATGAACTCTTGACAACAGGACATCTAACAAAAGAAAAAAACTACCTTTTGAGAGTGTTTTGTTGTTTCTTGGCGTGATTTATTTTTGTGAGGTGTGAGAATGGATTGGACTGGGGAGAGGTTAGATAAGTTTGGCGAGTTGTTAGAGCAAGGTAAGAGTTTGCAGGATGTTGCTGATTATTTTGGTACGAGTTATGATAACATTAGGCAAGTTAAGTCTACATATAAGATTGGGAAGAATTTGATTACTAAGCCTAAAGTAACAGTAAAACTTCTTGAGAAGAGTGATTTGGCTTCTCGTATTCGTGTTTTGCGTGGTGAGGAGGTTCGTGTTGATGAGGCTCATTTCGGGTTTACTGATGAGCAACTTCAAAGTTGGTTTAGTGGTGTTAGTGGTTTTGTTCAGTTTTGTTTAGATGTTTTGAAGGTTGAGTTGCAGGATTATCAAGTTCGTATGGCTGAGATGATGATTGAGCATAAGCGTTGTTGTTTTGTTTTGGGCAGACAGAGTGGTAAGGATTTTGTTATTAGTTGTTTTGTTTTGTGGTCGAGTGTTGTTCATAGTAATCAAAGAATTTTGTTGGTCAGTGCTGCACAAAGACAAAGTGATTTATTATTTTCGCGTATCATGAATTTTATTGCTTCTAATAACGAGTTGTTTGATAGTGTTTCTAAGTCTAATCTTGAAGTTATTGAGTTTACTAATGGTAGTGATTTGTATTCTTTACCTGCTACTGGCCAGATTCGCGGTTACACTGAAGTCACTCATGTTTTTTTGAACGAAGTTGCTCACGGCATTACTCCTGAAGACTTACAAGCAGTTGAACCTATGTTGGCAATTAAACATGGTTCTTTGATAATGACTTCAAGTCCAGCTGGTTGTTCAGGAGTTCTTTGGGATGCTTTCAATAACCCAATGTACGCCAAGCTAAGATTGCCTTCAACTGTAAACAAATACATTAGTTCAGAGTGGATTGAGGAGCAAAAGAAGGCTATGCCCAGTATTGCTTTTGAAACAGAAATCTTGGCTAATTTTAGTGAGAGCATTGATTCATTCTTTAAATTTGGAACAATTAACAGCGTGACCAAAGATTATTCACTAAGGCAGACTTGTCCTAAGGAAGAAGGTAAAACTTATTACGCTGGAATTGATTGGGGAAGAATACAAGACTCAAGTGTAGTGACTGTTGTTTCTAAAGATAAAGAAAATAACTTACTTGTTGAAGCAATTTTTGAAATGTTTAATATTGATTTTAAAAGTCAAGAAGAAAGGATTAAACTGTTGCATGCTGATTGGAAGTTTAAAAAGATTTGCGCAGAACATGCGGGACTTTCAATTAACTCTTGTGAGAATCTGAAGCGAGATGGTTTACCAATTGATTACTTCAAACCAACTCTTGATTCAAAGTCTGAAGCATATAGTTATTTGTTAAAACAAATGGAGGATAAGAAAATAACTATCCCCAAACACGATAAATTACAGTACGAGTTAAGAGTATTCAAATTTGAATTAACAACTCAAGGAAAAATGAAACTACACCACATTCAAGGCGGCTCAGACGACTTTGTAGACTCCTTATGTTATGCTACCTGGGCGACTAAAGGAAGTGGTTTTTTTGTAGGATTTTTTGAATGGCCTGCACCAAGTTATGCTGATAACTCAATTTACAACTACAATCCCGCAGGATACTTGTATTAATGGTGATTACATGGTTCAAGACTTCAAACAGCTCATGGTTTGGCAGAAAAGTCATGAGTTTACGCTAGCAATTTACAAGGTCACTGTAAATTTTCCAATCAGCGAGCAATATTCTTTAGTTTCGCAACTCCGCAGAGCAAGCTCAAGTATTGGGGCTAATATTTCTGAAGGATGTGGGAGAAAAACCCAAAAGGATTTCGCCAACTTCTTACACAATGCACTGGGAAGTTGCAAAGAATGCGAAAACCATTTAATGCTATCCAAAGATTTGGGATATTTGAAAGAAAATGAGTTTATTGAACTTAAAGGCCACATAGAAGAAATAGGAAAAATGCTTAATTCATTTATTCAAAGTGTATCCAAAACAGCAAAACCATAAATTTGCCTAATCTAGTAAACTTTTTTGATTAGACTCGAACTTTACTGATTGTTTAATATCTTATTCAATAATTTGATAGTTGAGATTAGTATCAGCTGTGAATCTTGCTCCCTTACTTCTAAAAGTATATTATGTACAAAATCATTCCGATACAATCTTATCCCGTGCAAATAATGTATTTCGGCAGGCTCTAATAATTTGTTTTGTCCGGCTTCATTAACTAAATCGACAAAATTCTTTTCACCATATTTTTCTTTAAGGAGAGACTCTAACAAAGCTGAACATAGAATACTTGCACTGCGAAAATAACCAAGCAGATGCAAATTATACGATTCTATAAACGCATTATAAATTTGCGGTTGTGCTTGAAGCTTTTCAAAAGGCGGTAAAGGACCAAGTCCTTGCTGCCGTATAAATAGTTGTTGTTTAATTTTTCTATATTCCTCCAACTCTTTTGTATCTTGTTGTTTTGGTGCCGCAAAAGCCGCACCCATTATACCCCCCAAGACAAGTCCCCAAGCAGCATCATCATTAGTCATTCGTATCAAATAGCTTAGAAAAAGAAGTTTTTATTAACCCGTTATTCTGTTCCAAATAAATAACATTTCAATAAAATAAGTTTTATTTTAGCCACCATAATTTATTCAAGTCAATCTGATTATTTTCCCCAGTCACTTCGACATACTTTAATAATTCCCCAGTTTCTGCATTTACTTCAACAGCCCAATATCGTGTAGATTCCCAGTCGCCATGTTGAAACATAATAAAATAAACTTTTCCATCTTTTCTTGAATTTTCTATTCCTTCATTACCCCCATAAGCAGGACCAGTAACAGTAAATACAATACCAATCTTTTTTTCTAAATCATTTTGAATAAACTTCGCATAATCAGAATAGCTTGTAAATTTGTAATTTACATTTTCATCATTAATGCCTGAATTACTAATTGACTTCCCAATAGAGCCAGTGACCTTGCTTTCGCACCCATCGATTCTTTCAAGAGTTACCTCAAAAGAAGCACTGTCTGACTTACAGGAAGCGGGCTTACTGATTATGCACTCTGCAGAAAAAAATCCTTTAGAAGTAGGATTTCCTTCCCCACAAAGTAATCCATCAGGACTGCATAATCCAAAAACTTGTATTGTGATTTTGAGTTTATCAGAAAGTAGGTTATAATCTAAAACTGTATTGTCTACAGGATTATTATCCACAGTAACTGGGCTTGGCATTGTAGACTGACTCGTGAATTCAGGCCTAAAGTCAACTCTAATGCTTAATGGTTTTCCTAAAACAATTTCTCCTTTTTCTTGGTTATATCCTTGTCCTTCAAAGAAAGTTGCCCAACTAGGTTCCAAAGAATCACAAGGCCTATTATTTTGGGCAGATGCTATAGAGTTTTGATTTTGATAATTACAGGCTTGTATCAATATTGGTTTTCCAACGCAATCTGCTGGAGAGTTTGTTAGAGTTCTTGTTTGTATTTCATTAGCGGGACAATCCGTTGGGGCCCAATCAGTATAGGTATAATCACAACTTGGTTGACTTGTTGTTACTGTGGATATATTAGAACTTTCGGTAAATGCTCTAGTAGCTGGTTGATTTAAGTTTGTGCATCCAAATAAAAGAACTGCTAGAATAAGAAGCAGGAATACAGAAATAAGTTTTCTTTGCATATAGTATATACTTAACCGAATTCATATAAAGCGGTTGCAACGCCAAGCAGATTGGAAAAATGCTAAACTCACTAATCAAACAAGTTCAAAATATTTAGTTTTAAACAATTTCTATACTGATTGAGTCTGTTCCATCTTGATTAGAAATAAAATCATGAACCCTAATTTGAATAACAAATTTTCCGGGTGTTTTCCAAACATAGTTAAATGTTACTTTGCCATCACCCCAATTTTCACTGGGTCCTGACCATTTATCACTAAGATAATTATACACTTTCTGATTGTTATTTTCATCAAATATTATTTCATTAACAATAAAGTCAAGCCTTGAATCGTGTGTTATCCCAAATAGTTTATAAGAAATATTTGTGCTTTCTCCAGTTTTTAATGGGACTGCAAAAATTGATTTGTCAATTTCTATTCTTGGAGGACTGTCATCAAATTTGTTAGTCAAATCATTCTTATCAGCCACCTTTTCTTCACAAACATAACATAAACAATTCACCAAATTATACTCTCCATTTGGTCCGCCCCCTTCAATTCCATAAATATTATAATATTTATACTTTTTTTCTTTGCAAAAGTTGTCACAATATACTATTGCATGGCTCATTGTTGTGTGAAAAAGTTCATTCGCTTGAAAATAGGATGGATTTTCATCACAAACTATAGAGCTGGTTGTTTCTTTTTTTATATTATTTGAGCTTGAAGTACATCCAAAAATTAAGAATAAACCTAGCGTAAGGACTAAAATGCTAAAAAGTAACTTCTTTCGCATAAAGACTAGAAATGGAATAACTCTTTTAAAGCGATTGTGAAGAGATTGTGATACTATATTTATACCCAAAACTTTCATTAACCCATGTGGGAAGATATAGCCTTTGTAAAGCAGAGCAAAACTGCTATTGAAATTCTAAAAAGACTTCAAGAACCGAAAACTCCAAGTGAGTTGGCAAAGCAGCTTAATCTTCATCAGCAAAGTGTTTCAAGTACTCTAGCGAAGCTTCAGGAACGTGGCTTAACGGAATGCATTACCCCAAAAAGGCACAATTACAGACATTACCAAATAACAACAAAAGGAAACAAAATACTAAAAGTTCTTTAGTAAGATTCCCAATTAGCGCCAATAGAAAAAACGCGGAACTTACGCAAAAACAAACTATTTAAAAAGATGCGAAGCCGTTTACTTAGTGAAAACATGGACAAAAAGAATACTAAAACTTATTATAACGGAATTATAGCAATATTTATTGGAGTAATATTTCTGTTTGTTTTCTTTTTTTCTGGCGCAAAAATTGACATCTCGAGCATTGTAATCTTGCTATTTAGTGGACTTTTGGGAGTTTTTGGGTTTGGAAGTTTTATTAAGCCTGATTTTTTTGGCCCGTTGACTGAATTGTTTTTTAAGGCTGTTTCAAAACATCACGAAGCAACAAAACTTGCCCAAAGTCAACTACACACAAAAAACAGTTCACAATTACAAGCTAACGGAGATGGAAATACACAAACTGTAACTTATAATAAAAATTACTATGTTAAAGAAGATAAAAAAACATTTGAAGACGCCTTTGGTAAATCAGACCCTTCTTTTGAAGAGCGCAAGGCCCTAATCGAGAAAATAGGCTCTGAAAAGTTGTCACAGCTTTTACACAAAGCAAAAATATTGGCAATACAAGATAAAAATAAAGATTTTATCAAGTGGATTAATATGGAACTTGGAGGATATCCAATACCAGAACAAGGAACAAGAATCGGTGAATTACACGCCCAGTATCCAGAGTACAGACTGATACAAGGCCAGTTGAATTTTCAGTTGAATGATGGAAGCATAAGAATAGTCCCAGTCCCAATGCGTAACCCGTCCAGTATTAAAGAGATAGAACAATTAATTCAATCTAACGAAAAAAAAGGTGGCGACATAATAACAAGACAACAATTTGATAATGACTGGCCAGATTTAGTAAGAAACAAAGAATTGCCTGTAGAAATACCCCTATCCGCTTTGCATCAAATAAAAAACGGAGCTGAAGAAAAATTAAGCGAGTTTTTAGAAGCAACGCTTAAGTAAGTGCAGGTAATGCGCGAAGCTTTTTTCCAACGACCTTTTAATTTCTCATTTTGTTCCATAACTACTATTCCACAACCCACTAATAAAAATTTTCCCTGTTCTTTTTTACACAATCACAACGATGCAAATTATTTAATTCTGTATCCTTGATTTGCACATAAGTCACATTTCTTGCATTTAATATAAAACGGCAGGTTGGAATGTGCAAAGTTCCTGTTTGTGACTTAACCAAATCTATTTTTATTGGATAGGTCAGTACTTTGTAAACAAGTAAGGAAACCAGTAAAATGTACCCTATATATACAAAAAGCCCCATTAAACCAAAAGATAAAACCAACATCAAGAAAGCAAATCCAAAAAATACAATCCACCAGAGCTCTAATATTTGAGCACCTTTTTCAATCCCAATTTGTCTAAACGCAAACCAGATAATCCCAAAAATAAGCGCAATACCAAGAAATAACCAGAATACTTGTAAAGTGTAAGCAAAATTTAGAGTAGAGAATAACATATTTGAATTTACAATATATTCTAAAGCAATCACATCCCTCGTGGCAAGTAATTGTGCTAATTGTGCATGCACCTCAAAAAGTAACGAATGCCCAATTGTCGCACCTATCCAAATCGTTGCTGTCAAAGCTAAAAAATCATTTCTTGAAAGGCCCCTAGTTGCTGATGGAATTTCATTAAAAATCAAATTTTGTTTAATCTCTAGTTTTCTAATTTTCCCCCTCAACCAAAATAAAACTGATAATATTAGAAAGACGGTTATATGCACATACCAGAAATTGTAAATAACAACTATTACTGAATTGACAAAGTTACTTGGAAGTTCAGATATTTCCCAACCTATTGACTGACTACCTAGATGGTCAAAAATATTAAAATATAGACCAGAAACCTTTGCAAAATTTTCAGAATCCCCAGATTTGCCAAAATAATCAGATGACTCACTTAGTAAGATTAGTATTTGTACTGATTTTTCTTTATTAGAATCTTTAATATTTGAGGAAAATCTATCGACACAATCTGATACTTGCCCACATGCTTTGCCCAGTGCTAAATTCAGTGCACTTTGAGCAAAATTATGCTGATAGGTATTAAGCAAGTTACTATCAGTACTTGCTCTATTCAAAATAAGTAAGTTTTTGTCAATAGCATACTTGAGTTCTGCGCTGGAGTAACCAATATCATAATAGTCCGCCACATAGGAAATAAGTCTTGCACTGTTATAACAGTTTGACCCAATAGCAACTGAATTTAGATATACTTTTTCTGCACTACAAGTTGAACCGCAATATAAAACCTCTTTTAATGGCTCTATTAATTTATCAGGAACTTTAGAATAATAAGTATCAAGTCCATAATATTTTTTTAAAATTGGAAAAAGCGTTTCATAAGCTAAACAGGCATTAATATTTTCATCCACAACCTCTTTTCGCAATTTAATAACAAGTTTGTTTAAATCGGCTGAATACTCATTCACAAGTTTTGAAGATAAATCATCACAATCAAATTCCAAGCCCCTTTCAATTAGCCATTTACAATACCTAAAAGTTCTTTGACCTTGTTCCAAGTAAATTATTTGAGATTCTAAATCGCGCCTATTGAGGTTATAAAAAAAGTTATCTACCGATTTTTTGAACACCTCATTAATTTTTACCATGTCCTGCTGAAAACAGTTTGTTTCACAAAAACCATTTAAATCCAAATAAAACAATTTATCCGAGTCAAATATGCAAGAAGAATCAATATTCAAACAATTGGATAATCGATTTAAATCACTACTAAATTGGTTTCGTAATTCATCACACCGATTTACTGTACAATAGTCAGTTTCGGCATTTATCATAGGCAATACTACCAATAAAAGAAAAATCCAAAGAAATACTCGTTTCACATAAAATTACTTAGAGGTAATAAATAAATAACCTTTAGTTAAGTCAATTCCCAAAAATTTAGGTTGAACTTTAATTACCTGTGGATAGTCACTTTATTTGAATAACACAATCTTGAGAATTATTGTCAATATTGCAAAAAGTGTAATAGGTAAATGAAATTTCCAAATAGGAATATTTATCGTTATTTTTTTGAATATTTCCCCAGAAAAAGCTTCAATTAGCTGGCCGCAAATCCCTGAAAGTATTGCACTTGTTGCAATTGAAAGAAGCACATTGGTTGCAAAATTAACAGTTGTTTGCGGGATTTGCCACAGAGCCCCAACAAGAGCTATGAGCACAATTAGTAGAATTATCACTTTGAACTGTTCTTTGAAATCCACAATAAATTATGTCCTCAAGTAACTCTTAAAGTATTTGGTGCATTTGTGTTTTCTCAATCAACTCCTTCGCAATTGTCTTGTATACTTCATTGTTGAATGTCTTGTTTACCAATTCAAGTTGTTCTGCATGTGTGAAGTAAATGTATTGGTCTGTCACATCTCGCTTCTTGTGTCTAGCTAAGACGGCTACTAGTTCTTTCTTTTTACACTCTTGATACAACGCAGTCAAGTAACTTCTCCTAAAAGAATGAGAGCTTAGCTTACACAGTTGGCGGTTACTGTGATGCTTTGGATTATTGACATCATTTCTTTCGGCATAGGTAGAACAAAGATTCGCTCGGGCTCTAAATTTTTGGAAATAGTTTCTAAGAGTATCTTTTGATATAACATCTCTTTTAATCAAAAAGTTCTTTGAAAAAAAGACATAACCTCCGCTTAGTTCTATTCCTCTTTTGTTCTGTTCTATCCAGGTTTGTAGTACTTCAAGCGTTAGTGCAGGTATTGGTTGGTCGGAAGAAACATTTGCTTTTTCAGTGATTAAAGAAATTACCCCCCGCTTGAAGTCAATATGTTCTAACTTTATTGGGCTTATTTCGCCTATTCTAAAGCCCCCCGTTAGTTGTAGGAAAAAAGCTAATCCCATCTTGACTTCGTTTGGCTTAATTCCTGAAAAAAAGTCTAACAAGTCCTGGTCTGCGAATACGCGGTAGACATTTCTTGACAAAGGAATATTTCTTTTATTCCCATAATACTTTGTTGTCATTACTTCTTTTTGTAGCTTTCCTAACTTTGACAGGTCCTGAAAAGACAATCCAAACAAGTACTTCTTCCAGTCTTCCTCACAACCAACTACTACTCTTCTACAAACAGTCCTACCAACTACCAAACTACTCTCTTCGCACCTAGATACGCTGAGGACGAGATTCGAACTCACGTTTCCTTTCGGAAAATGGGTTAGTAACCCACCGCATTTGACCGCTCTGCCACCTCAGCAATATTAACTTTGTTAATACAAATATTTTAAAACGGAAGAATTAAGTACTTTGCCAAAAGCACTCAAAAGCTAAAAGACTAATTTAAAAAGATAAAGAAAGCTTAATTTATTAATAAAAATTGGATTAAGTACTAAAAAAGCTGATTTTATGAAATGCCCTTCAAAAGTAATTGATATTGATTATGGAAAAGCGCTTGTTGCAACAAAAAATTTACCTATTGGGACAATTGTCCAAGCATTCAAGGGAAAAATAATCAAATACAAAGAGGTTCCACTAGATATGATATGCCATGTTATTTGTGTTGGCGAAGAAAAAGATGATGACAAGTGGGTTGTATCAAAAACTGACGCCATACGAGCTAACCACTCTTGTGACCCAAACTGCGAAGTAGATGATGAACTGAATATTGTTACTATTAAAGAAGTAAAAAAAGGAGAAGAACTAACTTTTTCTTACAATCCTCTCGAAGAAGGACAAAATCATGAAGATTACTTTTGGGATCCACGATGGAACTTTGAATGCAAATGTGGCTCAAAAAAATGCCAAAAAAATATTGATAGGTACAGGAAAAACTAACTTAAAATAAAACCACTCTAAACAAATACTTTTATATCCAAACAAAGTAATTCATTAATGATTCCTGCTAATTTAGCTTTAAGAAATCAAATACAAGCAGCACTCAAAAAGAATTCTTTAAGAGAAAAACTACTCGCAAAAAGAGCTCAATCTATCCAATCACCCCTCGCAGGATATGAACGCCGACTTAGAGGACTACAAATTCCCCCAGAAGCACGTTTGAAAGGAACAAATTATGTTGATATTAATTATTATCAAAAAAATGGAAAATTTGTCAAACGCCCTCTTGACAAAATTAGAGAGAAAAATAGAAGAAAAGCCGAAATTATAAGAAAACTTATTCAAAGAATTGATGCTACCAAGGATAAAAATTATGCAGAATTAAGCGACAAAAAATATGAAACTATTGAACTGCGTGAAAAACTAGCCGCACTTGAAAAAGAAGAAGCTGAATTAGAACTAGCAAGAGTATATACTGAACTATTCCAAACGCAACTCTCAAATCCGACAGTTTTTGAAGAATATGTAAATAATGTTAGCTGGGAATTTTACCAATTCTTTAAAGCAAGAGGACTTAGATTGCCTGCACTTGAAGATAGAGCGGTTAGTAAAGAAGGAGAATATGCAAATCTAATGTCAACCAAAGCAATAGGGTCAATTTTTGCACAACTTACAAAAGGCGCCCCCAGTATCCCAATGACTGATTTTCCAAGATATCTACCACTACTATTGCGCGCAAGGGGAATCAAAAGTGTACTTGAAATTGGACCAGGCGGATTTGGAGTAACTGATTTACTTATTACTAGCGGAATAGCAAAAGAAGCAGGATTACAAATAAGCGCAATTGATACTCAACTT
>Ga0172379_10002291_pt1 | contig 34391 bp, 32 predicted proteins | sample GrowelOW334metaG_FD_119756 | JGI IMG/M metagenome (GOLD analysis project Ga0172379, IMG submission 119756) | Groundwater microbial communities from an aquifer near a municipal landfill in Southern Ontario, Canada - Groundwater well OW334 metaG | ecosystem: Environmental > Aquatic > Deep... | reverse complement strand
GGGTCACTGAGAGCGCAAATTGTTGCTTTATTCAACAAGCAGAATAACACAGAATTACAAGCCGAAACCGACCTAACCATCACTGCCGGCCCTTTGCAGGCAATGTCTACCGCCATCACCACCTTTGTTAAAGAGGGTGATGAAGTAATCCTATTTGAACCCGTTCAGGAATCTTATGCCCAGTTAATTGAAATGACCGGAGGACGTCCGATTTACATCAACCTGAAACATCCTGAGTACCGGATCGACTGGGATGAAGTCAAAAAGACTGTAACGACCAAGACAAAAATGATCGTTATCAACAATCCTCAAAATCCAACGGGTCAGATTTTCAGCCCTGAAGATTTTGATCAGCTCAAACGCATGACCAACGGAACCCGTTTGGTGATTCTCAGCAACGAAACATTTGGCAATATTGTCTACGATGGTCATCGCTTAGACAGCGTTGCATCGGTACCTGAGCTTGCTGCCAAAAGTTTGGTGGTCTCCTCTTTCGGAGCCATGTTCAACATCAATGGCTGGGGAATCGGGTACATTGCCGGTCCTGAAAAATTAATGGCTGAATATCGGAAAACTCAACAATACCAAGGGTTCAGTGTTAATACGCCCACCCAGTACGCTCTTGCGGAGTTTCTGAAAAAAGGTCAGAATTTCAAAGAGATCAATGCTTTTTATCAGAGCAAAAGAGATTATTTCGTCGAGCTGATGTCGGGAAGTAATTTTATATTGATACCAACGAAATCGACCATCTACCAGCTTTTGGATTACAGCAAAGTTTCGGATGAACCCGATACCGATTTTGTAATGAAACTGGCCAAAGAGTACCGGGTCGCCACCATTCCTTTCTCTGCCTTTCAGCACGAGAAAACAAAGATGCAGATGATTCGTATCTGTTTTGCCAAGTCCAATGAATTGCTGGAAGAAGCTGCCTATCGGCTGAAAAACGTACCTGATAGCTTTCGGAGCAAAGAGAGTTAGTAAAATTTACTTACAATAAGCCAGAATAACCCACTGTGAAGCGGGTTATTCTGGCTTAAAAAGGCCTCATAGTTCAAGGGATAGAACGGAAGTTTCCTAAACTTTAGATTCGCGTTCGAGTCGCGGTGAGGCTACTCTAAAAATCTCAACCATCTGAATATCAGAGGTTGAGATTTTTTATTTTACCTATTTTAGAAATACTCCAACTCCAAAATTAGATTGAAAAAGTTCGGATTTTACCAGACATTCATGTGTTAATTCTCTGTATCTTTATTTTTCCTGTGATAAAAAATCATTTCAAAAACCTGATATGAAAAAAGATGGTAAGGTCCTGTCACATTCCCTCGCTTTTGGGTACTATAGGAAGAAATACAATGAGACCGAAATACTTGATGGGATAAATGCAAACAACGATGACATGATCCGATACATCTATAAAAATTTCTTTCCGGGCATCAAAGCAATGGTTCACTCATTCCATACTTTATATCTTGATTCTGAAGATGTTTTTCAGGAAGGTCTCACACGTGCGATCATTAATATCAGGGAAAATAAATTCAGCGGGAAAAGCTCATTTTATACCTATTTGACGGCTATCTGCCGGAATGTATGCCTGAAAGAAATTCAGAAATCCGGAAAAATAAATGATGGGAGCAAGAATGATCTTGCTGTCAATGATACAGAAACACCCGATGATGAGTTAATTAATAGAATGACTATTTTAAAAGATAAGATGGATGAAGCTTGTAAACAGATTATTGATTTGAGGTTTGGCATCCAAAAGGACAAAATATTACTACCGGAGGAAGGCGCATCCCTTGAAAACACACGGTTTGAGGAAATTGCAAGACAACTTAACATTGAAACGGACAATGCACGACAGCGATTCAAACGATGCTTTGAAAAATTAAAAATTGCCTTGTCGAACGATTACTTGTGGAGAGAATTGGCAAATTGAAACACCCTGCAAATCAGACACAATGAAAAAAAACAGCATAAACAACGATTTAATTGAAAGATACCTCGACAATACACTTCCAGTTGTTGAGAGGGAGTTATTTGACGAAAGGCTTAAAACCGATCCTACTCTGTCCAAAGAGCTTACGGATAGAATAATGCTTCAGAAATCCTGGGTTAAGGTTACCATGCACAATCAAGTAAAACGACATATCGGCCATGTGATCACCATCGAAAAACAATATCGAAAAATTCTGACAACCAGGTGGTTGGCTGCTGCTTCTTTGGTAGTGATTATTGGGATAGGCTCTCTGTTTTTCCTTCAAAATAACCAGAATACAAAAGACCGCGAGTTTCTATTAAGTAGCAAAGGGATCAACAAGGATAACTGTGAAAAAATGATACAAGGCCGGCAAAATGAAGTAAAAAAATATGGCAGTGTAGATAGCCTTGTAAAGAATAAAATGGATGTCACAAAACGCTACTCACCTGCTGATAATGCGGTTTTTAACACTTCCGATACGATACTCTTTACCTGGCCGGCAAAAGATAGGATAGGGATGCTGATCATTTTTGATCAAAAAGGCTTAAAGGTTTTAGAAAAACCAATTCAAACAGGTTTGGTTGAATACAAATTATTACCATCAAGGCTCAAACCAGGAACCTACACCTGGACTATACCAACTGATGAATTGAAACATAAATTTTTAATTAAAAATTAAAATCATGAAATACCCATGAGAATATGTTCATACCAATCGAAAATGATAATGTGGGTATTCCATTTGGCCATTAAAAAACAAAATATAATCAAATGAAAATTCATCTTCGAACCAGCCAATTACTTGCAGGATTTCTTTTTCTTGGAATATTATTAATCCCAGTTTGTGCAGGTGCTCAAGGGGATGACAAACGCAATAATTTTCAAAAAGATTTTAACGACTTTAAAAGTTCGATCGATCAACAGTTCGACAATTTCGTACAGCACAACGATTCTGTGTTTGTACAATTTCTCTCACAATCGTGGAAAGAATTTCTCGGTGTCCAAAATCCGATACCGACCCCACCCAAACCCATTCAGCAACCCAAAGTTGGCGATCCGGTAATTCCTGATTTTCCTGATAAAAAGGATTCGATACAAAAGACACCCGCTTCGAATATTGAACCAATAATTCCCGTACCAATTGATTCCGTACTCCCAAAAACAGAAGCTATTACAACGGCTGCCGGTTCTTCTTCGTTTATGTTTTATGGTTCAGAGATAACTATTCCTTTTCCTGATACCGGACTTCTGGAATTACGCTCCCTCACAAATGAAGGAATCATCAATTTTTTCAAGAAGGCTGCCAAGTCTTCCCTCTTAAATGCTGTGATAAGAACATCCAAAGAAAATTCCATCCAATGTAAGTTGAATGATTGGGGATTGGCTTCCCTACTGATGACAGCTGCTCAAAAACTATATACAACCCGGAATGAGCAGGTTCTATTTACGTGGTATGCCTTGATCCGTAACGGATTCAATGCAAAAGTAGGATACAACAAGGAGCGGGTCTATTTATTGTTACCGGCAGTCGAAAAAGTTTATTCGGTCAGTTACACCATCAACAATATCGTATATTATTTATTTGATTTTGATTTTCCCACTCCACAAGTAAAACTATTGTCGATTTATGAGGCTGATTATCCAGGAAATAGAACGGACTTTTCCTTTCTTATGCCGGAAACCCCTCAATTAGGGAATCAGTTCGTTTCTAAAACCATTGATGACGGGAGCCCTTTTGATCTGAAATTAAACAAGAACCTGATTGATTTTTATAACAATTACCCTACCTGTGAACTAAAAGTTTTTTTCGCTGCACCCTTGTCAGAGCCTATTCTCCGGCAATTAGACGTCTATTTTAATCCGCTGTTGAAAAATAAAGACGACGATGAAAGAGTGGCATTCCTTCTAAATTTTGTTCAACGTGGCATCAAATACCAAACCGATCAGGAACAGTTTGGAAGAGAAAAGTATTTGTTTGCAGAGGAGACCCTTTTTTATCAGACAGCGGATTGTGAAGACCGGGCTATTCTGCTTTCAAAACTCATCAGACACTACACCAAACTGGCGACTATTGGGCTATTATATCCGGAACACGTTTCACTTGCGGTGACTATCACCAATGTGCCGGATTGTAAATATTTCACTCATAAAAACAAGCGTTATTACAATTGTGATCCAACCTATCTGGGAGCACTTTGCGGGGCAATTATGCCCAGATTCCTCAATAGCGAACCCGAAATAATCGATTGTGATCTTTAAAGACATGGGAATCAGTAATAATAAATTTTAATTATCGGATCATCAGTAGATTAGTTGTATTTTAGTAGTCAATAAATATCCTAAATTTTATGAAACCAATCCTTTTTGCTGTTTCAATTGCGTGGCTTTCTACAATGCCATTCCATGCTTTGGCACAGAAATCTGTTTCGACAAAAGGGACCAGTCAGGTGAGGACGGAAAGCAACATGACCAGTGAACAAGCACACGACAAAGCGGAAGATCTGGCGATGATCAACGCGATTGAGAATGCCTTTGGAACCTACGTTGAACAGGATGCAGATATAAAAGTTGACAATGGGACTATTTCCTACAACATAATAGGAAGAACAAAGGTGAGAGGCGAATGGTTGCGAACCCGTAAAAAAGAGTTTAAAGAAGATATTCAGGAGCAGCTTGACAACGATCAGCGCAAAGAAAAAATTACCTGGGTCCGGTGTAACATTGAAGGCGAAGTGAGGAAGATCCGATCAAAAGCAAATCTCGAAATAATAAGTCTACGTTGCCCAATGCCAGAGTGTGAGACAACTATATTTTTCGATAAGCAAAGTTTTCTCCTTTACTTTAAATCACCTGTTGATGGATATCTTTCTGTTTTTATGGATGAAAACAGTGAAACAACCCGACGATTGTTCCCATATTTGAATCAAGGCAACGAAAGTGCTGTAAAAATAGAAGGGGATAAACCTTATTGGTTGTTTACCAACTCAAACAACCTCAACAGATTCGCTTCGAAAGCGGATGAAATTGAGCTTTATACTTACAGCGCGATTGAGTACAACAATGTCTATGTGCTCTTCTCTCCTTCGACCTATTACAAACCCATTTTATCAGATGCTGTTTTATTGCCGGATGGATATGTACTACCAAAAGCTATTTCGACCTCAAAATTTCAGGAGTGGCTTTCCGATTGTAGGGTGGCCATGCCCGATTTTCAAGCCAAACGAATCAAAATAAGCATAACCAAGAATAGATAATTTTATCATAACCAATACCATGAAAAAAACATTGCTTCTTTGTTCTATTTTGATTGTATGTTTTAGTCAAACCTATGGCCAAAAAGTGATTAGCGGCATAAGTGAAACCAAATACATCAGCATTACCAGAGACGCGCCTACCTCAAAGCCACCTTACCTCGAAATCGTTAATAATTCATTGATCTTCAAAGACAACGACAGCGATAATAAAATTGATGCCACCGAAAATGATACCATCCGTTTCGAATTAAAAAATACCGGACTGGGAGCAGGTATGGGTATTACAGTGATGATATCGGAAACCAATAATTTGAAAGGACTTCAATTTCCTAAAGAAATATCTTTGGGCAATCTCGATCCGGGGAAAACAATACTGGTCGAAGTGCCTATCACCGGACTGATGAACCTCCCTACATCCAAAGCCGGTTTCTCTATCGTGATGAATGAAATCAACGGTTTTGGAACAGATTCAGTTGAGATCGAAATTCCAACACAGGCATTTCAAGCACCTAATTTGGTAATTGTGGATTATAAGGTAAGTAGTCAGGAAACAAGGAACCTTATGAAGAAAAAGCCATTTGATCTTGATGTTCTTCTTCAAAACACGGGACAGGGTATTGCCACTGATATTAAGGCGAAATTAATTTTACCGCTGAATGTTTTATGTTATTCCGGAAATGAAATTTTTCAAAAAGACATTCTTCGTCCAGGCGAACACATTACGATCAGCTATAACCTTGTTGCTACCAACAATTACAATTCATTGACGTTACCCTTCTCCGTGCAACTGAAAGAGAGGTACGGTAAATATGCCGAAGACAAAACCATTTCCCTTACCATGAACCAGCAGGTTACCGCTACCAAATTGATTGTAGAGGGTGCGCATGACCAACCGGTAGCCATCACGATAAGCTCTTTCTCGTCGGCTGTTGATAAAAACATACCGGCGATTGACAAAAAGAACCCCTATCGTTATGCCCTTGTGATTGGGAATGAAAATTATTCGAACACGCTGAATGCTGAGGAAAATGTCGAATATGCGCGCAACGATGCTGCTTCGTTCCGCGACTATGCACTTTCTGCTTTGGGTGTCGAAAATCAAAATATGTTTTTTTTGGTTGATGCCACAGCCGGGTCTATGCAAAGGAAAATTGAACAGGTTGTTGAACTTATTAAGCGGACAGGAAGTGAGGCGGAATTAATATTTAATTACGTGGGTCATGGATATCCCGACGAAGTTACCAAAGATCCTTATCTGATTCCGGTAGACGTGGATGCCACCAATCTTCAATCAGCGATCAAACTATCAGAGGTGAATAAAAAATTTGGCGAAACGGGAGCAAAAAGGATTACAGTTTTCCTTGATGCCTGTTTTAGTGGTGGTGGCCGTAACCAGGGTCTGCTTTCAGCACGCGGAGTACGGATCAAACCAAACAATGAAAATGTGAACGGGAATATGGTTGTCTTTGCAGCAGCTTCAGGCACACAGGTCGCATTGCCTTACCGGGAACAAAAACACGGCATGTTTACTTACTTCTTGTTAAAAAATATTCAGGAGACTAACGGCTTGTTCACTTTTGGACAGTTGGCCGATTACTTGAAACGGAAAGTAGGTTTTGAATCCGTGCGGATCAACAGCAAGCCCCAAGATCCTGAAGTGCAGGTTAGTCCTGCTGTCGAAAACAGCTGGCGCAACTGGACTTTCCAATGACACATTGCTATTCATTTAACTATCTTTCAACTTATAAAATACAGATGAAGCAATCATTTTTAATCCTACTCCTAATCTTGCTGACAAATCTATTCGTTGGTGCCCAATCTGTCACCAACGTTTCTTTCGAAAAATCGGGTAAGCAAGTGGTTATTTCTTATGACCTGTCCGGGGAGCCAGGAAGTACATGGAATATAAATATCTATTGCAACCGGGCTGGAGATAAAACATGGGGCACTCCTTTGCAAAAATTAACCGGAGCGTACGGAAATGCGATAAGTCCCGATACCAATAAGAAAGTAACATGGGATGTCCTGTCAGAAATGGAAAACCTGGAAGGACAGATCAGTTTCTTGATTGAAGCGACAGAAATTATTTCACCGAAAATAGACCCACCGATTGTCGAGCCCATTTTCCCGCCAGAATATTACAAGTACAAAAAAAGCAAAACTATCTGGCTTGTTTCGGCCATGGTGACCGTCGGCATTGGAGCTTTCACTTATCTGCAAACCGGAACAACCTATACCCAATACCAATCTGCAACTGCCGATGCGGATGCATTGCATTCCAAAGCAGACCTTTACAACAAGATTGCACCAATTGCGTTGGGGATAGCCGGGATTTGCACCCTTGAATTTATTATAAAGGCAGGAAAACAAAGCAAAGCCAAAAAAGAGAAGAAGCTAACTTTCTATCCGCAGCAATTATTCCGTGGCGGTGGAGTTGCTTTGGCATACACTTTCTAAGAAACATAAAAACCTGAAAAATGATCTCGAACCTTAGAATATTCATCCTCCTGGTGGTTTTCCTCTCCTCCTGCAAGAAGCTTGAGTGGAACAACCCTTTTGATTCCAGCTGCCCTAAAGAAATCTGGGCACCTACCAATTTCAAAGCTATACAGGAAGGTACAAAGGTAAAACTAACCTGGAGCCAGCCCCTCAATAATATTTCCGGATTTAAACTTTCCAAGAAAGTTGATACCGGAACAGCTACAGATATGCCTGCCCAAACCAAAGGGATTACACAGTTCACAGATGCAGCCTTAACCGGAGGCAAAGTGCACACCTACACCATCACCGCATTTGCAGGTAGTAATCAAAGTAATATACTAACGGCTACAATTACACCAATACTGGCTGCCGGAGTTACAACTACTGCAGTTAGTGCAATTACCTCTAACTCGGTAACTACAGGTGGCAGCATTACAACTGATGGAGGGGCCCTAATTACTGCCCGTGGCGTATGTTGGAGTACTAACCAAAATCCAACTATCGCAGACAGTAAAACCACCAACGGAACAGGAACAGGTAATTTCACGAGTTCTATTACCGGGTTAACACCAGGAGCGACCTTCTACATCAGGGCCTATGTTACAAATAGTGCCGGGACATCTTATGGTAACCAGGTAACCGCAACTACCTCTGCTATTTTATCGACAATAAATACCGCACAGGTGACGGCCATCACTGCAATTTCAGCAACGAGTGGCGGAACTATCACCAGCAACGGAGGAGCAACAGTGACAGCAAGCGGAGTTTGTTGGAGCACAACTCCCACGCCAACTATTGCCAACACAAAAACCACCGATGGATCAAGCACGGGAAGCTTTACGAGTGCCATTACCGGAATAACAGCTGGTATAACTTATTATGTGAGAGCTTATGCCACCAACAGTGCCGGCACAGCTTATGGCAATGAAATAACATTTTCAGCATTGGCCAACTTTCCTACACTAACAACGGCGGCTGTTACATCCATTAGTACAACAACTGCGAGTGGTGGAGGTAACATCTCTTCTGCCGGAGGAGGAACGATAACTGCTAGGGGCGTATGTTGGAGTACGACTGCCAATCCAACCCTTGCCAACACCAAAACGGTAGACGGTTCAGGTATAGGAAATTTTACGAGTGCCATCATCGGATTAACTGCCAACACAAGCTACTATGTAAGAGCGTATGCCACTAACAGTGCAGGGACGGCTTATGGGACTCAAGAGACATTTAAAACGTTAGAAGATCGTACTATGCCACCAGGAATATCGGGAACTATCACAGATATTGATGGCAATGTATATAAAACTGTAACAATCGGTACACAAGTGTGGATGGCTGAAAACCTTAAATCCACCAAATATCGTAATGGGGTAATAATACCTAATGTTACGGATAATACAACTTGGGGTGGATTGTTAACTGGTGCTTGGTGTAATTATAATAATGACTCAGCCAATGACACAAAATATGGTAAACTTTACAATAAATATGCCGTGAATGATATTCGTAATTTAGCACCTCTCGGATGGCATATACCTAGCTATTCTGAATGGGAAATTCTTGCGAATTACTTAATAGATAAAGGATACAACTTCGATGGCAGTACTTCAGGTAATTATTTCGCTAAATCCTTAGCTGCTTCTACGGACTGGCCTTCATCGATAGTCAGTGGAGCAATTGGGAATGATTTAACAAAAAATAACTTAACGGGTTTTACAGCTCTTCCTGGTGGGGGGCGTGATTTTAATGGGTCATTTTTTTCAATTGGGATGTTTGGTAATTGGTGGAGTTCATCAGTAGATTCAAACCGACTTTGGTGTCTTTACCTGTACTATGATTGGAGCAATGCTCCAATGACGTCTAATTATAACAGTGGTATGTCTATCCGATGTGTAAAAGATTAAGTGTGCCAATAAACGCGGAAAGTGTTTCGATACGTTTTTTGTATGCTGTTTTCAAGATGGTGGACTGTAAAGATTCGCTTCAAAAGACTAGGAATTAAGAATGTGAAATATTTTCGACATTGGACAATAAAGGTGTTACTTTTATAATCAAAATTTGAAAAAACAATTAATTAATAACCTGGTTGTTAAGATATTTATGTTTTGTGCGAGTTTTGCTTGAGGCTTAAATAAATGCACTTGTTACTTTTACTAAGATATTATGGATCAACTTATCAGCGATCGTGCAAAACAAAATGACCGAAAATGGCAAAGACAAAAGAAGATAGAATTAAGACCGTTTTGGGTGGTGGTGGACACGTGGTAATTTTAGGTGCTGGAGCAAGTATTGCTTCGACATTTAGAAATCCTGAACCCAATGGCAAAAGGCTGCCTTCTATGGACAATTTTATTGAACTTGTCGGACTAACAGATATTGTTGAAAGCCTTCCTGAAAAATTAAAGGCTAAAAATTTCGAGCAATTTTATAGTAACTTATACAACGACAATCCTCAATCATACGCAATCCGTGAAATTGAAAATAGAGTTATTGCTTACTTCAAGGATATGAAATTGCCAGAAAACGAAGCTACTATTTATGACTTTCTTGTTCTTTCTTTAAGACCTAGAGACCTAATTGCTACTTTCAATTGGGACCCCTTTCTCCACCAAGCATTTATTAGAAATGGACACATTGCTGATACGCCTTACTTGGCCTTTTTACACGGAAATGTTGCATTGGGATATAGCAAAATGGATAAAAAGTGTGGTCCACCAGGTTGGTATTCCGAAGAAACGGGAAATTATTTTAAGCCAACAAGATTACTCTACCCAGTTGCCCGAAAAAATTATACTGAAGACGAATTTATAAGTGGTGAATGGGATTTAATCAAAAGTTGGTTGCACGAAGAGAGCACAAAATGCGTGACAGTTTTTGGCTATAGTGCACCCGACTCAGATGTTGAAGCAGTTAGTCTAATGAATGTGGCATGGGGAAGTGCTGACAAGAGAAATATGGAACAATTTGAAATAATAGAAATACGACCAGAAAAAGAAGGAAAAAAACGTTGGAATAATTTCATTCATTCTCATCATTACAACTACACAAGCGATTATTTCAGTTCATCACTTGCAAACAATCCCAGAAGAACCTTTGAAAGTTACCGTCAACACAATCTTCCACTAACAATAGACGAAATCTTTAGCGAATCAAATCCAATTTCTCCAGACATAAAAACTTTACAAGAACTTTGGGATTGGCATATGCCATTAGTTAACGCAGAAAATGAATGGAAAGAAAAACAAAAATTGAAAGATGATGCATAAATTTATCATATGACAAATTGACCAAAAAGAAGGGCGAACGCATAACATGTGCTCAATTTATAGGAAATACAGTCAATCTTCTCGGATTTAAGTAAAAAACATAAAATATGAGTGATGCAAAAATCCCAATTATTAAACTTAGAGATTTAGATCTCTCAAGTTATCCTGTCGATAAAATTGCCCAAATAATGGATGAATTTGGTCTTTTCGGGGTAATTAAACTCACTTTATTTGAAGGACGAATTATTATTCGTGCTAGGCCAAATGAACGAAACTTATCATTTCAACATATTTCGGACTTAACTTATAAACCTGAGAAGTACAACAAAGAATTTCAGAGAGCCAGCATTCCAAATAAGTCAATGTTCTATGGTTGCTTTGTTCCAGACAATGTTGGTGAAGGAGAATTGGACGATGCTAGATTGGCAGCTGTTTTTGAAACGAGTAGACTGTACAGGAAAAATATTAAAGACGGTGAAGAAATAATAACATTAAGCTATTGGATGGTGAAAAATGATATACCGTTGATAGCTATAGTTTATCATGAGGATTTTATAGACAATTCCTCCTATACAAAAGAATTATTTGTTGCTTATCAAGATTTTTTGTTGAAGAACTCAAGAGATACTGCTAAAAGCAGCCGATTAATTACAGATTATATTGCAAATGAGTTTGCTAAAAAGGAGATTTTTCACGATTTTGATTATCTCATCTCTGCAATATTTACAAAAAGAATTCTGGATCAGGGTCTAGCAGGAGTTTTCTATCCGAGTGTTAGAACAGAAGGAAAGCTTTTTAATGTAGCGATTCACCCTAATTTTGTAAAGAATAATTTGATTATTGATTATGTCAGTGAATATACAATCCGTAGAAAAAACAACGAAATGAGATTAGATATTAATTCAACTACTCATATTGAGCCAGGTCAGACTGAATTTGTTTTGACCCCTTATGGCACTACCAATCAATAAACTCATCTCATTTCGATTCACCTGACTTTACCCTGGCTTATACCTGTTCTACAATGGCAACTTGGTTTATATGTGGGTCTCCCACCGGGTTAAATTCTGAAGTTATTAAACTAGAGTGGCAGATTGCCAATTTTGTAAGCTAGAAATATTTGCAGCTCTTTTTGCTGGAATTTGTTGGGATTGAAAATGATATAGAAGATTCTATCGGATTAAGAATCAAAATCAAGAATAAAAAAAAATATGACGCTATGACTGGTTGTTTACCTGGAAGGGTCCCATTAAACTGGTATCGAAATAATGTTACAGTTTCTCTTGAATTACTTGATGTATTCATAAGAAATGTTGAAAGCCAAATTGAATTAAGCATTCAGGAATTCAAGATTAAAAAAGAGACCCTTTCCCTTGATGAAGAACCTGAATTTAATTACTCGAGAATAATTGATATTCACCTCGGCCTAGATAGCGAGACTTTTGATTTGGAAAATATATTCACAGAATATTTCCCATCAATCCAAAGAAGATCAGCATTTCTTTCCTTATATGGTTTCTTAGAGCACGAGCTTGATAATTTATGCGCACTTTTTAAAAAAACAGAAAACCTTAAGGTTGATCTTAGAGAATCCAATCATTGGGGAATTGAAAGAAGTATAAAATATTTAGAAATTGTGGCAGGACTTACTATAGACACGGGCAATGATAAATGGGGGAAAGTGAAGTCAATAAACAAAATCAGAAATCTTCTTATTCACAATGATGGTAAACTAGATGATATTGACGGAAATCCTAAGAAGAAGGAACGGAATATTTTAAAACAAAATAAATACCTTTCAGGCGATTATGAAATTATATTCAGTAAGGGATATTTAAGTTTTGTTCTTAAAACGTTCAATGACTTCTTCAAATATTTAGATGAACTTATTCAAAATAGATGTGAACCTACCTAAAAAGAACTGAATTCTGATTGAAATAGTGAATGCTTTGAACCTGAATTTCCGGAAAAGTATATTCGGAGAAAAATAACGGTGATCAAAAAATTACATGATTCACATATTCAGAAAATTTCTGAATATGGTATGTGAAGTTTATGGATTTTATCGTGAGTACCTTGCAGTTGCGACTCTTCAAATCCGATCAATAAAAATTTCCATCGGTTTATACGTTGCCTAATCTATCACGGTCGTTCATCTTTTTGGGGATCTTGTCGGGGGTCAAATAAATCAGTGACCAGGTAATCTTCATGCTGAATTACCAGCTTTTAGCCTCACTCTCCAATTGATCTTGTGTTTTTGTGCTGCCGGCAAGATAGTCCTGATTGGACTCTTCTGCTCTGTTTTCCAGTTGTTCCTGAGTAAACCGCACTAAATTTCGTTGCCTGTTTGGCTTCGTGTTTCCCAAAATAGTGGATTCAATTCCAATAGATATTATTTCGTTTTATTAAAATTGCACGTACTATTTGGATAGTTGTAATATTACAACTATATTTGAATTGTAAAAAAAATATCAACGTAATGAAAACTTGGAAAGTGAAAGAAATGATTGAATACATTACCAAAGACGGTTGGTATTTTTTGAGACAAAATGGGAGCCACAGGCAATTCAGGCATCCTGTTAAACATGGGACAGTAACAGTTCCGGGTAAATTGAGTGAGGATTTGTTGCCCAATACCTCAAAAAGCATTTTAAAACAATCGGGTCTTTTATTGCCCTGATATTGAATACAAATTAAAATTTGATGATATGGAAAAAGTAGTAGTATCAGTTGAGTTGTCAGAAAATAATTATTCCGCCTATCTTGACCAACTTCCCGGATGTGTATCTACAGGGAAAACATTTGAGGAGCTGAAAAAAAATATTCAGGAAGCCATTGTATTTCATCTGGATACAAGCCGTGAATTCAATGATGAAATTTCGCCTGTTTTCGATGCAGATTTTGAATTGGTATATAAATTTGATACCACAAGCCTGTTGCAACATTACAGGGGTATTTTTACCAATTCTGCCTTGGAAAGAATTACTGGCATCAATCAACGCCAATTACAACGCTATGCCACTGGGGAAAGCAAGCCACGTGCAGCCCAGGTGGAAAAGATCGCCAATGCCTTCCATTCTATCGGAAGGGAGTTACTAATCGTGGAACTATGATCTTGAATTTGAATTGAACCCCAGCTGGTGCGGAATATGCAAATCCGGTCAGTGAAAATTTCTATCGAATTATAAGTTGACTAATCTGTCGAGATCGTTCACCCTTTTTGGATCTTGCCGGGTGTCAAATAAATCAGGGACTTCCACCTCAACATTTATTTCAAAGGCGTTGCCACTGGGAACGGGAATGAAGAATCAAAACAATGCATGGCGTATCAGTGCATATTGTAAAAATTATTAATTTTGAGATATGAAGCGAACATGAGAAAACCTTTCACCCGCTGGTGAATCCTCTTGTTAGCTGATTGGGAGTTGAACATGGCCACTTATAAGCAAAACAACAAGAAGATGAAACGACCATGAGAAAATCTTTTACACACAGAAGAATGAATATTTGGAGTTCCATATGGCAAATGAAAAACAAAATTATAATCATATGAAATCTTTCACATTAAATATACCTGACAGTTTCAATCTCAATGAGATAGAGACGAAGAGATTCATAGCCGCTAAAATGTACGAATCCGGCAAGTTATCATTGGGACAGGCTTCCACTTTGGCTGGATTGTCAAAGACGGCTTTTTCCGAGATCTTAGCTGATTTTGATGTCTCTTTAATAAACTACCCTGGTTCAGATATAATTAGAGATGCCGCTCAATTCTGATATCATAATTTCCGATACAAGTTGCCTGATTCTATTAGCCAAGATTGGTGAGCTAAATCTGTTGGGTAAGCTAGGTAAAAACGTATTGATTACCCCTGTGATACAAAAAGAATTTGGAAACAAATTACCTTCCTGGATTGAAATTAAAGAACCCAAGGACAATCATTATCAACAAATTCTCGAGATGGACTTGGATGAAGGTGAAGCAAGTGCTATTGCTTTATCCTTGGAGACAGATAATTCGATTGTCATAATTGATGATCTTAAAGGAAGAAAACTTGCCGAGAAGCTTAATTTGCGGTATTCCGGTACATTTGGATTGATTTTAAGAGCCAAACAAGAGGGAGTCATTGATCGTGTCAAACCATTGCTGGATAAAATTAAAACCACAAATTTTCGGATTAGTGACAAACTATTTGCATTGGTATTAGAACAAGCGGGAGAATAGTATTACTGAACGATATTCCCTCCATCGGCGCCTTTTTTCCCTGCCGGCAAGATAATCCTGATTGGCCTCTTCTGCTCTGTTGCCGAGTTGTTCCCGAGTGAGTAAACCGCACTAAATTTAGTTAACCCTCCACGCATATCCCATCCTGCCATCCCCGCGCCATCGGCATTTGGGCAGGAAATGATGCACGCTGAAACCATAAACTTTAAGGCTTTAAAAAATGCCACAATAATTGTAAATTTGTTAGTCCCGAAAAAAAAAGTGCTGGAAACTTGTCACGTTAACGCAGACAGTGGTACTAAACGATACAAAACGATTTAAAATGATTATTTAACAAATCTGATTATGAAAACATTCACTAATTTTCTCTTAGCCTTCACCATTTTATTTTCTGCGACCAATGTTTTAATGGCCCAGCAAACTGCAAAAGAATTAAAGAAAGAGGCATCATCAAAGGTTGCCAGAAAAATCCGTCAGGAAGCAAAAAAATTGACCAAAGAAGGCTGGTTTGTAGCACCCGGTGCACTTATGATCGAAAAACAGCTCGAACGTTCCTACATGAGACAATCTGAAACCAATGATAAAAATGAGCCGAAATATGTGACGGCGACAGGAAATTCAGTTGCCGAGACCCAAACGGCTGCCAAGTTGCAAGCTATGGAAACAGCCAAACTCGAAATGGCCGGTCAATTAAGTTCACAGATTGCGGCTCTAATTGAAAACAATATTGCGAATTATCAGCGTAATAATGACGATGCAGCATCCGTAACGAAAACCATTGCTGCTTCCAAAAGTCTTATTGCACAAGAACTTGGTCTGGTAATTCCAATGGTTGAATTGTACAAGAAAATCGGGCAAAATACAGAAGCAAATGTCCGGCTGGCCTACAATATGGCTACTGCTTTCGATGTTGCAAAGAGAGTTATCCGAAAGAGCCTGGATGAAGAAACCAAAATCGCACACGATAAGTTAGACGCTTTGATGAAGTTTTAAGCTTTACTGGGAACAAATAATACTAGCCTTAAAAATTAGAGGGTGTCAGAAATGGCATCCTCGTTTTTTTACAAATTGATCGCCTAAAAAAAGATCTGAATGAGTTCCTAAAATCATTAACCTTATTCTTCAACAGAAACACCTCCATTTGCCTGTTGGATTTCTGTCATCTGCTTTTCCTCCCGCTTCGAATATACATACCTCAACAACATCCAGACCCCCACTCCACTTAACACAGCAAAAAAGAAAACTGTATTATTGAAGAGAGATACATCTGCCTTGTCGGGCTCCAATCCTTCACCTGTTACAAAGAAAATTATTACCCCTGCGGCATTGTTGATAAAATGGGCAATCATGGGCAGCCAAAGAGAACCGGTCCACACGAGCAGGTAACCAAACAGCGCTCCAAGTAACATACGTGGCAGAAATCCGAAAAACTGCAGATGGAGGGCACTGAAAAAAATGGCTGTAATCCAGATACCCCAATGGCTGCTGCCGGTCATTTTTTGAATCAATTTTTGCAATACTCCCCTGAAAAGCAGCTCCTCGCCTATGGCAGGCAAGACAGCTACAATAACAAGATTACCCAGTAATCCTCCAATACTTTTGGTCGTAAGAAACGCTTTTGTTATCTCGGTTGCCTGATCCTCTGATGCGCGCATCCAGTCTTCCAGCCAGTTCAACCACGACGGCAATACCAGCTGCTGGTTGAGTAGGGATACCCATTCAATGACCGGTCCACTTACCAGGATAACACCACAAACGACTCCCAACATCCTCCAGGCAGGTCTGGCTGTCAACCGTAGGAACTGAAAAGGTTTATCGTTGAGTGAATAAGCAATAATCAGAGGTGGGAGAATAAACATCCCCAAGGATTGCAAAACCTGGAAAAATTTCAACAGACTCACGTTCGCTGGTTCACTGACGTTGGAAAGCATTCCCGATAGGGTTTCAAAACTGATTCCAAGACCAATCCGGCAAACCAGAAAACCAACCATCGAAACCAGAATGCCACCCATCAGGATCATGATCAGGGTGAAAAGAACCTGCGTAAAAGGGGTCGAATCGCGAAGAAACTTCATTTTTTAATATTGCATCATTCGTTTGCAAAGATATTCATTCCTGCAGGTTGACAAAGTGGCTTTCGATCCGAATGGTTATCTTTGCCGCATGTTTGACAATCCCGATAGGGCAATCTCTTTACGGGTAATTGGACTACTTGAAAGTTTAGAAATTACAATATTTGAATGAAGATCGGCAATCTTGACCTTGGCAATCTCCCGCTGTTTCTGGCTCCGATGGAGGATGTGACTTATAAGTCGTTCCGATACCTGTGCAAAAAATATGGGGCGGATGTGATGTATACTGAATTTGTTGCATCGGAAGCCTTGATTCGTGACGTTGCCCGAACAAAGAGGAAGATGACGATTTTTGATTTCGACAGACCACTTGCCATACAGCTTTACGGCTCCAACATCGACTCCATGGTTCAGGCCGCCAAAGTAGCTGAACTCGCCCAACCTGATTTTATTGATCTCAATTTTGGCTGTCCCATGAAAAAAATTGCCGGCAAAGGGGCCGGCGCCGGATTGTTGCGCGACATTCCAAAGATGGTAAAGATGGCCGAAGAGGTAGTGAAGGCGGTTCAACTTCCGGTTACGGCCAAAACCCGGCTCGGATGGGACCACGATGATCGGCCCATTGTCGATGTGGCAGAACGGTTGCAGGATGTGGGCATTCAGGCATTGGCGATCCATGGCCGTACAAGAAGTCAGTTATATTCGGGAGAGGCCGACTGGAGTTTGATCGCAAAGGTTAAGAACAACCAGCGAATGAAGATTCCCATTATCGGCAACGGAGATATTTCAGGACCGGAAAAAGCCAAAGCGCTGCTCGACCAGTCGGGAGTCGATGGATTAATGATCGGCAGGGGTTCGATAGGACGTCCCTGGATCTTCCGTGAAGTGCGCCACTTTCTTAACACCGGCGAAATTTTGCCTCCTCCCACTGTTCCCTTTGTGGTTGAGAATGTCAAAGAACAGCTCAACCAATCACTAACGTGGAAAGATGATCCCCGAAGGGCAGTTCTTGAAATGCGTCGCCATTTTGCCCGATATTTTCCAAATTTAAAAGATTTCAAAGAACTTCGCATCCAATTGCTCCGTGCCAATGAAATAGAGGAAGTACTCCAAATCCTTGATCACATTGCAGAAATCTATGCCAATACGACTGTCGATTATACCAACGTTGGATTGAAATAAATTTTTGCTAATTTCGAGGGACTAAACCACTGAAAATGGCTGAATTTACACGGCGTCTTTTCATCCGGACAAGTGTTGCCGGAGCAATTGTAGCAACCGGAGCCTTATCAACTCTGGGTGTCTCACCAAAATAACCCCGCACAAGTCGATAAGGTCGATCTTGGTCAAACCGGATTAAAGGTAACCAGACTGGCCATGGGAATGGGCACCAATGGTTGGAACCATGCTTCCAACATTTTGGCTTAAATGAGAACTCAAAAACTACTTTTAACTTTATTTCTTTTGATGACGGTTCTGGTGCAGTTGCAGGCTGTCAATTTTGACCAGAAAAAACTGATCGGGAAATGGCAATATTCCGCTCCAACTGCAACCCCAAACTATACTTCAGGACAGATTAATTTTATACAGGCCGACGATAAGCTCAAAGGGGAACTGGTCATCGAAGGACAAAAAGTGGAATTTTCGCAAATCACCATCAAGGAGGAGCTGATATCAGTGCTCATTTACCTTGAATCAACCCCGATTACCGTCAATTTTAAAATGGTCAATGGAAAACTGGAAGGAAAGGCCGATACACCCGATGGTCCGGTAGCATTAACTGCTACCAGAATTTAGGGTTATCTTTCGTGATACTGCTTTTCGTAGTATTTTTCGTAAGCTCCTGAAGAGACATTCCCGAGCCATTCCGAATTTTTCAGGTACCAGGCAACAGTCCTGGCAAGACCTTCCTCAAACTGCAGGGAAGGTTTCCATCCCAGCTCTCTTTGAATCTTGGATGAGTCGATGGCATACCTCAAATCGTGGCCTGCACGGTCTTTTACGAAAGTAATCAATTGTCGGGAAGTACCTTGCGCCCTGCCCAACTGCTGATCGACTACGTCACACAATGCCCTGATCAAATCAATGTTGGTCCATTCATTGATTCCCCCAATGTTATAAGTTTCCCCGTTAACGCCACTGTGAAATATCACATCGATGGCCGAGGCGTGGTCTTCGACATAGAGCCAATCCCTGATATTCTCTCCTTTCCCATATACCGGAATCGGTTTGTTGTGTTGAAGGTTGTGAATGCACAATGGAATCAACTTCTCCGGAAACTGATTGGGCCCATAATTGTTCGAACAGTTGGAAATCACAACAGGCAGGTGAAAGGTATTGTGATAGGCCCTGACCAGATGATCGGAACTCGCTTTCGATGCGGAATATGGACTCTGGGGATCGTAAGAGGTCGTTTCTGTAAAGAGTCCGTTTGCTCCGAGCGAACCATAAACCTCATCGGTCGAAATGTGGTAGAAACGTTTCCCCTCCATGGCGCTCTTCCAGTGTTCCTTGGCAGAATGGATCAGGTTAAAAGTACCGAAGATATTGGTACGGATAAAGGAGGCAGGATCTGTTATGGACCGGTCTACATGCGATTCGGCAGCCAGATGAATGACCCCTTCGATCGGGTAAGTCTCAAAAAGTTTGCTTACAAATTCACTGTCTGTGATATCTCCTTTGACAAAAGTATAGTTTGGCAAGGTGTCAATGTCCTTCAGGTTTTCAAGATTTCCAGCATAGGTTAGAAGATCAAGATTGATAATCTGGTAGTCCGGATAGTTTTTCACAAACCTTCGAACAACGTGAGACCCTATAAAGCCTGCACCTCCTGTAATCAAAATATACTTTTTCATCATTATATGCTTTTAAAATTTTTAATCATGGATAGCCAGGCTAAAATTCAGGATATTGAAATAAATCTTATATGGTTCTTTTGTATCATCGGCATTCTCAAATTATCCAACCAATTCTTCAATGAACAATCCGATAATCCATTCATCCATTCATCCGAATCCGTTTCTCCCAGTTCCATGCCGATAAAAGAGTCTCCTCCAAAGTGGCAATAGATTTCCATCCCAAAACCGTGTTCGCTTTGGTGGTATCAGCATAGATCTGCTCAATATCCCCTGCCCTTCTGCCAACAATTTTGTAATTAACTTTTTGTCCGGTTGCTTTCTCAAAGGAGTTCAACAGTTCGAGAACTGAAACGCCATTCCCGGTTCCTACATTGAAAAATTCGAATGCAGATTCGTTCTTATGATTGAGCAATCGCCCGATAGAAATCACATGCGCTTTTGCCAGGTCAACCACATTGATGTAATCACGGATACAGCTTCCATCCGGCGTATTGTAGTCGTTGCCGAAAACCGAAAGCTGAGGTCGGATTCCAGCTGCCGTTTGGGTCACAAAAGGAACCAGATTGCTTGGAATCCCATTGGGAAGTTCCCCGATCAATGCGGATGGATGAGCCCCTATCGGATTGAAATATCGAAGTGCAATGGCCTGAATTTTTGGATTTGCACGCGTATAATCCCGGATGATATCTTCACAAACAATTTTCGTATTGCCATATGGGGATTCTGCGGTCTGACGTGGTGTCTGCTCCGTTACCGGAAGAAGATCAGGCTGACCGTAAACAGTACAGGATGAGGAAAAAACAAGGTTGTTGACACCTGAATTTTCCATGCACTCAAAGAGGTTAATCAGGGAAACAAGGTTGTTGCGGTAGTAGCTCAAAGGCTTCTGCACAGATTCACCAACTGCCTTGAATGCCGCAAAATGAATCACTGCATCAATACCCTTTGACTCATTAAAGAATTTCTCCAGAAGTTCAAGATTTTGCATATTAAGATGGTGGAATTCGGGACGAATCCCTGTTATCTTTTCGATTTGATCCACCACCTTCTCTGTTGAATTGCTCAAATCATCAACAATGACTACATCAAAACCCGCGTTTTGTAGCTCTACTACGGTATGTGAGCCAATGTATCCTGTTCCTCCCGTAACTAAAATTTTTTCCTTCATCTGAAATACGTAATTAGATTTACATAAAGCCGGAGGCCAAAACTACTAAAATCTAAGATTTATTCTTATATTTGAGGTTCATTTATTCAGTATAAAAAGAGATTCCAAAGCTTCGGGCCAACCGTTCCCGCGCATGCGGAGTATTACAAATTCGTATCAAATGGACCTTTCTGCCTATCTTTCAGAGTTGTTGAAAACCAACGATTGCGTGATCATCCCTGATCTCGGAGGGTTTATTGCCAACTATTCAACCTCCGGGTACGATGTCCAGAGCGACCAATTTTCTCCTCCATCCAAAGAGATTATTTTTAGCAGCAAGCTAAAAAAGAATGATGGGTTGGCGGTAAATTATATTGTTGATAAAGAGGGAGTTGGGTATCTTGAAGCCAGAAAAATTGTTGCAGAATTTGTTTCAGAATGTCAATCCAGACTGGAAAATGGTGACAGGGTTGAATTTGATCAGATTGGTTCCATCTATTTAGATAAGAATGAGAACATATTATTTGACGCCATTCCGAAAGTAAATCTAAGAGCTGACGCTTTTGGCCTCGAATCTTTTCATTTCCCGCAGCTCGTCAACAAACACATCCTGACCACCAAACCAATATTCAGAGATAAAGATCCTGAGCCTCAAAAACGCGTTCGCCCAGTGGTAAAATATCTGCTGGTAGGCTTACCCCTTCTTGCATTTCTTTACTTTGTACCATTTAATAAAATTTTTAATAACAGAGAGTCTGCAATCCAAAAGAGTACCAACAACGCTTCTCTGGCATTGTCAGATACACCTGTTGCACTTCCCAGTGTCAAATCTGAACTTAAAGCAGAGACGAAATCAAATGTAACTGATGGCAAAGAAGAGGCCGCTTCTGCTGAACCAAAAACTTCAGAAGATCATGCTCCGGTTGCTCCAGTTGTGCCTGAACCAAAGGCTTCTTTAGCCCAGAATAGTGTAGGTCAAAATTCGGCAGGAACAGCTTCCAATGGTAAATACCACGTGGTAGGCGGTTGTTTCAAAGTCAGGGAAAATGCAGACAAACTTGCCGAAAAGCTTATCAGGCAAGGCTATCACGCGGAGGTTTCCACCATGGGCAGAAGTTTCTTCAGGGTTTCTGTTGAAAGCTACCAAACCCGGCGAGATGCTGTTCAAGGCTTGGGGAAAATATTGGAGGCAGATCCCGAAACCAGTTACTGGCTGATGGCTGATAAATAATTTTTAAAGTACAGCCGATTTCTGAACCTCACGGAAGACTCGCATAAAATTTCCTCCCCAGATCTTTTTAATATCCTTTTCGGAATAACCTCTTTTTACCAGTTCGAGCGTGATGTTTCCCATCATACTTACATCCCTGCAACCCGACAAATCGCCTCCGCCGTCAAAGTCGGTTCCAATACCTACGTAATCGATACCAATGACTTTCACGATGTGATCGATGTGGTTGACCATATCCTGTACGGTTGCCAGTTTGTTTGAAAATTTCCTGCCGGCTTCGCGGTATTCCTTGTATGCTTGCCTGGATTGCTCGTCGGTCAGACCCTGAAAATCGTTGTACTTTTTACTCACTATGGCCATAACAGAATCCCTTTTCGGATTTGGATCGGGCTTTTTGACATAGTCTGAAAGGAAGCACATCTGAATGACTCCTCCATTTTTGGCCAATGCACGAAGATCATTGTCAGTGAGATTTCTGGGATTATCACATACAGCGCGCGAACAGGAATGGCTTGCAATGATAGGCGTTTTACTCAATCTGATCGCATCCATAAAAGTATCATCCGAACTATGCGAGACATCAATGATCATTCCTATTCTGTTCATTTCAGCCAAAACTTCCTTCCCGAAGGGTGAAAGGCCATGGTATTCGGCACCTTTTTTCTTATCGGTCGAAGAGTCGCAGATGTCATTGTTAGAGGTATGGCACAGGGTGATGTACCTGATGCCCATATCATAATATTTTTTTACAAGGGTGATATCATTGCCAAGGCCATATCCGTTTTCCAATCCGATGAAGATGGCTCTCTTGCCCAGCTCCTTTAACTTGTATGCATCATCGGGAGTCAGTGCAATCTCAGCCTGATCGGGATTAGCGCCAACGCTTTTACGAATCGCGGCGAGAATATCCAAAGCCTTCTTTTGTACAATATCATTACCTTCAGGCGTTCTCGGACCTTGTGCCACAAATACAGCAAAAAACTGGGCATCCAATCCTCCCTCCTTCATCCTGGGAAAATCGACTTTGGTGCCGGAGGTCGCCTGATCCTGTCTTTTCCCAACATCAAAACCATCCCTTAACAAATTCAATGGTGTATCCGAGTGCGTATCGATTGTCAGAACGGCTTTGTGCATCCTGGCAGCTTTGGCTTCCACAGTTTCTTTACCATTGGTGATTCCGGCAACAAAGAGCAGTATAACGGAGATGGACAGACTCCGCAGAATTATTTTTTTCATTTTTCACATTTTCACATTCGCACTTTCCATCAAATTCTAACTATCGGCTGAACTCAGCCAGCCTGCTAAGGTATTTTCCAATGATGTCGAATTCAAGATTGATTGCGGTTCCCTTTCGGAAGCTGTGAAAATTGGTGTGTTCAAAAGTATAAGGAATGATGGCAACCTGAAATGAATCTTTTTGCGAATTGACAACTGTGAGACTAACACCGTTTACTGTAATCGAACCCTTTTCAACTGTCATGTAGCCCTTTCTGGCCATTTCAGGATCAAAGTCATAGGAAAAAGTATAGTACCAGCTTCCATCAGCCTCGAGCACCTCTTTGCAGACTGCCGTCTGATCAACATGTCCCTGAACGATATGGCCATCCAAACGGCCATCCATTTTCATACTTCTCTCCAGGTTAACCTTGTCACCAGTTTTCAAAATACCGAGATTTGTTTTTAGCAAGGTCTCTTTGATGGCTGTCACAGTATAGGTAGTTCCCTCTTTTCGAACAACTGTCAAACATACCCCGTTGTGCGACAAACTTTGATCCACTTTAAGTTCATCAGTGAAATCGCAACGCAGGGTAAAGTGAACATTCTCCTGATCTTTTACAATGGATACCACAGTACCCATCCCTTCAATAATTCCTGAAAACATCTTTTTTTATCGTAAAATTTTTACGAAGATAATAGTAATTCCAAACCGTAAAAATTTCATTCTTACTTCTCAAAGGAAATAACTATATTTATCCTTCCATTTTACTATTAAAAAGGATTCCCTTAACCTTTTGAATATGAAAATAACTCACTTACCCCGGTCGATTGTGATTCCGGCTGTGGCTCTGATTTTGCTCTTCGTTTTTCCAAGATCTGTAAAATCACAGCAAGATCCGATATACACCCAATATCTGACCAATCTTCTATCTATCCAACCCGCTTATGCAGGGATTTCGGGTGTTTTAACCATCAATGCTTTATCGCGGGCTCAATGGGTCGGCTGGGAAGGTGCTCCAAACTCCAATACTTTTACCATGCACTTCCCGATGAAATCATTCAATGTCGGGCTCGGATTATCCATTGTAAACGATAAATGGGGACCCATTCTCCAAAATGGTCTCTATGCAGATTACGCTTACCGGATTATTTTGAAACCGCGACAATATCTCGCCCTGGGAATCAAGGCCGGCTTCAATACCTACCATGCACGATTCACAGATTTGGAACTGAATGATCCACTGGATCCATCTTTTGCCCAAAATGTTGATTTTAAGATGTTGCCCAATGTTGGATTCGGCGTTCTTTGGCACAGCGACATTTTCTTTCTTGGCATTTCCATGCCAAAGTTGTTCAAAAACAACATTGTGGACGATTCTGACAAAAAGGTGTACCGTGAGATTTTGCACGCTTATGCCATGGGTGGCTATGTTTTTAGTGTTGCCGATAACGTGAAATTAAAACCCACCGCTCTTTTCAGATGGAGTGAACAAACACCTTCATACATCGATCTGGCCGCAAATATTCTGCTCTATGAAAGAGTTTGGTTCGGCGCTACCTACAGGCTGAAAAACTCCTATGCCCTTTCTTTTCAATTCAATGTCAATTCACAGTTGCGGTTTGGCTACTCCTTCGATCTGACAACTTTCCACGAAAATATGATCAACTCAGGAACCCACGAATTCACAATTAACTATGAGTTCCACAACACCAAGAGAGCCAAAAGGTACGCGGCCAGGTATTTTTAGCAGTGGGCAGAGAGCAGAGAGCATGGGGCACAGGGCATGGAGCATGGGGCATGGAGCATGGAGGAGTGATACTTTTTTGATAGCCATGTAATGGTTGCCTGGATGGATGTTAGGGCCTGACAATATCAAAACCAAAACGCTCAATGAATTTATTGTATTCATCGGCACACGAAACTTTTTTATGATGTTCGGGTTGTTTCGCGATGTAATTTCGTACGATGTCCAGCTTATCATCGCCAACGCCAATAGCCAGATATTCATCCTGCCATTCAAATTTACCGGCAGTCAATTGCAACTGATTGATCCAATGTGATGACTCTCCCTTTATTAACTGGGCTATTTTGCCAATGCTTAAATCATCGTTCAGGGAAACAAGTACATGAACATGATCGGTATAGCCGTTAATGAAATCAATGTAAATATTTTTCTTTTTGGCATTGTCGCGAATATGAGCAAACAGCTGATTGCGAATGGAATCATTCAGGAACGGGAGTCTCTCTTTTGTTGACCATACGAAATGGACATAAACCTTGATGTAGGACATAAATAGGTGGTTTTGAATTTGGGATTAATGACAATATCAATTTACGGATTTTCTATGAATTTTAAAAATGCGCGTACCTTTAACCCGTACCCTGCATCCCGTATCCATTGTCCGTAGTCCGTAGCCAGTCAGGTCGGGAGAATTGCTAATCCGCCATAATACAAACGACAGGAATACCGCAAAATGGGAATTGACTAGCGACGCCATTTATGGCGTTGAATTTTATGATCGACCTGGAACACGGCTTTAGCCGAAACGTTTGCAAACAATTTGGGCTGAAGCACGTGCGTTGATGGTGGATCTCCTGTCCATAATCCATAGCCTGAAGGCTACGGCTAGTTAGGTCGGGAGAATTGCGAATCCGTCATAATCCAAATGACTGGGATGCCGCAAAATGGGAATTGACTAGCAACGCCATTTATGGCGTTGACCATTTATGACGTTGACCATTTATGGTGTTGACCAAATGTACACATATTCCGCCACGGCTTTAGCCGAAATATTGGTAGCCAGCGATCACTGAGAAAATTGTAAAAAAGTCTTTCGGCTTAATAGAAATTCGCTAGCAATCAGCCTGCGGATAACTTCCAGCTATCTTCTTTCAAAAGCAGAATATCGGTTCTGATCAAAAAATTGGTTTTCTTCCGTCGCACAGTCTCTCGGTCATTCCGTCTCTCCCTCTTCGTCCCAGTCTTCCCCGTCTTCCTAGTCGTCCTAGTCTTCCTTCGTCCTTTCTCCGTTCTCCATTTTGAAAAAGAACTTTTTATAGGTAGTTTTGATTAACATTGCGGTTGAAGCAGTGTGTAATATGAAAGAGACAGAAATTAAAAATAGTCATGATTCGATTTGCCAGCTTCTTTCGGACAGGAAACTGAAACCTGCATTCGATCTGCTTGAGCGTATTATTACGGCCAACGGTCTGGGTGAATTTGGCGATCAGCAACTTGAGCTGGAACAAAACTATCGTTTCATGCTGAAATATACCGTCGAAGGAATCAAAGATCCCGAAAGACAAAAAATATACCAGCATATTTTGCTCTCCGCATTCGAACTGGCCGACAGTTGTGCAGATACTTTGAGAATGAAATTTTCTAACTCTCTGGAGTATCAGAAAAAACGCGGGTTTGTTCGCATTGCTCTTGAAAATATTTCTGACCACTTTTCTCAGCTGGAATCCTTCCACCTGGAGAAAGAGCTTCGATCGCTGGTCGAAGTACCCCCCCTTGACAAAAAAGATGAACCTGAAGAAGAAAGACATCACCAAAAACTGATCAATCTTTTTTACCACTATTGGTTCAAAAACAAACTTTCACACGAGGAGGTTTTATCCTTTAATGATTTTCTTCAAAATCAGCATATCCCGGGATATGAAAAAGCTTTTTTGATTTCATCAGTTTCCCTAGGTCAACTGCATCTATTTGATGAGCAGAAGATCATGCTTCTCTTCGAAGGATATGAGTCGAATCAGGAAGAGGTAAATCAACGGGCTTTAACCGGATTGCTTCTTTCACTTTATTATTACGACAAAAGGATTTTCCTTTTCCCTGCCATATCTGCCCGTCTTGCTCTGTTGAGCGAAAAAAAATCGTTCAGGCAACATCTTGAAAAGATTATTTTGCAGTTGATCGGATCAAAAGAGACAGAAAAGATCCAGCGAAAGCTCCAGGATGAAATCCTTCCCGAGATGATGAAATTAAGTCCGAACCTGCGTAATAAATTGAGCCTTGAAGCCATGCTGGGAGAAGGGTTGAATGAGGACAAAAATCCGGAGTGGAAGGATATTCTGAAAGATTCTCCGGGTTTTATGGACAAGATGGAAGAGTTGAGCGAGATGCAGATGAAGGGCGCCGATATCTTCATGACCTCTTTCGCAAATCTGAAAAATTTCCCGTTTTTTAGTGAACTTACCAACTGGTTCGTTCCGTTTTACTCCCATCATCCCGATTTGATCAGAAGTTCAGCCAATGAAGATCTGCAGGTCAACCAAAATTTGTTCGACCTCTTGCTCAAAACGCCTGTTTTGTGCAATTCAGATAAATATTCATTCTGCTTCAGCATGCAAACCATTCCGGCTGAGTACAAAAAAATGATGTTCGACAACATGTCGGCTGAGTTTGATCAGCTGCTTGAGGCGGAAAGTGAGGATGAGATTCTCGCGCATGATAAAAAAGCTGAGGCAATATCGGGGCAATACATTAGAGATTTATACCGGTTCTGTAAACTTCATCCACAGCGTGAAGGGTTCGTCGACATTTTCTCCTGGTCGTTCGATTTCCACAACAAAACAGTTTTTCGCGGCCTTTTGCGTGAGGAGACGCAACTGATGAGAAATATAGCTGAATTTTACTTTGCGAAAGATTATTATTTGAAGGCTGCTGAGATTTATATCATGCTAATGCAAGATGATGAAGAGGCCGAATTAATCCAGAAACTTGCCTTTTGTTATCAAAAGATGGAGAAATACGAACTTGCACTCTCCTATTACCTGAAAGCGGATCTGTATGATCAAAACCGCACCTGGAATCACAAAAAGATAGCCCTGTGTTACAGACATCTGAAAAAGCCGGATTTAGCTCTCCACTATTACCAGCAGGTAGTCTCGTCTGAACCAGACAATCTTTCCATCCATATCTCTATCGGCCATTGCAGGATGGAACTTAAACAATATGATGAAGCGCTAAAATCTTATTTCAAAGTCGAATATCTCTCACCGGGGAATAAGAAAATATGGCGACCCATTGGTTGGTGTTCACTCCTGGTAGGTAAGAAGCAACAATCAGAAAACTATTTCAGTAAACTGGTGGAGGATTCGCCCAACAAGTTCGATTTAATGAACATGGGGCATGTCCAATGGTGTTTGGGGAAGAGAAAGATAGCCCTGGATTTTTACAAACAGAGCATCAACGATGCTGAAATGTCTGAACAGGAATTCATGGATGCGTTCAACGAGGACCTGGAACATTTGTTGAGACAGGGTGTAGATCCTGAAGATGTTCCGATTATGCTCGATCAACTCAGATATTCCCTGGTAAAAGACCAAACCTCTTTTGAAAAGTAATGAATAGCATAACCCGCAACAAAGAGCTTAGTTGGCTATCTTTCAACGAGCGTCTGCTCCAGGAAGCATCGAAAAAAGAGGTGCCTTTGATCGAGCGACTCAAATTTCTTGGCATATACTCGAACAATCTTGATGAATTTTTCCGCATTAAGGTGGCTATTTTACGCAGGCTAGCCACCATTGACAATCTGGTACTTACAGATGGCGAACTGCCCGCCGATGTTTTAAACCAGATCGAACAAACAGTTGTGGCGCAGAGCAAGTGGTTCGAGCGAATATATGGCCAATTGCTCAAAGATCTCGCCGAAGAGGATATTTTCATTATCAATGAGAGCCATTTAACGGCAGAACAGGGCGAATATGTAACCTCTTTTTTTAAAGAAGAGGTTCGTCCACGCATCATGCCAGTGATTATTAAGAAGAACCAGCCATTACCCGACCTGAACGACGATGCCATCTACCTGGCTGTTGTCATGGGCAAATCAAAAAAAGAGGAATATGCGTTGATCGAAGTACCAACGGACCTACTTCCAAGGTTTGTTATTTTGCCTTCTGACGACGACAAAAGGCACATAATCTTGCTGGAAGATGTCATCAGGTACGAATTGAAGGACATCTTTTACATGTTTAGTTTCAAGACAATCAATTCCTACATTGTCAAACTTACCAGAGATGCTGAACTCGATCTGGATGACGACGTTGCAGAAGGCTATGTTAAAATACTCTCAAAGAGCCTCGAAAAAAGGGGAAATAGCGAACTAGTCCGGTTTGTGCACGACAAAGATATTCCTGAAAATTTTCTTGCGCTCCTGCTTAAAAAACTCAACTTCGACCGCGATGATGTGATCATTGGCGGTTCCCGGATACACAATTTCAAGGATTTTATGGGTTTCCCCTCCATTGGGAAAAAGCACCTCTATTACAAAACCTATAACCCCCTTGCACACCCGGATATCCATCAGGGAGAGCCCTTTCTGGCATCCATAGCCAAAAAAGACATATTGCTCCATTTTCCTTATCAGTCATTCTACCATTTTATCGATCTTTTGAGAGAAGCCTCCATTGATCCCAAAGTGACTGAGATTAAAATGACTGCCTACCGGATGGCCAAGAATTCAAATGTGATTCATGCCCTGATCAATGCTGCCAGAAACGGGAAAAAAGTTACAGTCATTCTGGAGCTGAGGGCGCGCTTTAATGAGCAGGATAATATACAGTGGGGCAATCTCTTAACCCGCGAAGGGGTTAAAGTCATTTTGGGAGTTCCCGGATTAAAGGTACACTCCAAACTTTGTCTGATATCGCGCAAGGAGGAGAAGGAAGTGATCAACTACGCGTGCGTTGGTACCGGAAATTTCAACGAAATCACCTCCAAAGTCTTTTCAGACCAGATGCTATGGACCGCAAATCCTGCCATTGCAAAAGAAGTTTCCAAAGTTTTTGAGTTTTTCTCCAAAAACTATAAAATTGGAAGGTACCATCACTTGCTGGTATCTCCATTTACCATGAGATACAAGATGATTCAGATGATCAGGCAAGAGATTCAGGCAGCTAAAAATGGGATGAAAGCAGCTATTTTCATCAAATGCAACAACCTGGTCGATCTTGAAATCATCGGCAAATTGTGCGATGCAGCCAAAGCAGGTGTCGATGTTCGTATCAATGTGAGGGGTATGCTTGCCTTAATATCAACTTCCGTTGAAGATAACTACTCGATCCCTTCTATCGGGATTATTGACCGGTACCTTGAACATTCAAGAATCTACTACTTCTATGCAGGTGGTAAGGAAAATATGTACATCTCTTCGGCCGACCTCATGACCCGAAACCTCGACAGAAGGGTTGAGGTGACGGTTCCGATATATGACCCGGAATTAAAAAAAGAGCTTTTAGGATTCCTTGACCTGCAATGGAAAGACAATACTTCTGCCCGAATATTGGACAATGGATTGTCCAACCAAATCAACAATCAGGGTACTTTCCCCCTCTTAACCTCTCAACTGGCATTCTATGACTTTCTCCAGTCTGTCCGGGAAGAATAATAGTCCGGACTCCCTGTTAAGCCAGAGACTTGAAAATATCGGCGTTCAGGAGATAACCCTCTGGAAGGAGATGGTTCTGAAAGATGCGTCCCTATTCAATAATATTTATAGCCTTATTTATTGCAATAATCCCAGACTCGCCTGGCATGCGGCCTGGGTCATTGACCATGTTTCTGAAGCGTCAGTGATGGATGAAAATTCCGAAAAAGAGGACAGAGACAATTCCCCACACAAATATGGAGAGCAACATCCATGGGATAAAACTCTTCCTGTGATGGAAATATTTGGTGCCAAGCAAGGCCCCAATGGGAATTGAAAGCAAGATTGGGGTTAATAATACAATCCCCGGCATACCAAATTTCCGGCGAATGCCGGCAATCATTTTGTTCCTGCGCGTAAATTTGTTTGCCGTTAATTTGCGGTACCGCCGGGTATCGCGCCATTGTTCGAATCTTACTTTAAATAATGGGGGTGTGATAAAATAGATGAAAGGCCAAAGCAATTTGAGTTCCTTTAGCAGAAAAGAGAAAAAGGCATAGAAAAACAGGAATCCCAACAAGCCTCCCAGCTGTATCATCACGAAGGTCTCTATCTGGTTGAGCCGAAACATATAAGCATAAGGAGTCGCCCAAAAAAATTTGACACTGGCGATGGCTATGACATTCAGGTATTTTAAAATTAATTCCATTTTATCTCTTTACACCTCTCTCAAAATTAGCTATAAAATGAACAGATTATATCAAAAAATGCTATTTTAACTCTATCTTTGTAAAAACCTTAATAATCTAAAAGTTGTCTGGAAATCAAGAAAACTTTGGGCTTTCAGAGCGTGTTGCAGAAGTATTTTCTTTCCAAAAAATATTGATCTTTTGCCTTTACTTGTGCATTGTACCATATCTGCTTTTTGGTCAGACACTTAAGGATTTTAAAGAGATTTGGGTGAATGAGAGCCGCGAATACCTGCTCAACAACCAAAAGCCCTTGCCTTATCTGCAAGCAGGATTTCACTACTTTTCCCACCAGCAGGATAACTCTTTTACAGAAATGTTGGAGCATGACTGGGAAAGATTTTCACCCATTCCGGGAATTCACGTTCCCAAATCAAGAAAATTTGATCCTGCACCACAGTTTAGCTTTGAGGAAACCAGTTACCACAATTCTCAGTTTTTACCCTGCTTTACCGAGGAGCCACAGAAAGAAGAATCAGCGATAACATCTGAAAAACTTCCCAGAATCAGAAAACCTGAATACGTGACATCAAATCCGTTGAAGCAAATTTTCAAATTTTACGGCAACACCATTTCAGTCTCCTATGACCGGCTACTGTCACTAACTGTTGATCATCCGGTAAATAATGAAGTCGTTGTAGATTTCTGGAAAAAATTCACGGTTGGAAACAGTGAGCACCTCATTGGTCAGCTGACAGCAATCAGGGACAGACTAGGATTGAACGACTGGGGTTATTTTTTGCTGGTAAAATCATGTTCGAATGCCTTGTATCCGAACGATGAGGCCGGCGCCACGCTTTTAAACTGGGCATTGATGATTCGTTCGGGGTTTGATGTAAAAATCGGATACAATCAACTTGGAGTTTCTGTCTTGTACAGAACTTCCGACAAAATTTATAGCATTCCTTCGGTAAGATTTGATGATTTCGAATACTACATTGACAAACCGATTGCGACCCTACCGGTTACCGTATACGTCCATAATCATCCGGAGGCTTCTGGATCCATTCAGCTGAATATCAATCAATCACTAAATTTTCAGGGAGAAGTTGCAATTAAAAAAATTCAATTCCTTTGGGGCAAGAAGTCATACGAATTCAACCTGAAATACAATCCGGAAGTGACGAAATTCCTGGAGGAATATCCGCAAACAGACCCTGAAATCTGCTTCAATGCCCCTTTCACCCTTCTATCGAAAGAATCGCTTCTAAAGCAAGTCAAACCTGTTTTGTCAGGGATGAAAAAGGAGGAGGCTGCAGCCTTCCTGCAACAATTTGTACAAAAGTCATTTGCCTACCGTCCCTACAACGATTTATTTGGTTACGACCGTTTTATGTTTCCCGAAGAACTGCTCTTCAGACACGAAAGCAACGACAAAGGGAAATCACTGTTGTTTGCCTGGCTGATCAGTAACCTGATGAACCAAAAAGCGGTACTTGTAGAATTCCCCGGGTTTTATTCCGTAGCCATTTCATTGAATCAACCCATGGATGGAGACAACTTCCTGGTAAAAGGAAAGAGTTACACCATGGCGGATCCTACTTTTAACAATGCTCCTTTAGGACTGGTGATGAAAGATTTTTATCTGCTTAAACCCCTGATCAGATCTCTTCATAAAGCTTCCGAAGTGATTGGTGAACAGGATAAAATATGGAAACTTGCCCTCTCTTTTGGAGCAGAACGTTGTGGTGCAGGAAAGGATTACCTGAAAGATGAAAACGGTAATTCATACATCACAGGCTTCCTAACAGAGAAAATTAACAAGCAACCAGTTCCGGTTCAGGTACCTTTTGTGGCAAAGTTTGATGAAAACAACAAACTTATCTGGATGGACAAGTTCCATTCGGATGCGAAAGCGTTCGGACTCGAGTTAAAACAACTCGACAAAAATGAGTTCTATCTTGCCGGCTCCTTCTGTGGAAAACTAGAGTACAATGGGATCATGCAGCAAACGGCCCCAACTGATCCAGATCTTTTCTTTGCTCAATTTAACGGACAAGGCGAAATTGAATGGATCTCCAAAAGCGGACTGGATGAATTGGAAGAAGATGCCAAATTGTTCTACGTCATTAATTTCACCAGGTCAGGTGAAATCCAAAACTTAAGATTGGCCAATGAAGATGAAAGAAATGGTACCATTGGTTTCAAGGAAGGAACAAGTGAGGGGCTTTGTTATGTGGGTTCCCGCTACCAATCTACCGGTCTTGAAAAAGCATCAGAAGGAGCTTTTCCAAAAGCTACCAACATTTTTCGACATCATCTGAACCGAATGAAACTGCTTGGTATTGAACCAAACACAGCTTACATTACAGCGATCCTGAATTCAGTAAACAATGCGGGTAATAAACTGACAACTTCCGACCTTGCATCATTGAACCTTCAAGAATCTGACAACGGAGCTAATAGCATACCCATTTTAACCGAAACATTTCTAAAAATAAAAGGTATAACGAACAGCAATGGAATCGTTGAGCTAAATACTGTCAACTCAATTCCCATCAAAATTTCACCATTCAAAATTTCAGCCAGTTCTCATCT